>RRZU010879342.1_pt1 | contig 22738 bp, 25 predicted proteins | sample 2165561 | NCBI WGS metagenome assembly RRZU01 (sample SAMN10456909, study PRJNA506462) | wastewater metagenome | isolation source: wastewater sludge | place: USA: Moscow, Idaho | reverse complement strand
TTTAGAATTAAGCAAAGCTTATATTACAACAGATTCTATTCAGTTGTTAGATAGTTACAATAAGGACAATAATTCTTTTTATATCTACAAAATAGCAAATGGAAAAGTAGAAAAAGAAACGAATGATACCATCAAATTCCCAATTAATATCCTTTCTACAACAAAAATTAATAAGACCAACAATACGTACAATATATATCTCCAACCTTTGAGTGCTTATAAATTAATGGTTAAAGAGTTTAATATTGAATATCAAACTCTGAATGAAATCATTATGAAAGAATAAATTAAAAACTATTTCTTTCCAAGAATATTTAGAATTTCTATATTATCTTTTTCTATCCATTTTTTTAAATCATTACTCTCCTTTTTCTTATATTGTAAATCCTCTACAGTAGGATCTTGCATATTTTTATAAGGATCCTTAATGTATTCTTTCAACATTTTATTGTATTGATTTTCACTTATTGTACGTCTTTTAAATTCAAAATTATTTTCCAAAAAATTGCTTGTATCAAAAACTGAATCTAATCTTTGTGATTTTATTAGACTGAAATGAAAAATGTTTTCTGAATCATATAATTCAAAAATTAACCCTGGTAAACCTTGAAATTTATAAGGTCCATATGGTAATGGAATTTCCGAGTTAAACCAAGCTATCCAATTTCTTCCTTTATAATTCAACGTTGCCTTTTGTAAAGTAAATCCATTTACACTTTTCTTCTCTTTTTCTATCTTCCAGTCTTGTTTTATAACCTCTTCTTTTACAAGATAATATTCAGACACTTCTATACTTTTTAATTCAATAAATGCATTTTCAGATTTATTTTTAATAACAGCAAAATCAGTTCTATACATAATATTTTGAATTTTACCTGAATCTTTATAAATACTATACAAAGAATCTGAAACTAAAAAATCATGTTTATAAAACTTTACAGATTCTTCATTGATATCTAAAACATACACCTTAGACGTAGATCCATTCTTAAGTTCATAAAAATATCTTTGAGTTGTTGATTGAGAAAAAGTAGTTTGAAAGACAAATAAAAAGAATACGATTAAAAACTTCATAACAATGGTTTTTTGTTTATATGATAATGTATTAATGGCTAACCTAAAATTGTTCCATTTTGCAACTGAGCTTGTTACAATTGTACGTTTTTAGAATTCATTTTAGTTATACAATTATAAAAATAAAAATCTAACTATAAAATCTTTAATAGCAAAACAGAAAATAAACCAATAGAACCATTTTTAAATGAATAAAAATTGGATTACACACTTGTTTTGATAATATATTACATAAAATACATTTTAAATACTATATTTTTACTATTTTAATAAATTAATAAACCTAAATTAGATTATATAATAATTAATACTTAGTTTAGATGTATTAACAATAATATCCAAACTGAAAACAAGATTAACACTACTACTCATTTTTATTTCTCACTTTATTTTTGCTCAACTCACAATATCAGGTGTTGTAAAAAATGAAGATGGAAAACCTATATCTGAAGCGAATGTCACTATTTCGCCAAATAATACAGACGAAACGTTGGCTTACTTTATCACAAAATCAGATGGAAAATACACTTTAAAAATCGATAATCCTTCTTCTGAAACCTACGAATTAAAAGTTCGTGCGATGGATTATGCGTCTACATCAGATTTGGTAAATGAATCTTCTTCAAATTTTGATTTTACTTTGCAAAAACAACTTATTGAATTGAAAGAAGTCAAGCTAAAAGAATCTCCAATTCGAAAAAAAGGTGATACGATCGCGTATGATGTTAGCAATTTCAAAGATATAAAAGACCGCTCTATAGCAGATGTTATCAAAAAAATGCCAGGAATAGAAATTGAAAGTTCTGGACGTATTTTGTACCAAGGCGAGCCTATCAATAAATATTATATAGAAGGAATGGACTTGAGTGACGGAAAATATGCTTTAGCAAACGAAAGTTTGTCTGCAGACGCCGTAGATAAAGTACAAATATTAGAAAATCATCAACCAATTAAAATTTTAGACAGTTTAACCTATAGTACCAAAGCAGCACTTAACATAAAACTGAAAAGTAAAATAATATATTCTGGAAAAGCAGAAGTAGGTCTTGGAGCATCTCCATTCTTGTATAATGCCAATATCACTCCAATATTGATAACTCAAAAACAGCAAATGATTGCTTCTTATCAAGGGAACAATCGTGGAAAAGAAGTATTACGACAATTAGAAGATTTTACAAATGAATCAGAAAATTTTTCTAATGAAAGATGGCTTTCTATTTCTGGAATTCAAACACCTGATTTTAATTCGGAACGTTGGTTGGATAATGCGATAAATATGGGAACGTGGAATCATTTATTCAAACTAAAAACGGATTTAGATTTACGCTTAAATTTTTCTTATCTGAATGATTATCAAAAAAGATTTGGCGAAACAACAACACACTATTTTCTACCAACAGGCGATTTGTTTTTGGATGAAAAAAAACAAAATTACTTGCAAACAGAAAGTCTAAACCTCAAAGCAACTTTGTTAAAGAATAGCGCAACTAATTATTTAACAAACACGCTTGAGTTTAAAGGAGATTGGAATAGTTATAGAGGAAATCTTATACAAAACTCCTCTCCAATTCAGCAAAAGTTAAATCAACCAAATCATCAATTTTCTAATCAATTTAAGGTAATTAAGAAATTTGGAAAACAATTAATCACATTAAATTCTATTATTTCATACAAAGATTACTCAGAAAATTTAAAGGTTTCTCCAGGAGTTTTTACAGATTTTATTCATCAAGGAAATTCTTATCAAGAAGCTAATCAACAGCTCAACTTTTCTAAATTTTTGACAAATAATTACGCAGAACTGACTAAAGGATTTAAAGCATTTTATTTTCAATCAAAAATTGGTATTAAGTACATTCAGCATTCTTTAGAAAGTGATTTATTTGCAGATTCAGAACCTACAGCGTCAATCTTTACAAACAATACAAGTTGGTCAACTTTTAATCCTTATGTAGACAATCGTTTATCTTACAAAAAAAATAAGCTTGAAATGTCTTTCGGAATTCCTTTTCAATGGTATAATTTGACAAATAAATTAGTTGAATCAAAAAATTCGTACAATCGTTTTTATATAGAACCAAATTTATATTTATCAGTTAATTTATCACAATTCTGGAAAGTTTCGACTTCGCAAAATTTCAGCAACGATTTAGGAAGTTTAACAAATTTGCATGATGGTTTTATTTTGTATAATTACAATTCTATTCAACAAAAGTCAGGAGATTTTAACGAAGTGAAAAAATGGAATTCTTCTTTGCGTTTTGATTATAAAAATCCAATAAAATCTCGTTTTATTAGTCTTGGCTATTCATATTCTTGGAACGAAAATAACTTGTTGCACAATTATAAATACAATCAAGATGCAAGTACAATATTAGAGGTTATCAATCAAAAAAATCATCAACAAACACACGTTATTAACGCACGAATAAGTCAGTATTTTTCTAAAATAAAATCAACTTTCAATCTTTCGGGAGGTTACAATTTCACCAAATATGATCAATTGTTAAACAATGATTTAGTTGAAATTAACAATACTATATTAACTTCTAATTTCGATACCTCTATTCGATTATTAAGTTGGATGATGGTTGAATATAAATATGGAATTACGAATTATAAAAACAAGTTCTCTGAGAGTCTAAACTCGGGGTCAATTACCAATCAAATTCATCAAGTTGGTTTACACTTCTTTCCCGCTGATAGGCATTATATTAAACTGAATTTAGATTTTTATGTAAACGATGATCCTCGATTAAATCCAAATTCAACTTTTGGAGATTTACTGTATCGTTACTCATTGAAGAAGAAAAAAATTGATTTTGAATTAAGTGCTTATAATTTATTGAATGAAAAGTATTTTTCTCAGAATAATTTTTCTGCAAATTATGAGCAAAGATTTGTCTATAAATTACGTCCGACACAATTTATGCTAACAACAAGATTTAATTTTTAGATGAAAATTTAGGTAGTAATAAATCAATGCTTTAATTTTTTTTTAAAAATTTTGTTATCCAATAAATGAAACTCTTTCTCGTATTTTTCTACTAAAATTGAAAGATTTTCTAATTCTTCTGAAAGTTTAGAATTATGTTTAAGATTTTTCTGCATCAAATCATAAATTCTTTTTAAACAACTTTCATATTGTTCTTCATTTATAATACTTTCAATTTCCATTTAAAAAAAAAAAAAAAAAAAATATATGCTTAACCTCAATTTCAGATATAAAATAATTATATCAAAACAATGGTAAAAAATGGTGATTTTAAAATGTAGTAAAAATGATAAATCATTAATTATCAGCGTAATTAAATAAAAAAAGCACCTTTTAAAAGGTGCTTTTGTGGTCCCACTTGGTATGAATTAACAATTTACAAACCATTGTATTACTTTGTCTTATAAATTGTTTTCGATTTTTGGTATCAAAATAGTATCAAAAATTAGTTTATCAAACTGATAAACTCTTCTTTAACAGCTAATAAATATTCTGTTAATTTACTTAAATCATCAACGTCAGTATCATGTTGTTGTAAATTCTTATAATCTATATTAATCGAACAAGCATAACCAAAAGATAAATCAAATCTTGATCGTTTTGAACCTATTACCTTATTTTGCCAATTGCATTTTTTTCTCCAATCAAATTCAGATTTGAAATATTGATCAAAGAAATTCTGAACCTCAAGCCAATCATTATCATTTCTTAACCTTCTACCCGCATATTTTTTAAAATTATCACGTGTATATATTGGATCTTTTAATAAATCATTTTCACTAAAATCAATACTTGTAAAAAATGATTGAAACGATGAAAATTTCAAATGGTAATTAACTTCAACTTGATACGGTATACCCATAATAATTAACTCCTTTTTAATTATAGGATTTTCATTTTTATTAAAGATCACTTGTCCTTGTGCTTTTGTATTTGCGGGATAAACCGAAAATTGAATTGTTGGATTTTCCTTTGCTAAGTAATCATAAATAATCAACTCATTAGCCCAACTTACTTCATTTAAAACTAAACCATTTCTATCAGAATAATTTAATCTAAAAGCTTCTGGAACAGCCAATTTAATACGCTCTTTAATCACTCTGTTGAATGTAGCAGGAGTCTGTTCTAAAGATGTTTTTGGTTTCCATAATTGATTATGATCAACAACTAATTCAATAAAATCTTCAAGAATTTTAGATTTGTTTTGAATTAACTGCTGAAAATTATGAATTTGATGTGCTGTAGACATTACTTTTTGCCAAGACCAATCTTTAACTTGAATTAGCTCTTTTGCTTCATTAATTACAAACTGATCAAAATCGAACTCATCATCTTTTGATCTGAAAATAGAAATTACTTGATCAAATAATTGCCTTGAAGTATTTACATTATTTCTTTTTACTTCGAAAATTAAAGCTACTTTAAAATTATTTGTTGTCTCATTATTATTAATTTCAATAACTAAATCAGTTATTTCAGTATTAATTATACCCTCTGAATGCTTTAAAAATGAATTAATATCTAATTCATTTTCAGATACAGAAATTGCATAAACTTTATCTGGTTTACTGATTGTTTTTGTATCTCTTTGAATTGAAATCTCAATGGAAGATGTACTGAAATCAGAATTTATTATTTTCTTAAAGTCATCTTTTATTAATAAGTCTTCTAAAGCTTTAAATAGAAAAAGGTTATTTTCTTGAAGCGTTACTGCTAATGCCTTTGTTAAATCGTTTTCTAATTGATAATTTTTGTCCTCATTCGCATAGAATCTGAACATATTCATGAATTTACTCATAATAATTTTATACTAATTATACTCACTTTCAAAAAAGCTTTTATCTTGCTGATCCCCAAATCTATTAATTGGAGTTATTTCTAACATACCTTGCAATCTGAAATTTCTGATTTCTCCACGACGAAGTAAACAATTTGTATTAATCTTTAAAACCTTATAAAAATCTAATAATTGCTCTGTATTTAATGTTTTTTCAAAATTCTTAAAATCTTCTAAAGAAGAATAAATTTCCCCATTTACTTCAACTTTATTTACTCTAATTATACGTTTCGTAATATTATTATTTTTGTCTTTGTATTTTATTAAATAATATTCGTTTGGTATAAAATCATAAAATGATACTTTATCTTCATCTTTTTGATATTTTACACCGAATACATCATTACAGATTTTAAAATCTATTTCAATTTTTTGTTTTCTAATTTTATCAGAAAATAATGATTTTACCAATAACTGATGATAGTAATGATAAAAAGCAATTGAATGAGGTTCTAATAGTTCATAACTAATTATTTCATCTGTAAGCTCACCCTCTTTATTTTTAAAAACAATAGGGTTTTCTAATGCTATTTGAATATTTTTTTTTGATTTGATCAGTTCAGGCAATAATTTATTTTTCGTATTTAATTCTTCATGTTTTTTTATAAGAGCTAACACTTGATAAGGTAAAAATTCTTCAGAGAAAGTTTTAGCTGTACTATTATACCACTTGCACTTCAATTCAAGATTTATATCACCTGTATCTTCACAGATTCTCTTTTTTTCATCAGAAAACTTATAACCAATAATAGTCATTACTGGTGGTAAAAACTCTAAATGAGCACTTGTCGTAAATTTAGCATTATCTAAATCATTCGTTTCTTTAATCGCTCTTTTCTTTAATTCTAAATCAACTGATTTTAAAATAACTAATTTGTTATAATAGTTGTTGTAAAATTCATTCTCAAATTTATCGAAATCAATATTTTTTATTTCAATAGAAGTTAAATTAACTTCACTTAATTTGTTTTCAACATTATTTAATGCATTAGAATTAAAATTTTTTCGTTCAAATTTACCAGCTTTTGAGTTGTAATAGATTGCATGCACAATACCACCTAATGTTTGACTTGGAAGTGAAGTATGAAACTTTTCCTTTCTCACTTCATAAACATTTAAAAATGGTGAGATGTATTCGTGATTTGCTCCAATTAAAATTAAAGAATCTATAAAATTATTCGTATTAAATATGGTAATACTTCCCTTTTCTATATTAGTCATTATTTTCTATATCGATTAGTTGTGACAAATGTAATTAATAAATATCTTTGAAGCGAATCCTTTAGGTAGAGTTCATTAACATTTAGTGGAATATGAATCAATTTTGATTTACTTTATAGCAGATAGGTTGTAAAGGTGAAATCGTGCCATTTCTTCTGTAATTTCTTACAACGTTGTAAGAAAGTTCCAGAAGGGCAATTATGATTGAGATGCAGTTTATTGTACTATGGTCTGTTGCATATTGTGCACATACCAAGATAAGATTAATGTAACTCTTGTCCATTTGTATATATTTAGTTATCATCCAATCAAGAATCTTGAAACTTCAATGACTCAGTAATTGGGTACTGTTCCAACGTTGTGTATGTTAATGTAAAAGCGCTATTGCTACCTAAGGATTTTTTAAAAGCTATGAGAACAACATTACCTGATTGGTTTAAAATAAAAGGCTATACACACTTGTCCCCAACTATACAACTTTCGGATAGTGAACGTATTATTCGTCAGATTAAAAATCCAAACTATATCTCGAAGTATGCTTTTTATCCTTTGATACATAAAGTCATCAAAGAACGTAAATACAAACAAGCGGATCCAAGTAAACATCTTACAAAAGGAAGACGACATTCTCATCTTTGTATAAAAACCAATCAGTCTTTAAAAACACAAAAAGAACGTCCCTTGCATTATGCAAGTCATATGGATTCGTTAATTTATGGATATTATGCCAATTTAATTAATGAACGTTATGAACAAATTTTGAAAACTCAACCTTCTTTAAATGATGCTGTCTTAGCCTATAGAAAAATAGAAACTTTCGAAAGTTCTGGAGTAGGAAAATCTAATATTCATTTTGCTAAAGAATGTTTTGATGTTATAACCAATTACAATAGTACTTGCGAAGAAGTTGGCGTATTAGCATTTGATCTAAAAAGCTTTTTCTCTACCTTAGACCATCAAATTTTAAAAAGAACTTGGGCTAAATTATTAAAAAAAGATAAATTACCTAAAGATCATTACAATGTATTTAAAGCCTGTACGAAGTTCAATTATGTTTTATTAGATGATTTAAGAATTGGTCAAAAAGAGTTAGGAAGAAGAAGAAACGGATTTAACGAATCTAAGTTAGCCTCAATACGCAAACACAAAGGCTACAAATGTTTTTTTAAAGATAATGAAGAGTTTAGAAATGAAATTCAACAAGGAAATCTTAAAATTTATAATAATCCATTCTATAGAGAAATAGAAAATTTAAATAAGCATAGATCTAATACACGCAAAATTAACGTAGGTATTCCGCAAGGTTTACCAATATCTGCAACTTTGGCTAATCTCTACTTACTTGAATTTGATCAAAAGATTATTGATTTTTTAGCCCAATATAATGGAATCTATCGTCGTTACTCAGATGATTTATTAGTGATTTGTAAACGAAGAGATATGAGTCAAATTGAATCCTTTTTTTATGATTTGATTGAAGACTATAAAATTACTATCAGTAAAGAAAAAACCGAACGTTTTGTATTTAAAATGGTTGAATATAATTTTCAAAAACAAACAAGATTAGAATGTTTTAAACTTTCACTTGATAATATTCAAATTAAAAGCTGCTTAAATTATCTAGGTTTTGAATTTAGAGGTTATCATACAGGTATTAAATCAACCAATTTGGCTAAATATTATCGTAAAATGATTTCTTCAGCTAAGAAAAAAGCTAAAAGAGCCCATCATTTACATCAAAAAGATGAAACAATTAAACGTGCTATCTATCTTAATCAATTAAAGAAAATAACCACTTTACCTGTTAAATTACAGGCTCTTGAAAATATTGAAGAAAAAAATCTACAACGCAAGTATAGTTTATTAAAATACAATGAAACAAAAGGATTTTATGAGTATGTTCATTATCCTCCAAATCCTAATAAGATGAAGAATAGATCAAATTATCACTCTTACATTAGGCGCTGTTGTACTGTTTTTGGAACTGATACTTTTAATAGGCAATTAAAAAAGAATAGAATGATCATGCATAAAGCTGTATATTATCATTTAAATAAATTTTAGATTATGACTTGTTGTCATAAAATCTAATATGGCCTATTGATTGATTTACAATTAGTAAATATATCTAATATGAAAAAAATTCGAATTCATGATCTAGTTGATTTTAACAAAAAGTCTGAACGATCAAAAATTACACAGGTTAATAATTTCAAAAAAGAAATTCCAGAGGTTGAAAAAAATAAAAAAGACTCTGGAGGAGATTATTGGATTAGCTGTAATTCAGCATTAATTAAATATTTTAAAATTGAAGATGCAAAAGTATTAAATCATAAAATTGACCATTTAAAATTAATTATTGCTATAGCTAGTTCTATTTCAAAATTAAAAGATTAATTATCTTTTTCATTTTCAGTTATATTATCATAACACACTGAAATTCAATTTCATAATAGAATTTTTCATTGCTAATATGAGCATATTAAATAAATTTAAAAAAAATTTCATTAGTGTGTACTTCTTAATCTTTCTCCATTAATAAAAATAAGATCTAATAATTCAAATTCATTAGTTATTACATTAATTATGACTTAATGAAAATAGATGTTAATTTTAATACCTATTTACCATTGTTTGTATCATTTTTCAAATAATTCAGAATTATTTACTTTATTATAAAGCATCGCATTAAAAATATCTGAAATACATTTTTAAAGTATATACATAATTTGAATTTTCAGATTGACCAACTTCTACCTACCAATACCACCTCCCTAGAATGAACAAAAAACTCTTGTAAACATTTTAGCTAAATTCATTTCTCTCAGTTCCTTTTTAATGCATCTAATCATGAATGCTAAAATTTTTACACTTAATTTAATTAGTAAATATAAATAATATATAAAAATTTCTATAATAATATATTGTAATTAATTAAAATGCTAACTATAGTATGTTGTTTGTTAAATCTTAACAAATTAGCTTTGAATATTGAAGTTAGCATAATGAAAACTGAAATATTAATCCAATTCGGAAATAGAGTTAAAGAACTTAGAAAAGCCCAAAATATGTCGCAGGAAGGTTTAGCTGATGCAGCTGGTTTACATCGCACTTATATTGGAATGATAGAAAGGGCAGAAAAAAATATAACTCTTGTAAATATTGAGAAGATTGCTAAAGCTTTAAAAATCGAAATAAACACTTTGTTTAAATAAAACTAATGACAGGATTTCAAAATGAAGATAATATTATAGATTATCTCAACACTACTTCATTTGATGATCTTAATACTATTCATCAAAATTCATCTTAGACATTAATAATGCTAAAAAACCTAATAAAATATTTGCTAAAAAATATGCTGGAGCAAACAAAGCAGACATTGGAGTTACAATTGATGAAGAAGAATTTTTCTTCTCTATAAAAAAAGGATCTGGTAATAGCGTACATCAAGAACCTTTAGAAGAATTTATTTCTTATCTTAAAAAAGAAGTTGAAGATGATGAAGATTTTTTTAATTCATTAAGGTTATTTATATGGGGAGATGAGACATTAGACGGAACAGGAAATAAAAGTAATAGAATAGACGCACCTAAATTCAAGAAAAAATATCCAAATGAAGTTTTGAAAATCCAAAATTACCTAGATAAACATAAAGATGTTTTAATTGATAGATTTGTAATATCAGGAGTAAAATCAAGTAAAAGTGCTGACTATTTATGGTATGGAGAAAGTATTGATGGTATAATGATTTCTAAAAATGATATGTTAACTATTATTAATAGCTCTACTAAAAAACCAATATCATTAGGTATATTAACATTTCAAGCTTGGAATAGAAATATTAAACCTGATGGTAAATCTGAACACAAACGTGGTGTTATACAATTAAAATGGGGTACATTAAAAAATGATATATTAGACTTTTATGATACAAAATAAAGCAATTTCAGGATACAATAATGAGAAAGAAGTTGTAATGAAATTTAATTCAGATAAATCTTTCATTAAAATAATTTATCCTGAAGAAAATGAAAATATCCATGCTATACATATTATAAAACAAAAATATGGAAAAGTTAACGAACAATACATCTCTTGCAAAGCTGATCTATTTTTAGCTAAAGGCGATGTTCCTAAAGATATTTTAATTCAAAAGAATTATTATTTGAATGAAGAAGATATACTGTTATATAATTTAGTGCCTATTTTTAAAAGTGGGGTTTCTGTGAAATTAGATAAATCAAAATATACCATTTTTAAAATGGGTGCAACAACTTTTGAGAAGCTATTCACAAACAATTTACTAGCTGCAGGTGCTTCTATTTATTGCACTAAAGATTTTGAAAAGAATGAAAGTGTATTAGTCGGATGGAATGTTTCTAAAGAAGATTTTCAATCATATTATTCTGATATAATTGAAAAGAATGAAAACTTTCTTTTAGATAAAAGCATTTTAAATCAAATCAAAAAAAAGTCAAATCAAGAGATAAAAAGTAGAATAGAAGCCAATCATTATTTAAGTGATTTTATATTTAAAGGTATTGGAAATTTTGAAGAACCTTTCACAGCGCATTGGCTTTTTGAAAATAATGAACTGAAAGAAAATTATGAAATACCTTTCCAAATTACCACAGGATCTGGTAGAAGCAAAGGTATTTTCACAATTGTATTAAAACCTATTTAATAAATGGTTTCATGGCTTCTGCCAAATATTTAATAACGGGAACAGACACACTGTTCCCTATTTGTTTATAACTCTGAGAATTATTAAACTTTATCTTGTAATCTTTAGGATAACCTTGAATTTTAAGACATTCATCAGTAGTTAATTTTCTTCCATGGTTTACTAATACAGGAACGTTATTCCCTCCTGTCCCCATTTTAGCAGTTAGTGTTGGAGATAAATTATCAAATCTAAATGTAGCTCTAGATTTTCTTACTTCGTACGCTAGTAAATATTTAAGGTCTTTTACTATATTATATTTAGAATGTAATTGTAAGTGATTATCAATGTTAAACTTCAAAGTTTCAGATATAGTGTTTTTTTCTATAGTCTCATCAATAATATCAGATAAGAAAACATTTTTTATTTGTACATCAGGAAATTTGAAATCTACATCATTTTTAAAACCAATAATATATATTCTTTCCCTATTTTGAGGTACACCAAAATCTTTTGAATTTACGACTTTATAGAAAACATGATAATTTAAGCAATCATTAAACCTATTAGTGTTGATATTTCCGTTTATCTTAATAGCTAATTTATTTAATATTACGTCTAGAGTCTTACCACTATCGTGATTTACTAAACCTTTCACATTTTCTAAAATAAAGGCTTTAGGTTTTTTATCTCTAATAATTCTTTCAATATGAAAAAATAATGTACCTCTTGTATCTTGAAAACCTTTTCTCAATCCTCCTATACTGAATGGTTGACAAGGAAATCCTCCACATAATAAATCAAAATCAGGAATATCTTTAGCATCTATTTGAGTAATATCTCCAAAAGGATAATCACCAAAATTATTATAATAGGTTTCACAAGCATATTTATCTATATCTGAACTAAATACACATTCTCCTCCAATGCTTTCAAAACCTAATCTAAAACCACCTATTCCACAAAATAAATCTATAAACTTCATTAAAATAATTTTCCTTGAATTGGTAACAATTCCTCTTCTTTTTTGATTAATAATTCCTTATCAGTAGGAATAACAACATTTTTAGGTTCTTTGTTAAGAGCGTTTAAAAAATGCTTTATTACTGAAACAGTAAATGCATTACCTACCATTTTATATCTTTGAGTATCAGAACTTATTGAAGTGTAATTATTAGGAATACATTGTAATCTCTCACACTCTAAAGGTGTTAATTTTCTAATTCTATTATTAATAAATATTTTTGTTGTATCAGCTCTTGCTAAAACTGTTGGAGATTTACTTTTTAAAGAATAAACACGACGCTGTCTCTCGTTATCATTGTGTATTTCTCTTGGTATTTCAAAAACTTTATTTATACCATCTTTTGATTTATTCTCTTTTATTTTTACAGAATTTAAAAAATCATCTAAGTTTCCCTTTTTTAGATAATATTTTTCATCAACATCGTTTTCAATGATGTCTTTTAATTCTTTTTGACTAGGTTTAGTAGGAAATGAATCATAATCTAAATTTGTCCAATAATATCTAGGTCTAGATTGTGCACTTAAAACAGTGGAATTAACTTCAATATGATTAATTCCAACATAATCACTCATAATATGCGCCCATTTATTTTTTACATTTTCTAATAAAAAATATCTAGGTTTTACTTCTCTCAATAGTCTAATATATTCATAAAAAAGACCTGATTTACCTCCTTCAAGGCCTAAACCTTTCTGAGCATTACTTAAATCTTGGCAAGGACTTCCCCCAATGAATAAATCAATTTTAGGTAAATCTTCTGCTTTAATATTCTTAATATCCCCTAAATGTATAATATTTGGATGATTATGCTTAGAAACATTAATTGCGTGTTTATCTATTTCTGATGCATAGTAGTTATCTACTTTAAATCCTAATTGATCTAAAGCTATTTTCGCACAAGAAATTCCATCAAAAACACTTAATACATTCATTCTTTTTTTTTTTTGACAAACCAATTTACAAATTTAAGATTTTTTTTTAAAAAGACACATCTCGATAAAATAACTAGATAGTATTTCTAATACAAATAGATAATAATAAACTATAAATTATTATAACTCTTTTTTTACATAATACCCTCAAAATATTCGTGCAGAAGAAGCCTAAGGTTAAGGTAAACGTTCATATTTTCAGTAATTAGTACTCTGACCATCATTTCAAATGTAAAATACATTTTAAAATAAAGTAGGACTTAATTTCTTAAGTCCTACTGCCTTTATTTTACTAAAGGGGGCACAGAGTTTTTACGCCCCGTTGATACAAATATATAAATTTTATTTGGATAAACTTCAATAAAAAAATGAATCATTATTTGAATTGAAAACATAACAAAAATTATGACTTATTGAATATTATTCTTAAATTCAACTAAATTTTTATTATGAATTTTCTTTAACACTTTACTAAAATTATTAAAAATTTCATATAATATGTTAAAAGTAAATTTTAAAAATCAACCTTCAATAGAAGTTAAGGAAACCATTCATAACTATTGGTTAATTGAAAATAACGAGTTTAAATATCCTCTTTCTAAAATTGGACAACATGTATATTCTTTATTAAAAAGATATTGTGATACATATATCGTTACAAATTGTTCAATTTGTAATAGAATCAGTAAAGAAATTAAAATTGAGAATAGATATATTTTTGAAAAATATTTTAGATATTATTACGAAAAAATTAATTATTGTACCGAGTGCGAAGAAGACCAAAAACTTCCTTATAAACTTTTATTTCCATTTGATAATAAACAAAATTTAAAGCCAGATATTTTAACTCCAGAAAAGGATATTATTCTCAAAGCAGGTAAAAAATATCTTATTAAAGCTTGGAATCAAGCTGATGGAAGATTTAATATCAGTATTTCAGATGAAAGAAGTTTAATGAACCAGAAAAAACAAATTGATGAAGAATTAGATTTTCTAAAAAAATCCGAATAAATAATGAAGGGTTGATTAAATCAACCCTTTACTCTCTTCAATAATTCGGAAATAATTATCTGACATCTCTTTGTCAGAAACGATTACATTTTGATTCTCAAATGAATTGATTCTATTTTGAATAAATTGAGTTTTGATAAATTCTCTTGGCTTTCCTTCAGCATTTATTCCATAAAACTCACCAGGGTTTAAATTAATAATATCTGAAATCTTTACTCTATCTCTTTCTTGAATTGATTCATTTCGACCTTTATTTTTATTCGTATTCAGATGAACAAATTCACCACTTGAGCCACTTCCAAAACTTGACGTTTCAAAAGTTCTGTCTTCTTTTGAAAATATGGTTTGAACCATTTTAGCTGTATTTTGATTGGTTGTTCTTCCAAAAAATTGATTTCCTAAATTTGAAATAATAACTTCCGCTTTATCCTTTCCGTATTTATCAACCAATTGACTAAAATCTTGCACACCCAAAACTGTCGAAATTCCATTACTACGACCAGTTGCAGGAACTTGTTCTAAATTCGGAACAAAAATAGTCGGTGCTTCGTCCAATAGAATTATACTTTTCTGTTTATTTGGAACATTCATTTGTCGAACCGCAACACTAATAATCAATGAAATCAAAGGTGCATAAGTATTTGGTAAACTACTATCATTCCCTAAAGCCAAAAAAGTAGGATTTGATTTATCATTTAAATTCAAATCGATTTCATTCTCAGATAATAACCAAAAAATTTCTTTATTATTCAGCGTTGATAAAGCATTCTGAACACTGGATAAAACTCCTGCAACTTGATTTTCTGCTTTTCTATCCATTGCACTTTTCAAAGTTGTAACCATTCCTCCTGCTTCATAATCCTCAGTAATAGCTTCCAATAATTCATAAACATCTGTATGTAAAAGCAAACTTATTACATGAGGTAACGTACAATAATTCGGATGTTTTTCTTTCAAAAACCAAATTGTACCTGCAATAATCATTTTCGTATTTCTCGCCCAAAAATCCTCCGTTTTGATACTTTCTGGAATCATATTATTCACCAAAGCTTGTGCATATTCAATTGCTACAATACTTTTCGTTAAATATTTTGGATGAATTGGATTAACTCGATTACTTTGATTCGGATTTTTAAAATCAACTAATTTGAAATTCACCGAACTATTGGCAAAATAACAATATCGAGCTTTATCAATCAGCTCAGGACTTTTGAAATCGTATAAAATACCTGAATAATTCTGAAGTGAAATTTGTAAAATGATTGGTTCAAAAATATTAACTGATTTTCCACTTCCTGCTCCTCCTTGAACAAATATTCCTCTTTGCGGATTAGCAATATTTATTCTTCCATTTTCACTTTCGAAAACAAAACCTTTGGTTTCTGTTTTTGAAATAGATTTAAATTCAATCTTAGTTTTTAACTTCTTCTTTTTGAAAATAAAATAGACAAGTCTTATATAAATCAAACCAATTAAAGAGAAAAATACATATTTGAAATTATCATTTCCGTAAGTCATTTTAACAAAAACTGAACTTCCTAAAATTAGAAATGAAGTTAATCCAACAATCAAATTGATTTTGATAAAACGGAATCTGAAATCTCCTTTCAAAATTTCGGTTATCCATAATGAAACTGGAATACTTGAAACAACAATACTGTAAAAAGTATATCTTTTAGCAAATTCTATATAAGGCAGAATAAAATAGGCTTTTTCAGATCTTAATTCTAGTACCTTTTCATCCGAAATAAATATCAAAAATGGAATAAAAATAATTGCATACGCAAAGATTAAAATCAAATATCCTACAATAAAAATCAATATATATTTGAATAATTTACCAACTAAACTAATTAATGACAATCCTTCCATATTCTTAGTTTATAGATTCTCTTAACTTCTTACTATCATTCGGATTCTTTTCAATCCAATTCAATATTTTCTGATATTTTATTCTTTCATTATCAGTTAATAAACGTTTTTCTTGAATCAATTTTGATTCATAATCTTCTACAATTTCTTGTTTTGACTGAAAAGCCACTGAATAAGCATAAAACAAACTCGAAAATCCAATTAAACACAATAAAAAACCTACAATTAAAAGTTTCGTATTGGTATGATTTTTCTTTAAAATCGATTTTAATTCAGTTGTTTTGATTTCAATTCGATTAATAAAATGTTGATATTCATTCGGTAATTTAATCTTAGGAATTTCAATATTCTTTGTCAAGTTTGAGAGTTGTGCAATTTTCGTTTCAAATTCTTGCGTTTGATATACGTTATGTTCATTTTGTTGTTGACAAATTTCCTCTAATTTTATAATTGAACTAATTAACTGTTCTGTCTTTTCATTCAGAACTTTTAGCAATCCAACACTTAATTCTCCTATTTTTTTATCTTGATTTTCCATAATCTCTCGATTTTTCAAGTTCTTTATTTTGTTCTATTTGTTTATGAATGGTTTCCATTCTGAATTCTTTTCCTAATTCAGAAAGTTTAAAACCCTTATTCTTCTCATTATTCTGATTAATTAGCTTACTATCAGATTTGATTTCTTTTTGATTCAATTCTTTAGTAGAAATTAATCTCGCACCAACTTCTTTTCCTTGTTTATTGGAATGAATATTCAAATCAAAACCTTTCTCTTTCAGACTTTCTTTTAATTTATCAATTGATGTATTTTTAGAATTCATCAATTCAGATTTCAAAACAGATTTTGCTTCATCTTTTCCTTGTTTCAGTTGTTCTTTAGTAAAATCTTTCGCTGTTTTCCAACCACGCTCTTTACTGATTTCATTCGCTAATTTTTGACCTTGTAAGCCAATGTAATTGGCATCAATAGCTTTTCCATTGTAATCAATTCGATTGGCGATAATATGCAAATGATCATTATTTCGACTTTGATGCAAACACGATATAAATTGGTTTTCATCTAACTTGAATTTCTGCAAATAATCATTTCCTAACTTTTGCCAATCTTCAACTTTAAAATCCTTTGTATATTCTTTTGGTGGTGAAATCACCATATTAATTGTATTGTTTTTACAGCGTTCATTTAATTTCTGAACTTCTCTAAATTCCTTATGAATTTCAATTCCGGTTTCGCCAAACAAACCATTTCGGTCTATTTCCATAGAAAAACCTTTATCGTTCTGTATATAATCAATTGACTTTGCAGAACCTCTTACACTTCTCACTTTTACAATCATTTGATTTTATTATTTAGGTTTCTAATTACCTCAATTGTATTCCAAATTTCTTGGTTCAATCGTGGGTCTTTTACTTTAATTAAATTGGTTAATCGTTTCAATTTAAAATTGATATTCGCCAGTTCTTTTTTTACGATTAAAGTTTCTTTATTGGTTTGTGGTAATTTATATTTTCGAAACATTAATTGACGACAGAATTGCGATTTAGAAATTCCCAATTGTTCGCAAATAAATATCAATTGGTTATTTTCTCGTTCAGTAATTCGAATACTTATTCGAATCGATTTATTGTCTACTTTTTCAGTTTTATAATCCTGAAAAGTATCTTTTCCTTTCTGAATTATTTCATTCAGTAACTGTTCTAAATCATTCATGTTTTTATTACGATTTTAAAATCTTTCGACTGACAAGGAGAAAGCAAGATTCGGTTTGGAAGAGAATGAAGCGGAGCGAATTGTCTGACAAACCGACATCTTGCTCTCAAAAAACCACCTATTTCACTTGTGAAATAAAAAAGATTCTTTCAATGATTTTTTATCGTCAATTTTTCAATTGTGGATAAGAAAATCATTGAAATCCTTATAGAATTCATATTCCTTTCTTGCGTCTAAAGCATTTGAAAAATGGTTTAATAATTCTTCTGTACACAGATTTCCTGCTTTATCATTATCTAAATACAAATGGATTTCTTGAAATTGATTTGTACTTAGATATTCAATTGTTTTATTGGTCAATGAAGTAGAATTCATAATCAAATAATCATATTCTTTTTCATCATTTGTAAGCTCAATAAAACTTAGAAAATCAATAAACCCTTCAAAGACTTTTACAATTCTTGAATTGTTCGAAATCGTTGTAATATCCTTTCCTGTTGAACCTTTGTAAAATGAATTTCTCAATTCATACGAATTTGAATTATTCTTAAAACCAATTGCAAATAATTTGTGTTGTTTGTTTACTAAAAACTCAACTTCCGAAACGTATTTCCAAGATTTAGACGTAATTTTTCTTGAACGCAAATAACTTTTTAACTTGTAGTTATATAAAGTTTTTGCTTTCAAGATTTCTATCGAATTTTCTCTTTTTACTGTAAACCTTTGAGGTGAATAATTTTTAGGAACTTGGATAATTGTTGAATTGAAATATTCCAAAACTCCTTTAATATCAGTTTTTAGATAATGGATAAAAAAATCAACGATTTTTCCTCCTAATCCATTACCATGATCAAACCAAACATCATATTGATAAATTTGAGAAATATGAAAAGAAGCTGTTCTTTCATCTGGTCGAAAAGGCGATTTGAACCAAATGGATTTAGAATTCATTTTTTCTGGTTTCAATCCTATTTTTTGTGAAAGAATTTCCACAAAATCTAAACTATTTATTTGCTGAATATTCATAATAACTTTTTAAAGATTAATAATAACCTAACCAAGCTATTCAAGTCTCTGTTCATCTGGTTTACATTCAAATTTTCAATAATATTCGAACATACTCTTCTTGTTCAAGATTACTTGAACTGAATAGGTTTGAATAATTAATTTGAAACTACTTATTCTATAAAACTCTTATAAATAAAGACTTTGAATATGATGAATAGGTTGAATAACTTGTTTTTAGATTTTCAAAAAATTGTAATAATAATCGGTGTATTTGATTTGATACATCTTTGTTCGCTCAATTCCGATTCGTTTTGTCTTAAAACCAATATTATTTAGAAGCTTTCCTAATGTAACAGGATTCTTATTGACGAAAACTTTTCGCAAACCGAAACAAAGCTCCGTAACTGTGATAAAATCGCTTTCAGACTTTCCTTCTTCTATAAAAGACAATAATTCTTCTTCTTCTCTCGAAAAAGCTCTAAAACGTTTATTCTTTTCTTCATTATAATTCAATTCTTCAGAAGTTAGAAAAGGATTAAACGAATTGTCTATATACGCTAAATGATAGGCTTGACTCCAAATTTTGTCAATATCAATTTTAGTATAAGAAAAATCAAATGATAAAATTTCAAAAACTAACCAACGAACATTTGAATTATCTTTCAGAATATGCGCTTTATTCGTTGAACCAAGAAAACTTGCTCTTCTCAAAATCCGCTCAGATTTCTTTGCATAAGGCAAACGCTCGTTTATCATTTCTTTAGAAATAAGTGATTTTACAAACTCTAAATCATTCGACATAAAGTTTTGCATTTCATCAAGATTGATAATTAGATTTGTGGCAATTTTGATTATTGAATCCTTATCATTGCTAATATTTTCTGTGATATAATCCTGTAAGATAGAAGGGCAGAGATATCTAATAAAAGTTGTTTTACCGATATTCTGTTTTGGACTATAAAATATGATTGCATTTTTATTCACAATCTTTTTCTCACAACCGCATAAAACGGTTCTCACCAAAAACTTTTTGAATTGAATCTTAAAAAAATCATCATCATTACTCAATTCAACTTTCGAACATAATTCTCCTATATAATCTTTTCCATCCCAAATAGGTAATTGATGATGAAAATAAAATTCGATTGGATTATAATGCTCAATGCTTGCTTTGAGGTAGATTAAAAGTTTGTCGTACGAAATCTTAATTCCTTTCTTTTCTAATTCAATAAATAGTCTGTCAACGTTCAATTCTTCCCAGTTTTGAGAATTTATTGAAGTAAATTCATACGTCAGACTAATATTATTGAATCGGATGAGATAAGTTGAATTTAGATAATACTCAACCTTGTCGAAAATAGAATTCGACATAGCATTTTCATTCATAAATCTTCCGATTTTAAATGTTATGCCTTATATTTGCTTTGCGAGAACGGTATAAGACATAACATGTTAGTACTGTTTTAAAAAGTGATAGTCAAAATTAGTTGATTATCGCTTTTTGTTTTCTTTGTGCATAAGGTCTGTAATTTGAGAATACTTAATGTAACCTCTTTTCCCTTTGTCTAATTTTACTTCAGTCAATATACCTTCGTCGATATATCGGTCTAAAGTTGTCCGTCCAATTTTCAATAATTGCATAACTTCTTTTTTAGTTAGCAATTCCTTGTCATGTTTGGTAACAAGCTTTGAAACTTTTTCATTTAACACGTCCATTGTGTTTAATAATTTGTCCCATTCCAATTTTGGAACAGTAACAGTTGTAAATTGAAATTCATTCATTGGTTATAAAATTAAATTATTCCCTATTTATTGTATAAAAAAACACTTTTACAGTGTTTGATATTCAAATATATAAATATATTTTGGTTATAAAAATAATTTATTCCCTTATTTTTACTTTTTAACATTTAATTGATTATCAACCAATTCATCAAACATCTTCTCAACTTCCTGATAAGCTAATTCTCCGTATTCTTTTTTAAATTTTTCATTATACTTTTCTGTATACCATTTTTTAACGGTTAAATCATTCTTATTTGCAAACTCAACATACATATTGTAGTTTTTTATCTTTTTTTCTAACTGAATATCATCAATAAAAAAAGTTGGTAATTCTAATGTGTTATTTTTGAATTCTTTGATTAAAAAGGTTCTAAGAAAATCTTTTGTTAAACTCGTTTTATCTGAAATAAAATTAATCAATTCATTTCTATAATTCTCTTCAATTTTATCAAAACTATTATTTCGAAAAATATTTTTATTGTAAACTTCTTCATCAGAAGTTAAAACTCCATTATTCTTAGATTTTTTGAAATATGAATATTTATCATCGTCTTCAGTTGGTTCTCCTAATATTTGAGGATAAAAAATTTTGTTCATATCATTTTCAAAATTTGAAAACGAATAATTTTCTCTAAATCGATTATATAAATAGTTTAAAGATTTTATTTCATCAATCATTTGGTCTTGGTAATTATCAAGCTCTTCTTCAGTTGCCAAATAATCAATTAATTGACTTTTTATGCGATGATTACTACCATTCAAATTAAATCTAAAATAAACTGGATATTTTTCAACTCCATCTTCTATTTTTGGTTTTAAATTTTTATTTAAATAATATTTTGGCTTAATCTCTTTCATGCTAATAAATGTATTGTAAATATAATGGTTTTACTTAAAATCAATTTTATCTAAATCATTTAATAAAGTTACATCTAAAACTTTTGCATAAACTTGAGTTGTTTCAATTTTATCATGACCGAGAATTTTCTGAACCGTAGAAATTGGTAAACCATGATAAATTAGATTCGTTGCACACGTATGACGAGCAACATGAAAACTTAATTTCTTTCCCGATTTCAATTTATTTTCAATAGTTTTAAGATGTTTATTGATTTCTGAATTGATAAAGTCATCAAATAAAAACTTTTTCTCTCCTTTATACTTTTCAAAAATCTTGACAGGTTTTCCATCAAACAACTTACTAATTGGCAATCGTAGAATTTTCTTTGTAGATGAATCATTTTTTCTTTCAGACTTCATCATATCAAACGTTAACCAATAAACTTCTCCAACTTTAGTAAAATCATCATCTTTCAATCTAACAATATCTGAAAAGCGAATTCCTGTATAACACGAAAAAAGAAATATATCTCTAACTTTATTTAATTCATGATCATCAGAATATTTCAACTTCTCTAATCTTTTCAATTCATCTGGACTTAAAAAATCTCTATTTCCATCTGTAATCTTCCCTAAAAACTGGAACGTTTAAAAATATAGTTTATTAAATTAGGGATAATTATGAAACAAAGCAATTTTACAGAAGTTCAGATCGTAAAGATTTTATCTGAACAAAATCAAGGCAAAACTGTGAATGAA
>RRZU011701899.1_pt1 | contig 22743 bp, 24 predicted proteins | sample 2165561 | NCBI WGS metagenome assembly RRZU01 (sample SAMN10456909, study PRJNA506462) | wastewater metagenome | isolation source: wastewater sludge | place: USA: Moscow, Idaho | reverse complement strand
TAGGCTTTTTCGATGGTGTACATATTGGTCATCAAACAATACTACAAAAGGTAAAAGAAGAGGCCAAAACCCTAAATGTAGAACCACTAGTACTAACGCTATGGCCACATCCTCGGATCGTACTAGGAAAAAATGCCGACCAGCTATTACTCATTAACACGCTTGATGAAAAAACCAGCCTCATTGCCCATAATGGCTTAGAGCATTTTGTTGTAATACCCTTCACCTTTCAGCTAGCAGAACTATCGGCAGAGGACTTTTTCAAATCCTACTTTGTTGAGTGGCTAAAAATCAAAAAACTAGTTGTAGGATACGATCATCATATAGGGAAAAATGGCTCTGGAGATTTTGAAACCATGCTAAGGTTAGGCAATCGGTATGGGGTATTAGTCGAAAAAATTGAAGCACAAACACACGAAGATATCAGTATCAGTTCAACAAAAATCAGAAATCTTCTATCGCTTGGCGACGTCAACAAAGCCCACAAATACCTTGGTTACAACTACTTTTTATCTGGAATAGTCGAAAAAGGTTTTCAGTTAGGGCGAAAGATTGGCTTTCCAACAGCTAACATTAAGGTTCTCGAAAAGCATAAGTTAATCCCTGCCGATGGTGTTTACGCTGTAAAAGTACTAATAAACGGACTGATTCTTAACGGAATGCTTAACATAGGATACCGCCCAACCATCAGTAAAGATCAACACAAAACAATAGAAGTAAATATTTTTGACTTTAGCAGTTCTATTTACGGTAGCACCATTACCCTTCAGTTCGTAAGTAGAATTCGTAATGAAATGAAATTTAGCGGGATTAACGAACTCAAGCAGCAACTAGAACAAGACAGACTAAAAGCAAAGCAAATCCTACTATCCAATAGCATTTAAAGTGTATTAAATAATTAGCACAACATTTTTTTCCTACGCTACTTTGCGCCGCCAAAAATATAGGATCAAGAATGAAGTATAAAGCTGTCGTTTTCGACATGGATGGTGTGCTAATTGATAGTGAACCTCTGCATAAGCAAATAGAACAAGAAATGCTCAAAGAACTAGGCGTAAATCTTCCACATGAAGAGCATATCAAGTTTGCAGGCGTTGGCAAAGAAATGTGGACCATACTCAAAGAACAATACGGATATAATAGGGACATAAGCGAAGAAGAGTTGCACGTTGAAAAACGAAAACGCTACTTAGGACAGCTAACATCAAGACCTATTAAACCTATCGAAGGTGTTGTAGAGTTGGTTAAGATTGCAAAAAAAGCAGGTTTAAAGCTCGCTGTAGCCTCGTCATCATCTACAGAAAACATCAACATAGTAACCAAGGCTATAGGCATCTTCACGGATATGGACATTATTGTTAGTGGCGACGATATGCCACGAACAAAGCCCTATCCCGACATCTTCATAAAAACAGCCGAACTACTAAAACTACATACAAACGAATGCCTTGTAATTGAGGACTCATCTAATGGAGTAAAAGCAGCAAAAATGGCTGGCATGTACTGTGTTGCTTTTCGCAACCCCAATTCGGGAAACCAAAACCTAAGTCTAGCGGATAAAATCGTCAATAACATACAAGAGATTCCAGAATTGCTTGCTTAGCACAAAAAAAGAATAAAAAAAACAACACTTCTTCCTTTCAATTTGTTACTTGTTAAGTAATTATAATTGGAAGAAAAATGAAGAAGCCACTTTTACTCCTTGTTGCTGCAGCAATCTATGCTTCAGGGTGCATGAAATCGTACAATCAGCCTAAAGTTGATCTACTTATGGCTTATCCTTTCCCAAGCCACCACAACAATGTGGAGGCGTACTATAACGCGGATAAGTTTCCTGATCCCCGAACCTACATCAAAGTTGGCATCTTTCAGCAAACGACCAACTCTGCCAACATTGACAAGCAAATCCCTATCCTAAAACGCATAGCACAGCAATACGGAGCTGATGGGATACTTATTCTAGGCATCAACGAAGATGGTACAAAAGTTGCCTCCAAATACAATCTTGGCGATGAAGTTATCAACATCTTAAACCATCGAAAAGTAACAGACTACTACAGCAACCTAAAGAATACCGAAATTACTTTTCTTGCGATAAAGTTCAGAAAGAATCTTAACAATGTTGACCAAATAGTAAAGAATATGCTGATGTATAAGTACGACACTAAAAGCAAAAACTACAAACTGGTTGACATCTACAGATTCTCGTTTGACAACCAAATCGTATCTGGCAATCAAAAGAACCCAGACTTTCAAGATCTAAAATCATACTCAAGTTTCTTCCTAACCTACGACAAGTCCCCTAATTGGAAAGAAAGCACACGTAGCAAAAACCTCATTGTGCGCGAGTACAACGACCTTAACAGTCCTCGAATGATAAGCAGCACGTCGCTAAACAACGATGGAAGCATTGAAAAAATTATAAAACTATATCCACGAACACAAAAAAAAGAAACCATAACCTACACCTATCAAGAAAACAAACCTGTAGGCAGAATCATTATTACCAAGGATAACTCGATAATAGAGGAGCAGTACAGTTTAAACAAGCAAAATAAAATAGAAGAAGTCACGATATACGATCGTAAAGAAAAAGTAAAAACGCCAAGGTACAAGCTCACCTTTAACTATTATAGCACAAACGACCTAGATTCCATCCTCGTTAAAAGCAAGCCAAACTAAAAATGCGAAGGAGGGGGTATAATGCCCCCTCCTTCGCATTCCTTCACTAAAGGTTTTCTTTATTTTATTTTACTTTTCTTCGTTTTTCCTACGTTGGATTTCATCACGAATATGAGACGCTCTCTCATAATCTTCTAGTTCTATGGCCTCCTTTAGCATACTATTCAAAGATTCAAGATTCAGAGCCTCAAATTCGGTCTCATCATAACTTGAATGTTCTTCAAAAAAGGCACCTCCATCTTCAGAAGATTCTTCAGACTCCACATCCTCTTCCTCAATATATACTCCAGCTCTATCAACAATATCAGATGTCGTAAATATTGGGCATTTAAAGCGAAGAGCAAGAGCAATAGCATCACTTGTTCTAGAGTCTATAACAACCTCCCTTTCGCCATTAAAGCAAACCAGCTGCGAGTAAAACACACCATCTTCAAGACGGTATATGTTTACCTCAAGAAGTTCTATGTTGAATGATTTTGAAAAGGATAGAAACAAATCATGGGTAAGCGGACGTGGTGGTGTTAGACCTTCCAAATGAATTGCAATAGACTGCGCCTCGAATCCTCCAATAATAATAGGAATGCGCCTCTGACCGCCTTCCTCCGAAAGCACCAAAGCATAAGCGCCTGATTGCGTTTGACTATAGGATATGCCGAGTACATTTAGCCTTACCTTTTGCATCCTTTGCTAGATAAACGGGTGGTCATAAATTTAAAAGCCTAAGTTATATATTTTGTCCATAGTTTTAGCGCCCCATCCTCTTTTTTGCAAAAAAAGATTTTCTAAGAAAACTTGCCGTATTTATTCACGATTCGTTGTGTATATAAACTGATTTTCCTAAATTTGCCGTTCGAATCGAATTGTACAAATTAAACAGAACCGATGTACGCAATCGTAGAAATCGCAGGACAGCAGTTCAAAGTACAAAAAGATCAGAAGCTTTATGTAAACCGTCTAAAGGGTGACGAAGGAACCCAAGTTAGCTTCGATCGTGTACTGCTAGTCGACAATGACGGACAGGTTAAGATTGGTGCACCTGCAGTAGAAGGCGCCAAAGTAAACGCTAAAATCCTCTCTCACCTTAAGGGCGATAAGGTTATCGTATTTAAGAAAAAGAGAAGAAAAGGTTACAAAAAATGCAACGGCCACCGTTCATACCTTTCTCAGATTTTAGTAGAAGACATTATTGCGTAATTTTTAAAGAAGTAGAACAATGGCTCACAAAAAAGGTGTCGGTAGTTCCAAGAACGGTAGAGAATCGGAAAGTAAACGACTAGGTCTTAAACTTTTCGGAGGTCAAACTGCAAAGGCTGGAAACATCATCGTGCGTCAAAGAGGCACCAAGCACAACCCAGGCCTTAACGTAGGTATGGGTAAGGATCACACCCTATTTGCGCTTGTTGATGGTGTTGTTTCTTTCAGAAAGAAGAACAACAAGTCTTTTGTAAACGTAGAGCCTATTTCAGCCGAGTAGGTAAAATTTACGTCAATAACGTATTACGATCTCCTGTCTTTTTTGCAACTTTGCTGTTGCGAGACAGGAGATTTTAATTTATACAAAATACATCTCACATGCTAACCCTCAAGCAAATTAGAGAAGATAAGGATCTAGCCATTAAACGCCTTGCCGTTAAAGGCTTTGATTCTTCTGCAATTATCGATGAGATTATTGCACTGGACGATGAACGCAAGGCCATTCAGGCAAAGGTTGATGCCGACCTTGCTGAGATGAACAACATATCGCGCCAAATTGGGGTAATGTTCAGTCAAGGTAAACAGCTAGAAGCCAATACCCTTAAACAGAAAACCCTTGACATGAAAGAGGCTACCAAGGTTTTGCAGGTAAGGCTATCGGAAGTAGAGCAACTACTAGAACAGAAGATTGTGCTATTACCCAACTTCCCTAGCGAACTGGTACCCGAAGGCAAATCGGCATCAGACAATGTTGTAGTACGCCAAAGCGACAACATCCCTAATCTAGATAAGGCTACGGCACTACCTCACTGGGAACTTGCAAAAAAATACGACATCATCGATTGTGAACTCGGTGTGAAGCTAACTGGAGCAGGATTCCCTGTATACAAAGGTCAAGGAGCAAGACTACAAAGAGCGCTAATATCCTTCTTCCTTGACGAGAATACCTCAGCAGGATACACCGAAGTAATGCCTCCGCTTATGGTAAATGAAGCATCAGGCTTTGGGACGGGTCAACTTCCCGACAAAGAAGGGCAAATGTACCACGCCACTGTTGACAACTTCTACCTCATCCCAACCGCAGAGGTTCCTGTAACGAATATTTTTCGCGACGTAATCCTAAACAGCAAGGAGCTGCCTATAAAGATGACGGCTTACACACCCTGCTTCCGTCGCGAAGCAGGATCTTACGGCAAAGACGTTCGAGGACTTAACCGTCTTCACCAATTCGACAAGGTTGAGATCGTTCAGATTGCCCACCCCAACGAGTCGTACAAAACACTCGACGGAATGGTTGCCCACGTGGAAAACATTGTAAAGAAACTAGGCCTACCTTACCGCATTCTTAGGCTTTGCGGTGGAGACATGAGCTTTACCTCCGCCCTAACCTACGACTTCGAGGTTTACTCTGCAGCACAAGAGCGTTGGCTAGAAGTTTCATCCGTTTCAAACTTCGAAGGGTTTCAAGCCAATCGTCTTAAGCTTCGCTTTAAGGAGGATGGAGAAAAGAAGACACAGCTTGCGCACACTCTCAATGGCAGTTCGCTAGCCTTACCCCGTATTGTTGCGGCGCTACTCGAGAACAACCAAACTGAAAAAGGAATTCATATCCCTGAAGTGCTTCAACCATATACTGGATTTGAGTACATTTGCTAATAAGCATTTTATTTGCTAAATATGTGGGCACATCAAAAAAGTTGATGTGCCCTTTTTATCGACACATAACAACCACCAAACATGCCAGGATTCATCATTAACACAACCTTTAGCGTCGACAAATCTGTCAATCAGCCGTGGCTCGAATGGATTCAGAAAGATTTTATCCCTTTTGTACAGAACTCGGGAATCTGCAAAAGCCATCTACTTAGCAGGGTAATGCTCCAAGGTGGAGAAGAAGATTACACCTATTCCCTCCAAGTTAGAATAAGCGATCCTCAACAAAGCCTTCTATACGACTCACTCTGCCATACTGCACTCGAAAAGCAACTCCCTGAAATGTTCCCTAATACAGTCTACTACTTTAAAACTGTTTTAAAAATCATCGAGTAGTTTCGAATGCACAACCACAGCAAGAGCTATCTTTTTGCGGTGCTCACCATTTTGTTTTGGAGCACCGTAGCCTCTGCCTTTAAAATAGCACTAAAGCAAGCAACAATACCTCAAGTTTTGTTTATTGCTTCAGCAACCTCGTTCATTATCCTTGGATTAATACTCCCATTCCTCGGATTTAAAAAAGTGCTAAAACAATCTCGTCAGGATTTACTACGATCAGCAGTTCTAGGATTCCTCAACCCGTTCGCCTACTACATCATTCTATTTAAGGCCTACTCCCTGCTTCCTGCTCAAGTAGCACAGCCACTTAACCAGATATGGCCTTTAACTTTAGCCTTTCTCGCCGTTCCTATCCTCAACCAAAAACTTCCAAAGTCGACTCTCACCAGCCTAATTGTATGCTTTACTGGAGTCGTAATCATAGCTTCACAGGGAGAAGTTCGCATATTCAACCAATCTAACCCATGGGGAGTAGCACTAGCGTTATCGAGTTCTATTGTTTGGTCGCTCTACTGGCTAGTTAACGTAAAAGATAACCGACACTTTGCCGTTAAGCTTTTCACCAATTTTGGGTTCTCGACAGCATATTTGCTAATACTATCTTCCTTTCAAAAAGACTTTTACGCCTTCAGCATCGAGGGCATATTCAGCAGCATCTACATAGGTGTTTTTGAAATGGGAATTAGCTTTTTATTCTGGATGAAAGCCCTAGAGTTAGCCAAATCTGCAGCAAAAATTGGCTTAATGGTTTACCTCGTGCCGTTTATTTCTCTTATTTTCATACACTTCATTGTAGGAGAACAAATAAGAACAACAACACTAGTAGGATTAAGCATTGTCGTTTTAGGGTTGCTATACCAGCAAAAGGACCAACTATTAAAAAAGGAGTAAATCTTGGTGAATAAGGAAGAAAAAATAATACTCGGGATTGACCCTGGAACAAATCTGATGGGTTACGGAGTCATTTCGGTAAAAGGCCAAAATGTACGGTTGGTATGCATGGGCATAATCGATCTGAAAAAGTTGGGCGATCACTACATAAAGCTGGCAAAAATATTCGAAAAGGTAACCGCAATAATAGACCAGTACCATCCAGATGAGCTTGCCATTGAGGCTCCCTTTTTCGGCAAGAATGTTCAATCTATGCTTAAGCTGGGAAGAGCGCAAGGGGTTGCGATGGCGGCTTGCCTTGCTCGTCAAATTCCTATTTTTGAGTATTCGCCCCGAAAAGTTAAGATGGCCATTACAGGGCAAGGTGCATCGTCGAAGGAGCAGGTTGCTGCAATGCTAAAAAACATCCTCAAAGAAAAGGAGCTACCACAATCGACGTTCGACGCAACCGACGCCCTTGGAATTGCCGTATGCCACTTTTTCCAATCGAACAAACCCGATAGCGAAAAATCATTCAACAGCTGGGCCGATTTCATCAGCAAAAATCCAGCACGATTGAAAAAGTAAGCAGAAGAAACTCCCGTATAGCACATCTAGGGCACCCTAAAGAGATAAAAACAGCTACAGGTTTGTATTTATAGCATAATACGCTACTTTTGCTGACAAACTACAAATTTACTCGTATGAAATTTAGCGCTTTATGTAACAAGTTATTCGACCAGTGCGTTGAAAACTACCACATTGCAGACCATGTTGATAGCGTTTTTGAAAACCCGTATGAGCCTCAGACTATCGAAAACATCCTATACCTAAAGAATAGAATTGATGCGGTGCAGTGGCACTTGGAAGATATTATCCGTGATCCTAACATTGATCCCGTAGAAGCCCTTGCCTTAAAACGCAGAATTGACAAGTCGAACCAGGATCGTACCGATTTGGTTGAAATGATCGACAGCTATTTCCTTGAGAAGTACGCCCACATCAAACCGCTCCAAGATGCAGTAATCAATACAGAAAGCCCTGCTTGGGCCATCGACCGTCTATCGATTCTTGCACTTAAGATTTACCACATGCAGCAAGAGGTAAACCGTACCGATACCGATGCGGCACACCTAGAGCAATGCTCCAATAAGCTGAGAATACTACTCGAGCAAAGAGTAGACCTCTCAACCGCTATCGACCAGCTTATTGACGATATCGAAGCAGGCCGACGCTACATGAAGGTTTACAAGCAAATGAAGATGTACAACGACCCTTCGCTTAACCCAGTTCTTTACGGAAAGAAGTAGCCGCCAACCCTTAAAATAAGCCAAAGCCCTTTTTACAAAAGGGCTTTTTGCTTCCCAAATACCCCATAGCCTCCAGTGCAAGCACGTTAGGCGTAAAAAAACATCGCCTAACAACCAATTTTGTTTTAGTAAAACCGAGGCATTTAGTACCTTTGCTCTACCGAATACACTGCCTGCATATATGAATAGTAAACCTGCAAAAATCCTTGTAATCCGCCTATCGGCACTTGGCGATGTTGCAATGACAGTACCTGTTATTCACTCTCTTGTAAAGCAGCACCCCAATGTCGAGGTTACCGTTATCTCAAAACCTTGGGTTAGGCCCCTCTTCGAGACGCTTGACGTCAGGTTCGTAGGCGCCGACATTCGTAAAGGTAGAAAAGGAGTCGCAGATTTCTTCCGCTTCTTTTTCATGCTGCGCAGAATGGAGAATTGGGATATCGTTGTCGACCTACACGATGTTATCTTCTCGAAGCTGCTCCGAAAGCTATTCCGCCTATGCGGAACCCCGGTTGTTACGATCGACAAGGGGCGTCAAGATAAGAAGGAGCTGGTTATGTACCCTAACAAGAAGTTCAGGCAGCTACCAACCACGTTTGAGCGCTACTCGGACACGCTAAAGCGGGCAAACCTTCCGGTAAAGGTTGAGTTCGATACCATTTTCCCAACAAGCATCCCCCTCACTAAGGATATTGCAGACATACTCGGCAACAAGGAAGCCAAATGGATTGGAATTGCCCCATTTGCCCAGCACAAGGGGAAGGTTTACCCTCCCGAAAAAATGGAACAGGTTGTTCAGTACTTCAGCCAACGAAATGACGTTAAGGTCATCCTCTTTGGAGGAGGAAAGGCCGAAGTTGCCGCTCTAAAAGAATGGGAAGATAAGTATGAGAATGCCGTCTCGGTAGCTGGCAAAATTAAGCTTGGCCAAGAGCTATTGGTCATGGACAAGCTAGACGTAATGGTATCCATGGACTCGGCCAACATGCACCTAGCTTCGCTTACCGCCCCCCCCGTTGTTTCGATATGGGGAGCAACGCACCCCTATGCAGGCTTCTACGGATGGAAGCAACCGATAAAAAACATCATTCAGCTCGACCTTGACTGTCGTCCCTGCTCGGTATACGGCAATAAGGAGTGCATGTGGGGCGACTACCGCTGCATGAACAGCATACCCCCCGAAAGTATAATCAAGAAGATCGAAGAGGTAATTGGCTGATGCAACTGGAGCCCCATCGATCCACAACGCCTTCCCCTTTTTGAGGGCTAACAACGAAACCTCCGAGCAGCAAAAAGGCCTACAAGCTAGGATGCAAACCGTTTTGGCATACCCCTAAAGAGGTATGCCCACCCAAATTCTTGATCGTACAACCGCGATCCGAGCATGGTATAGCCCTCTTCTATTTCGAGTTCACCCACCCCAACACCTCTCCTACCGTTGCGCTTTTGCCTGAAGCAAACGCCAAATTGGCGCTGACAAGATCGGTAAAGGTGTACGCATTTGGTGCTTTCGTGCACCATTTTGGTGCATAAGCGAACGGGTTTGGTGTATGGGTGATCGCCCTTGGTGCTTCAACGAACGCATTTGGTGTATAGATGTTCACACTAGGAGGTTAAGCGAACGCCTTTGGTGTACGGCTCAACGTCGAAGGAGGCTTTCCTTAAACGAATTCGATATAAGCTAAAGGCTAAGCCGAATAAGCGACGGCTAAAGGGCATAGCATCGAAGCTCTAAGGCTCTACGGCGAAGCCTATCTTCAATTCCACCAAGCAACGCCGATTAGGCAGCTAAAGCCTTGTGGAAGAAATCCCGTTAACGGAAAAGAAGAGGGAGGCTTGCTAAATCGACGGATGCGGATAGCGTATTTTGCAGGGGGAACTCAATAAAAAAGAGGGCTTATAGCCCTCTTTTACTTAATACTTTCAGCAATTGATTTGGCAATCGCCTGAAATTCTTCGGAAGAAAGCTTCAGCTTCTCTCTTCGAAAATCGAGATCGGACTCCTTGTTAAGCGGTACTAGGTGTATATGCGCATGAGGAACCTCCATTCCTAAAACCGCCACACCTACCCGTTTGCAAGGAATTGCAGCTTCAATACCTTTCGCCACCTTTTGAGCAAAAATGGCCATCCCCGCTAAAACCTGGGGATCTAGGTCGAAAAGATAGTCAACCTCCACCTTAGGCACTACCAGCGTATGCCCCTTAGCCATTGGCGAGATATCAAGGAACGCATAGTAACGATCATCCTCGGCAACCTTGTAGCAAGGAATCTCGCCATTGATAATTCTAGTAAAAATTGATGCCATCTTCTTAGAGCTTTATCGTGAAATTTCTAGAACTTCGAAGCTAACCAAACCCGCAGGGATTTGCACCTCAACCAAATCGCCCACCTTTTTTCCTAGCAGCGCTTTGGCGATGGGAGTTCCCGTAGAAATTTTACCCTCCTTTATATTTGCCTCGTTTTCCGATACCAAGGTGTACTGCATCGTAGCGTTGGTCTTCACATTTTTAATCTTGACCTTATTCAGTATCTGTACGGTGCTGGTATCTATTTTTGATTCGTCGATAATACGGCCGTTGGCAACGGTATCCTCAAGCTTTGCAATACGCATCTCGAGCAAGCCTTGAGCCTCTTTAGCAGCATCATATTCGGCATTTTCAGAAAGGTCACCTTTATCTCGAGCCTCTGCTATCTGGCGGGCTATGGCAGGGCGCTCTACATTCTTTAGGTGCTCAAGCTCTGTTTTTAGCTTGTTGTAACCTTCTTCTGTAAGATATATCACTTTAGACATAGCTCTTGTTTTAAGGTTTAAATAAAAAAGAAAGAATTCCAGCAAGCTGGAACTCTTTCGTACCACAAATATATACATATTTTAATTCTTCCGCCATTCTTTAACAATCTAAATTGACGACATGCTTACCATCAAGCTCAACATCATAGGAATACCATCAAGGTTAATCCTTCTAAGAAAACGAATACGCTGCAGAAATATCCATGCAAAGCAGAAATGTTGATGTTTAATCGCTATAATTGCGCTCAAAGAAATTCGGATGAAAACAAGATCGGCAATAATCGCAATCGCTGTACTTTCCTTTTTGGGATGCGCCAAAGAAGAGAAGCCAGTACTCCCCCAAACGATGGTTAATTTAGCAATTTCGCTTACCGACCCAAGCTACATACTGCTACAGAATCCTTTAACCGCAGCAAAGGTAAGCTACTTTAACGCACTGCCCGTTGGCTATCTTGGCAATGGCGTGATCATCGTCAATACCGGAACCGGCTACAATGCCTTTGATGCCACATGTACCAACCAAGACCGCAAAAGTATCACCATCGTCGATCAGTTTTTTGGAGAGTGCCCTGTTTGCAAAACGCGCTACAACCTGCTTAATGGTTACGCCGAAGGCAAAGGCAACCTACATCTGCAACGGTATAACGTTACGCCAAATGGCAACACCCTATACGTGCGCAACTAAAAAAGAGGCCCAGCGCTATGCTGAGCCTCCTTTTTATCTAGTACGATGAAGTCCTATCCACGACCGTGCATCAGCTTAACAAGTTTTCCACGAAGAAGGATAACCCCTAACCCTAGCACAATCACAAAGAGAGCAATAGCCCCAAAGGTTACACCATAGCCCCAATCTTTCGAGTAGCCGGCAATGAAGCCTCCCATTAAATGGGCTAAGAATGTAGGAAGGAACCAGATTCCCATAAACATCGAAACCATTCGTTCGGGAGCAAGTTTAGTAATCATCGACAGGCCAATAGGCGAAAGCATGAGTTCCCCAATCGTCTGCAAGAAGTAGGCTGCAATAATCCACATCATTCCTGCTTTTACCCCTAAAGTGCTATACTGATGTACCGCTCCTAGCATAACAATGAATCCCAATCCGAGGAAAACCATACCCATCCCCATTTTTACTGGGATTGATGGATTCTTTCCAATCTTATGCAAGCGCAGCCATAGAGCCGAGATGGCAAATCCCAATACAAAAACAAAGAAGGGATTAATACCCTGAAACCATGCTGTTGGAATAGACCATCCACCTACAGCTTTATCAACATTCTGCTCCGTGAAAACCGTCATCGAACTTCCAGCCTGCTCAAAACCGGTCCAGAAAAAAGTAACAAAGAAGAGAAGCACATAAATAACCGTAAGCCTATCCTTTTCTTCTTTGGTCAGCGTTGCCTTTACAGCGTTTCCATCTTCCAACTTAGCCTTATTAGTCTTTTTAAGCTTACCTATCTCTTTAAGATACTTAGGCGCAAAAACCCAGTATATCAGCATACTCACAAAGACAGCACCCGAAGCAACAAGAAACCCTGCAAGATACCCCCATTGGGTTGCAACAATGCCACAAAGTAGAGGTGCAACAAAAGCACCAACATTAAACAGCTGGTAGTACAACGTAAAAGCACCATCACGACGAGGATCGCCTTGTTCGTAAAGTGCACCAATCATTGATACTACAGTTGGTTTAAAAAAGCCATTTCCAATAGCAATAAGAGTTAGACCGCCCACAAAAGGAACCATTGCGTTATCTAGCGATAAAACTATCAGTCCCAATATGATAAACACGCCCCCTATAGAAACCGACTTACGGCTACCAATAACCCTATCGGCAAGCATTCCTCCAAAAAATGGCAGACCATAGCACAGCGCATTAAACACACCATAGATAATGCCTGCTGAATGTTGAGAAAAGTTCATTCCCGTAAGCTGTCCTGATACACCAGCAATCATATACAGCATTAGAATAGCACGCATACCATAGTAGGCAAAGCGTTCTCCAGCACCAGCAGCCGCAATAAGGTAAAGAGCAGCAGGCTGCTTATTCGTATTCAAACTCATTAGGTAAATTTTAGTTTAGGTTGCGAAGATATTGATAAAATGATTCAACCCTCGATCAACAAAAAAGATTTACACCAAAATTGGAGACATCTTGAGTCGGATCTTTTTCCCTTTTTCTCAACGAGATTAATGATAAAACCACACACAGCGTCCACACATTTCCTTACAATTTATTAATGCACGAAAAAGGGATACCTACCAGTAAGCTATCCAGCCCAATCGTTTCTATCTAGACTGCGGTAGTTGATTGCCTCAGCAATATGGTGCGTCTTAATATCCAAGGATCCTTCGAGATCGGCAATCGTTCGAGAAACCTTAAGGATTCGGTCGTAGGCTCGAGCCGAGAGTCCCAATTTTTCCATGGCATTTTTAAGAATGGCCATTCCAGCATCTGAGAGTTTACAGTACTTCCGAATTAACCTACTGCTCATCATTGCATTGCAATGTACATTCTGTTCTCCGAAAAATCGATCTTGCTGTATCAGCCTTGCTTTTATAACTCGCTCCCTCACTACGTCACTAGATTCAGCCAACCTCTGTTCCGAAAGTTTATCAAATGGAACAGGCACCACTTCTATTTGAATGTCTATCCGATCCAATAGAGGACCCGAAATTCGGCTCAGATAACGCTGTACCATCCCCGGAGGACAAACACATTCTTTCTCGGGATGATTGTGAAAACCACATGGACAAGGATTCATAGAAGCAACCAGCATAAAGTTGGCTGGATATTCTATAGAAAACTTTGCACGCGAAATAGTAATCTGCCGATCTTCTAAGGGTTGTCGCATAACTTCTAGCACAGCACGCTTAAACTCTGGCAGCTCATCCAGAAACAGGACTCCATTATGCGCTAGGCTAATCTCTCCAGGCTGAGGGTATGTACCTCCGCCTACCAATGCCACGTCTGAAACGGTATGATGTGGTGCACGAAACGGTCGATGCGTAATGAGGCCTCCATTTTTCTCGACCTTCCCAGCCACTGAATGAATTTTTGTGGTTTCCAAGGCCTCTTCTAGCGAAAGAGGGGGAATAATTGTAGGTAGACGCTTGGCCAACATTGTCTTTCCAGAACCAGGAGCACCAATCATTATAATATTATGCCCTCCAGCTGCCGCTATTTCGAGAGCACGCTTTACGTTCTCTTGCCCTTTAACATCCGAAAAATCGACGCTGTAGTGGTTTACTGTTTCGGAAAACATTTCATCAACATTGCACTTTTCCGGAGTAAAGTTACCCTTACCGCACAAAAAATCGACAACCTCCCGAATGTTAGCCATTCCATACACGTCCAGTTCCTTAACTATGGAAGCCTCCTTTGCATTCTGAACAGGAAGAATAAGCCCTTTATAGCCTTCGGCAGCAGCCTGAAGCGCAATAGGGAGTACCCCCTTGACTGGTTGCAATCCTCCATCGAGAGAAAGCTCTCCCATTATAATATATTCATGGAGTTTATCAGACACAATCTGTTCCGATCCTGCTAGAATTCCAATGGCAATTGGCAAGTCGTAAGCCGAGCCTTCTTTCCGAATATCAGCAGGTGCCATGTTGATGATTATCTTATGCCCTGGCATTTTAAAGCCATTGGTCATTAACGCAGACGTTATCCTCTGCTGACTCTCCTTTACGGCACTATCAGGCAGGCCTACCAAAAAAAAGTTAACGCCCGAAGTTACATTAACCTCAACAGTGATGGTGGTTGCCTTTATTCCATACACAGCACTTCCAAATACTTTTACCAACATACTTATTACAATATGGTTACCCCTATAAATGTATGTATTTTTTGATATTGAACAAAAAATACATACATATTTTTTAACAACAACGTTGTATTGGAAAAGAGCCATCCTCTCATATAGCATCTTTCGTTACTCGTCAGTTTCCAAAAATGCGCCAAAATCCAACATCTATTAATACTATATTAAGCATACAAAAGGAAGAATCGTTATTTTTAGGTAGTTTTGCAATAAACAAAGAAGAAGATGATACTTAGATTTTTCAAGCTGCCAAAACATCGCTCTTTTAACTATAAGCCTCGCTACTACGATCCTATTAAAGACGAAGTGCAAGAGAGAGTGAAGCTAATTGAACAAGAAATGAATGCCGACAAAGAAAGCTATGTTCCAGGATCATCCATACGAGGGAACATGAAGCGTCAGTTTCAAAGTTCAAGAAAGGATGTAAAAAAGAACAAGATGCAAACATTAATCATCAGATTAGTGCTGATGATTATAATATTCCTAGTGCTCTATTTCATTCAAAAATATCTCTAACAAACCGCTAAAGAATGTCTGACATTATCGAGCTGCTACCCGATTCCGTCGCCAATCAAATTGCGGCAGGAGAGGTAATTCAACGACCGGCGTCAGCAATCAAAGAACTTATAGAAAATGCCGTTGATGCAGGAAGTAGCGCCATAACCGTCATCATAAAGGATGCCGGGAAAACGCTCATTCAAATAATAGACAACGGCTCTGGCATGAGCGAAACAGATGCTCGCCTAGCTTTCGAACGGCACGCGACGTCGAAAATTCGGTCGGTTCACGACATATTTGGCATTAGTACATTTGGTTTCAGAGGCGAGGCTCTTGCATCTGTAGCATCAATTGCAGAGGTAGATCTCAAGACGCGGAAAGAAGAATCAGAACTCGGCACTCATATTGTCATATCAGGATCAGAACTAATAACCCAAGAGTCAATTAGCTGTCCTGTTGGATCTGTTTTTTCGATAAAAAATATATTTTTCAACGTACCAGCTCGCCGTAAGTTTCTAAAATCAAATAGCGTTGAGCTGCGCCACATCATCAATGAGTTCCAGCGCGTAGCGCTCTGTCACCCAGAGATAGCCTTTTCGTTAATCAATAACGGAACCGAAGTTTACAACCTTCCGGCAACGAACCTAAAGCAACGAATTGTTGGATTGATGGGCAAATCAATAACCAACAATCTTATAGACATCAATACTGAAACTTCTATTGTAAAGGTTTCAGGGTATATTGGCAAGCCAGAACATGCAAAAAAAACGCTTGGAGAACAGTTCTTTTTTGCCAATGGACGCTTCTTTAAAAGTTCATACCTCCAAAAAGCCGTATTTAAAGCCTACGCACAGCTAACCCCAAACGATTACTACCCCTCATTCTTCATTTACCTCGAGGTTGATCCTTCGGCTATCGACATCAACATTCATCCAACAAAAACGGAGATTAAGTTTGAAGATGAAAGCGCCATCTGGCAAATTCTAAACGCATCCGTAAGAGAGTCTATCGGCAAATTCTCTGTATCACCATCCATAGACTTCGACACATACGGTGTAATAGATATTCCTGTTTTCTCGAAAAACGATCCGGTAACAATGCCCGAAATAGACATTAACCCTTCGTTCAACCCCTTCGAAGAAAGCAACAACCATAGCGTGCCAACACTAAATGGGAGTTCGTTTAGGAAAGATACTGCCCCAAAAGGATGGCAAAAGCTATACGAGGGATTTCCATCGAGCGAGAACCATCCTTTTGAAACCTACAAATCTCCATCGTTCATAGAATTCGACGATGAGCCCGAAGTAGAACAAAAAACAATAGATATAGGTAGCACCGATCAGATTTTTTTCCAGATTAAAGGACGGTATATTTTAACTCCGGTAAAATCTGGCGTTATGATAATAGACCAGTCGAAAGCACACCAGCGTATTCTATTTGAGTACTACCTATCAGCAATCGAGTACCATACTGGAATTGTACAACAAGAACTTTTCCCTCAAATTGTAGAGCTAAACCCATCCGACTTCGTGCTACTAGTAGGCATGGTGAGCGAACTACAATGCATCGGATGGGACATCAGACCTAATGGTAGCCAAACTGTTGCAATACATGGTAGCCCAGCATCGCTTTCAAATCAGAATTTTAGGCAAGTTCTCGAGAACTTAATTCAAGAGATGAAGAATGAAGAAGCAGAACTACAAGAATCCACAAAAACAAAAATAGCTAGATCGATGGCCATAGCATCAGCTATTAAGCCAGGACAACAAATGAACGCTTTGGAAATGCAGGATATGTTTGATAAGCTATTTGCCTGCTCGTCCCCCAACATTAGCCCATTAGGAAAGCCTACGTTGTTCATCCTCGGGCTCGATGAATTAGAAAATCGTTTTAAGTAAAAAAGGAAAACATGTTTCAACAGAATCGAATTGGAAGTACGCCTCCCGTAGTACTGAATCTTATAATCATTAATGCTCTGATGCTCTTGCTTACCTGGTTTTTGGGTAATATGAACATCGACATTATAGATGCACTTGGGTTGCACTCATTCTACTCAAGTTCATTCCGCATTTGGCAGCCTGTAACCAACATTTTCCTCCATGGCGACATTACACACCTCTTCTTCAACATGTTTTCGCTATGGATGTTTGGCCGCATACTTGAGCAAGTTTGGGGTGGTAAGAAATTCCTGTTTTACTATCTTGTTACAGGTATTGGAGCCTCTTTACTGAACTCTGTTGTTACCATTGCCGAAATAGAATGGATGCGCAGCAGTGCAGAACAGGCAATCGCGAACATGAGCCCCGACACTTTCTTTGACTTTGTAAAGTCGTATGCTCCTGGTGCTAAATCAGAAATATCCGCTTTTTTAGATGGCTGGTACAACCATCCTAAAGATACTACATATATTAATGAAGCAAAAAAGGCGGTTTACGCAATTATGGAAACCCGCGAGAACAGCATAACCATTGGGGCCTCTGGTTCTGTATACGGCGTACTACTTGCATTCGGTATGCTCTTCCCAAACATGATGCTTCTGCTCCTAATTCCACCTATTCCAATTAAAGCAAAGTATATGGTAATGATTTTTGCCGCAATAGAGTTATACTTTGGATTTAGCGGCAAGCAACCAGGCATTGCTCATTTTGCTCACCTAGGCGGTATGCTTGTAGGTTTCTTTATTATACGCTACTGGAAAAAACATAACATAATGTACTAATGCCTAGGAACAGACTTCGATTATCGCTCACAAAAGATGGCGCCCTAGCAGGGTTAATATACATCAATATAGCCATATTTATTGTTGTAGGTATTTACAATGCAATATTCTACCTCATTACGGATCATACGCCGCTATTTTTCGACAAGATGCTGGCTCTATCATCTGATCCTATTGCCGTAGCAAAACATCCATGGACGATAATCACCTACATGTTCTACCACTTAGACTTTTTACATGCGCTATTCAACCTCTTGGTACTATACTGGTTTGGAGTAATATTTGTAGATTTCTTCGGCAATCTAAAGCTTACCTCGATGTATATCGCAGGAGGTATTTCTGGAGGGTTATTCTACCTACTTGCCTACAACAGCCTTCCCGTATTTTACGATGAGGGAACGTCAATTCTACTAGGTGCCTCTGCCGCAATTATGGCTATTACCTTTGGATCAGCATCCTTTTCACCAAACCACAGAATATGGCTGATGTTTATTGGTGAGGTAAAGCTTAAATACCTAGCTCTCGTCTATCTAGTAATAGACTTAATTCAGATTCCTTTTGGGAATGCAGGAGGACACATAGCGCATCTAGGAGGAGCATTCGTAGGTGCATTGTGGGGATACACCTACCGTAGACATGGCAAAAACGTACTAGGATGGCTTGAGAGCATACTCAGTGGAATAAAAAAAATTCCAGTAAAGCGAAGTAGGATAAAAGTCGCCTACAAGAATCCTCAGATACAACCTAGAAAGAAAACGAACAGCAAAGAACTCGACGAATTGCTAGATAAAATATCTCAGAAAGGATTAGATAGCCTAACAGAGGCGGAAAAGCAGAAACTTTTTAAGTTCAAAAACGACCCGAATAGTTGAGAAAGTTCATAGCGATACTGCTTCTTATCTTCAATTTTACTGCTGCAATTACGCTTATTTTTGCCAGCATAGCTGGCTATATTAGCCCTGCAGCATTTTGGCCCATTGCACTAGTCGGAATGGCATTCCCGCTACTCGTAGTTTTGAATATGGCCTTCATGCTTCTTTGGATTATTCTTTGGAAAAAAGAAGCTGCCATATCAATACTAGCCCTGCTCTTCACCATTTGGCATATCCCAAAATTCATTGGTTTCAACGAAAAGGGAACGCCTCCTAATGGAGTAGAGAAGATACGAGTTATGACATACAACGTCCACCTTTTCAACTTGTACGAATCAGAGAACGGGAACTTTAAAGAAATGTTCGAATACATCAAAAGTAAAGAGGCTGATGTCATTTGCTTTCAGGAGTTTTTCACCTTATCCCCAACTCTTTCCGAAAGAAAAATTAAGAAACACCTAAGCAACTATCCTTATACCTACATCCGCTACACAACTAAGAGAAAAGAACGTAATGCCAAATTCGGTGTTGCCATATTTAGCAAATACCCCATTATAAAAACTCGAAAGATCTTCTTTAAAGAGGACACCTATAACTCAACAATTTACGCAGACTTACATGTTGGCAACGACACTATAAGAGTGTTCTGTAGCCACCTCGAATCGATAAAACTGAAAAAAGACGACAAGCCTCACAAACTAGGAGAACGAATAGCAAGAAATACTTTAAGTACAAACAGCATAAAAGCTATAGCACGAAAACTACGTCGTGCTTATATAAAACGAGCACACCAAGTAGATACTTTAAAACAAATAGTTGAAAGCACGACTCACCCAATAATTTTTTGTGGCGATTTCAACGATCTTCCCAACTCGTACACTTACAATACAATAAAAGGGCGCATGATAGATTCGTTCACCCAGGTTGGGCACGGCTTTGCATCTACACATAGCGGATTACTCCCCACCATGCGCATCGATTTCATTTTCTCGGACAATAGGATTACCGCCTACAAATACTCATCTCCAAGAGTAAAGTACTCCGATCACTATCCTGTTATAGTAGACTTCTATATAAAAAAAAGAGAAACACCAGAAAGCGATTATTCGGAATAGCTAGCTTTTTTTGAATTTTACACATCGCCCAAATTCGGTATCTTACACACCGAAAAAAGCGTAAAAACCAAATACTTTACAGCCATGGCTTTTGAAGAGCTACAGCAAATTGTAGAAAATGCTTGGGAGAACAGAGATCGTCTCCGTGAAGAAAGTACTAAAAAAGCAATTATCACCGTAATTGAGCATCTAGACAAGGGTGAAATCCGTGTTGCCCAACAAGATGGAGACAATTGGATTGTTAATCAATGGGTAAAGAAAGCCGTTCTAATGTATTTTCCTATAGCCCAAATGGAAACTATCGAAGTTGGTCCATTTGAATTTTACGATAAAATTCCGTTAAAGAAAAACTTTGAACAACTTGGAGTACGCGTTGTACCTCATGGCATTGCTCGTCACGGTTCTTACCTAGCTAAAGGCGTCATAATGATGCCATCATATGTAAACATAGGTGCTTATGTTGATGAAGGTACAATGGTTGACACCTGGGCTACAGTAGGATCTTGCGCTCAGGTTGGGAAGCACGTTCACCTTAGCGGAGGCGTAGGACTCGGTGGAGTTCTTGAACCAGTTCAGGCTGCTCCTGTAATTGTTGAAGATGGGTGTTTTATTGGTTCACGTTGCATTGTTGTTGAAGGTGCTCATATAGGAAAAGAAGCGGTTCTAGGGGCAAATGTAGTTATCACTGGATCGACAAAAATCATAGATGTCTCAGGAGAAAATCCCGTTGAGTATAAAGGATACGTACCTCCACGCTCTGTAGTAATCCCAGGAACCTATCCCAAAAAATTTCCTGCAGGCGAATACCACGTACCCTGTGCACTAATCATTGGTAAGCGCAAAGCCACCACCGATCTAAAGACATCGCTTAACGATGCGCTAAGGGACTTTAATGTAGCGGTATAAAAAGACCCAAATATTTGTCTAAACAGAGAATGCCCCGCCCTAAGGTGGGGCACTCTCTGTTTAGACTCAATCTACCCTAACAACTATCGACTTTTAGATAAGAAAACCATATATTTGCTAATTATAAATCTACGTTAACATTGATTTATACACAAAGAAGCAAACCATTCATGAAAAATCTAGATCAAGAACATATTCATACAATTACAAACGCCTTAAAAGAGGGGGAGATTTGTTTACTTCCTACCAATTCTGGTTACGAAATAGTCTGCGATGCGACAAATGAGAATGCAGTAATTAGAGCCTTCTCTCTGATCGCCGAACCAAAAGCGTATAACTATTCGATAATCGTAAAACACATAGACCAAATAGGTAGGTATACCAAAGAAATTCCTGAAATTGCAGAGGAACTACTAAGTGTAGCAATATCACCTCTAATCTTAGTACTTCCTTCAGCATGCGGATTGCCTCAAGCGGTTATTTCAAATACGGGGAAAGCACCCTTTAGGGTTATTGCAGAAGGTATCATATCTAATATTCTACAAAAGCTGCAATTCCCATTGCTTGCTCTACCTACATCAGGAGATTATAGCAGAATTACCACTTCGTTAGACTCTGTACCCAACGAAATTGTATCAAAAATTCCAATTTCAATAGCAACAATTCAATACGACTGCAAGTCCCCTTCGATTATTGAACTAGGACTTGGAGGAGAAGTTAAAATCATAAAGAATTAAACCAAATATGAAAAATATTATACCCTTTATAAGCATCCTAATTGCTTTTTACACAAGCTACAAAATTATTCCAGTCGTTATTCGAATAGCTCGACTTAAGAATCTTGTTGACGAACCAAACAACAGAACTTCTCATAAAAAAGCAATACCAACATTAGGAGGCGTAGGCATTTTCATCGGATTTGCAGTGGCGTCGCTATTGCTCGCATCATACTACTTTGTTCCAGAGTTTAACTCCTTGCTCCTCGGTATGTTAATACTTTTCTTCTTGGGAATAAAAGATGACATTCTAGTACTCTCTGCCAAGAAAAAACTTATAGGACAAGTTATTGTAGCCTTCTTTATTACCTTTTTGGGAGATGTAAGGCTAACATCCTTTGATGGGATTCTAGGCATCTACGACATCCCATACTGGCCAAGTGTACTATCCACGATGTTCATATTTATAGCATTAATCAATGCCGTAAACCTAATTGATGGGATTGATGGATTGGCTTCTGGCTTTGGAATCTTGGCTGCTACATTTTTTGGTGTGGACTTTTACCTACTTGGACATTTTGCATGGGCAATGCTATGCTTCGCAATGGCTGGATCCTTAATGGCATTCTTCCTTTACAATGTCTTTGGGAATACGAACAAGATATTTATGGGCGATACAGGATCTCTTGTATTAGGCTTATTCATTACTACAATAATGCTGAAATTTATCAACATTAATTCGGTAAGTAATGGACCTTTCAGCATTGATTTTGCTCCAGTTCTAGCCTTGTCCGTCCTCGTACTCCCCATTTTTGATACGCTTAGGGTATTCTCTATACGAATTGCAAATGGGCAATCACCTTTTCATCCAGACAAAAGACACATTCACCACCTTATGCTACGTTTAGGCTTTTCGCATAAGGCTTCAACATCAATACTCCTTGCCACGAATGTAGCGTTAATTGCAACATGCTTTGCGCTGCAATCATTACCCATGAACTACCAAATACTAGTATTATCCAGCATTGTTTTCTTATTGATAGGGATATTATGGAGGTTAAGTCAGAAATATACACATAGCAATACCAAGGAAAACATTGCCAAACCGCAGAAAATTGAAGAAATAGATCAACTGAAAGATCTCAAAAATAAAATCTTTGAGCACATGAACTAAAATAGGCGAGCAATATTGCTCG
>RRZU010042150.1_pt1 | contig 22751 bp, 18 predicted proteins | sample 2165561 | NCBI WGS metagenome assembly RRZU01 (sample SAMN10456909, study PRJNA506462) | wastewater metagenome | isolation source: wastewater sludge | place: USA: Moscow, Idaho | reverse complement strand
GGCCTTCCGCGCCGAGCAGGCCGCCGCCCGCACCGAAGGCCGCTACCTCGGCGTCGGTACCTGCACCTACGTCGAGCCGACCGCCTCGGGCGTCGGCTTCTACGGCACCGAGGGCGCCACCATCCGCATCGAGCCCTCCGGCATGGTCAATGTCTACGTGGCCGGCGGCTCGACGGGCAACAGCCTCGAGACCACCGTCGTCCAGCTCGCCGCCGACGCCCTCGGGGTCAGCATCGACGACGTGAACACCATCCAGGGCGACACCGCGGTCACACCCTTCGGCGCCGGGACGGGCGGCAGTCGCAGCGGGCCGATGACCGCCGGCGCCATCGCCGCGGCCGGCGGCGAGCTGCACGACAAGCTCGTGGCGCTCGCCGCGCACCGCCTGGAGGCGGCCGAGGACGACATCGAGATCGCCGACGGCCGCGCCACCGTGCGGGGGACGCCGGCGGTCGGCCTCACCGTCGCCGAGCTCGCCAACGTGGCCTACTTCCAGCCGGGTGCCCTGCCCGCCGGCATGTCGCCCGGGCTCGAGGCCAGCGCCCGGTACGCGGCGCCGGCGCCGATGATCTGGGCCAACGCCACCCACGTCTGCACCTGCGAGGTCGACGTGGCCACCGGCGAGGTCACCATCCTCCGCTTCATCGTCAGCGAGGACTGCGGCCGCATGATCAACCCCAACGTGGTCGAGGGCCAGATCGCGGGCGGCACGGTCCAGGGGATCGGCGGCGCCCTGCTCGAGCAGCTGGCGTGGGACGACGACGGCAACCCGCTCGCCACCACCTTCGTGGACTACCTGCTGCCCACCGCCGCCGACGTGCCCACCATCGAGTACGGCCACGTCGAGACGCCGGCGCCGGGCCTCGGGTACAAGGGCGTGGGGGAGGGCGGCGCCATCGGCGCCCCGCCGGCGGTCATCAACGCCGTCGCCGACGCCCTCGCCCCCTTCGGCGTGGAGGTCGACCACCTGCCCCTCACCCCCGCCGCCATCGTCGACCTGCTCGATTCGTCCGTTCTGGCGCCTGATCTACTGCCCGGGACCAGTACATCGGGCGCCAGAACCGACGGTCTGGACGGGGAGGGGGGCGCGTGAAGCCGGCGCCGTTCACCTACCACCGGCCCGAGATCGTCGCCGAGGCGGTGGGGCTGCTGGCCGACCTCGGCGACGGGGCCAAGCTGCTCGCTGGCGGGCAGAGCCTGGTGCCGATGCTGTCGCTGCGCCTCGCCGTGTTCGACGACCTGATCGACATCAGTCGGCTGGACGAGTTGGTCGGCATCGAACGGCGGGACGGCCACCTCTGGATCGGAGCGGGCACGACGGAGGCGGCCGTCGAGCGGTCGGCCGACGTGGCCGCCGCCGCGCCGCTGCTGGCCCGGGCCACCCCGCTGATCGGCCACCGCCAGATCCGCAACCGGGGGACGGTCGGCGGCTCGATCGCCCACGCCGATCCCGCGGCCGAGTACCCGGCCGTCGCCTTGACCCTCGACGCCGAGCTGGAGGCGGTCTCACCGCGGGGCACCCGCACCGTCCCGACGGCCGACTTCTTCACCGGCTTCTGGAGCACAGCGCTCGCCGACGACGAGCTGCTCACCGGCGTCCGCCTGCCCGTGTGGGGGAGCCCCTCCACCCGCTGCGGCTTCGCGGTGCGTGAGATCGCCCGCCGCCACGGCGACTTCGCCGTCGCTGGCGCCGCCGTCGCCCTCGAGGTGGACGGCGACGACCGGGTCGTCCGGGCCGCGGTCGGCCTCTTCGGGCTCGGTTCGGTCCCGCTGCGAGCGAGCGTGGCAGAGGCAGCGACGACGGGACAGACGCTCGCCGAGATCGACGCCGACGAGGTGGGCCGGGCGGCCGTCGCCGTCCTCGACGACGTGCCCGCCGACCTGCACGGCTCGGCCGCCTACCGAACACGGGTCGGCGCGGTCATGGTGGCCCGCGCCTGGGCCGACGCCGCCACCGAGGCGACCGGTTCGGCGGAAGGGGCCACCAATGGCTGAGTTCGACTCGTCCGAGCGATCGTCGCCCGCGTCAGCAGCGGGCCGTCTCTTCCGGTTCGTCCCGTTGGGAGGCGGTCACGCCGCCGCCTCCGGGTGGGGTACTCGGCGCCGCACCACAGGAGGGTCCGACCATGGGTGACGTCCCCGTCCGGGTGACGGTCAACGGCCAGGTGCGCGAAGCGACCGTCGAGGCCCGCCTCACGCTCGCCGACTTCCTGCGCGAGCGCTGCCACCTCACCGGCACCCACCTGGGCTGCGAGCACGGGGCCTGCGGCGCCTGCACCGTCCTCGTCGACGGCGCCGCCGTGCGCAGTTGCCTGATGTTAGCGGTGCAGGCCGACGGCACCGAGGTCACCACCGTCGAGGGCATCGCCGCCGCCGACGGCACCCTCTCGCCCGTCCAGTCGGCCCTCCGCGAGTGCCACGGCCTCCAGTGCGGCTTCTGCACCCCGGGCTTCGTGGTCACCATCACTGCCCTGCTCGACGAGAACCCCCACCCCGACGAGGACGAGATCCGCGACGCCCTGTCGGGCAACCTGTGCCGGTGCACCGGCTACCAGGGCATCCTCGCCGCCGTCCGCTCCCTCGCCGGCGACGCCTCGGAGGCATGACGGCCGGCGCTCCGGGACCACGCTGATGTCGCGCGGCACATCACGCTGGTCCCGGAGCGATGTGGTCGGGCACTCTGGGACCACGCTGGTGTCGTGGGGCACAACCCGGTGGTCCCAGAGTAAGCGAGGTGGGCGCTTCACGAGCAGCGGGACGGGGGCTAGGGTGACCAAAGTGAGTGTTCGCTCATCGGGGGCCGTGACATGACCGACCGCATGCTGCTGCGCGACGCCCGGGTGCTCACCTGCACCGGCGACGTCGCCGAGCGACCGGTCGACGGCGACGTCCTGATCGAGGGCGACCGCATCGCCGAGGTGTCGCGGGGCCGACTCGCCGTCGACGAGGGCGCCGTCCGCGTCGTCGACGTCGGGGGCGCCACCGTGCTGCCCGGCCTCGGCGACGCCCACGTCCACATCAGTTGGCCGCTGGACTTCGTGTTCGACCACGCCGCGGTGGCCGCCGCGCCGGCTGCCGACCACGCCCTCGACGTGGCCGCCGTCGTCCGGACGTTCCTCGAGAGCGGCTACACGACCATCGTCGGCGCGGGCGCCACCCAGCCCCGCGACGACCTGCTCGCCCACGAGGCCATCGAGTCCGGTCTGATCCCCGGCCCCCGCCTCATCCCCAGCGGGCCGATGATCGCTGCCGAGGACGGGCTCGGCGCCGACGGCGGGATGATGGACGTCGCCTCCGACGCCGCCTCGCTGCGGGAGATCGTGGCCCGTCAGTGCGACCAGGGCGTGAAGGCCTTGAAGCTGTTCATCTCCGGCGACGGCGTCATCCCCGAGCACCCCTCACAGGACGTCTACATGGACGACGCCATGCTCGAGGCTGCAGTGGCCGAGGCCGACCGCCACGGCGCCTTCCTCACCGCCCACGCGCGGGGCTCGCTGAGCGTGGCCATGGCCGCCCGCACCGGCGTGCGCATCGTCCACCACGCCTGCTTCCTCGACGATGACGCCGTGCGTGCCCTCGAAGCCCGGGGCGACGACGTGTGGGTCTGCCCCGGCCTGCACTACCTGTGGGCCATGGTCAGCGGGCACGCCGAGCCGTGGGGGATGGCGCCCGAGCGCATCGAGGCCTCGGGCTACCGCGATGAGCTCGATGCCCAGGTCGAGGGGATGCAGCGCCTCGTCGAGGCCGGCGTCCCGATCCTCGCCGGCGGCGACTTCGGCCATCAGTGGACCCATCACGGCACCTACGCGGCCGAGCTCCAGCGCTACGTCGAGCTGGTGGGGATGTCGCCGGTGGCGGCCATCCACACCGCCACCCGAAACCTGGGGCCGGCGGTCGGGCTCGACACGGGCGAGGTGCGCGCCGGTGCGCTGGCCGACCTCCTGGTGGTGGACGGCGACCCCACCGAGGACATCACGGTGCTCCAGGACCCAGAGCGTCGTCGCGTCGTCGTCAAGGACGGCGCCTTCGCGTACGTGAACCCGCAGCTCTACCCTTGACCGCCGTGGGGGAGGGCCTCGACGCCGGGGCGACGAAGGTGCTGTCGGGGGTCGACGCCCTCGTGCAGCTCCTGGTGGTGCGCCGGCGGGTCGACGAGCGCGACGGGCTCACCACGGGAACCATGGTCTCGGGCTACCCCGGCTCGCCCCTGGCGGGCTTCGATCTGCGCCTCGAGAGCCTCGGCGCCGACCTCGATGCACTCGGGATCGTCCACCAGCCCGGCCTGAACGAGGAGCTCGCCCTGGCCACGGTGTGGGGCAGCCAGATGGGGGCGGTGGTGCCCTACCGGGCGGGTGTCGACGGGGTGGCCGGCGCCTGGTACGGCAAGGCGCCCGGCCTCGACCGCTCGGGTGACGCCCTCAAGCACGCCAACGCCCTCGGTGCCGGACCCAACGGCGGGGCGGTGCTGTTCTGCGGCGACGACCCCACGGCTAAGTCGTCCACCCTCACCTGCGACAGCCAGCACACCTTCGAGGACGCCTGCGTGCCCGTCCTGTACCCGGGGGACCAGCAGGAGGTCGTCGACCTCGGCATCCACGCCTTCCGGCTCTCCCGCTACGCCGGCTGCTGGGTGGGGATGAAGGTCGTCACCGCGGTCGCCGACGGCATCGGCTCGGTCGATCTCGGCCTCGCCCGCCACCATCCGGTCGACCCCGAGGACCTCGAGGTCGACGGGCAGCCCTGGCGTCACGAGCCGCTGACCCGAATCGGCCCCCACACCGTGCAGGCCCAGGAGGCGCTGGTGGTCGACCACCGCCTGCGAGCGGCGCAGGCCTACGTGCGCCACAACGGCCTCGACCGGGTGGTCGGCGCCGGCCCGGGGGCGCGCCTCGGCATCGTCGCCGCGGGCAAGACCTACTACGACGTCGTCTCGGCCCTCGCCGGCCTCGGCGTGACGCCGGACGACCTCGCGGGCGCGGGCATCCGCATCCTCAAGCCGGCCATGACCTGGCCGCTCGTGCCCGAGACCGCTCTCGAGTTCGCCGCCTCGGTGGACGAGGTGCTGGTCGTCGAGGAGAAGCGCCCCTTCGTCGAGACGCAGCTGCGGGCGCTGCTCCACGAGGCGGGCGTGGCGACCCCGGTGCGGGGCAAGCGCGACGCGGCCGGCGCGGCGCTGGTCTCCGCGGTGGCCGAGCTCGATCCCGCCGGCGTCGCAACGGTGCTGACCCGGGTCCGGCCCGACCTGGCGCCGGCACCCGCAGCGGCGCCGGGGACGTCGGCCCGAATCGGCGACCGTCCCCGCCTGCCCGTCCTCGCGGTGCCGCCCCGCCCGCCGGGGTTCTGCAGCGGCTGCCCCCACAACCGCTCGACCGTGTTCCCCGCCGGCGCCCTCGTCGGCGGCGGCGTGGGCTGCCACGGGATCATGTACTTCGAGGCCCGGCACACCGGCATGACCGCGCTGCCGCCCACGCCGATGGGCGCCGAGGGTGTGCCCTGGATCGGCCTGGCCCCGTTCGTGGACGAGCCCCACCTGCTCCAGAACCTGGGTGACGGCACGATGAGCCACTCGGGCTCGCTGGCCATCCGGGCCAGCGTGGCCGCCGGCGTCAACGTCACCTTCAAGGTCCTCTACAACGCCGCGGTGGCCATGACCGGCGGTCAGTACGTCACCGGCCTCCAGGACGTGCCCGCCCTGACCCGGGCGCTCGAGGCGGAGGGTGTGCGGCGCATCGTGGTGTGCGCCGACGATCCGGGCCACTACCCGCGCGGCGCGCGCTGGGCGGCGGGGGTGGAGGTGCTCGACCGGGACCGTCTGCCCGAGGTGCAGGAGTTGTTGAGCGCCGAGCCGGGCGTCACCGTGATCGTCTACGACCAGCAGTGCGCGGCCGAGGCCCGACGCCTGCGCAAGAAGGGCGACCAGGTCGAGCCGCCCCGCCGGGTGGTCATCAACGAGGCGGTGTGCGAGGGCTGCGGGGACTGCAGCACGAAGAGCAACTGCCTCTCGGTGCTGCCGGTGCAGACCGAGCTGGGCGAGAAGCGCCAGATCCACCAGCTGTCCTGCAACAAGGACTATTCGTGCCTCGACGGGGACTGCCCGTCGTTCGTGACCCTGGAGCCGGTGGCCCGGGGGCGTCGGAGGGCGACACCGGCGAGCGGCGCGGGCACGGGGTCGGCGGGGGACCGGACGGCGCCGCCGGCGGGGACCCTGCCACTGCCCACGCTCCCCGCCATTGACGGCGTGTACGGCATCTACTTCACGGGCATCGGCGGTACTGGGGTGATCACCGCCAACCGCCTGATCGCCGCGGCCGCGGAGGCCGCCGGCCTGAGCCTCGGCGGCATGGACCAGACGGGCCTCTCGCAGAAGGCCGGCGCGGTCGTGTCCCACCTGCAGCTGGCTCGTGACGCCGCGGCGCTCGGGTCCCACGTCGTGAGCGCGGCCGGCGCCGACCTCTACCTCTCGGGCGACATCCTCCAGGCGGCTGGCGCCCAGCACCTCGCCAAGGTGCGAACGGGTCAGACGGTGGCGGTGGTGGACCGGGACGTCACGCCGACGGCGGCCATGCTCCAGTCCGACGTGGAGGCGCCGGCCATCGATCAGCTGGAAGCGGCCGTGACCGAGGTCGTCGGTGCCGACCGGACCATCTTCGTGGACTCCACCCGCCTCGCCGAGGCGGTGTTCGCCAACCACCTGCTGGCCAACGTGGTGCTGTTGGGCGCCGCCTTCCAGGCCGGGGGCCTGCCCGTGCCCCTCGACCAGATGGAAGCGGCCATGGCTGCCGGACGCGGCGCCGCCGAGAACCAGACGGCGTTCACCTGGGGGCGGTGGGCGGTGCTCGACCCGGCGGCGGTCGAGGAGCGCCTCGTGGCACTCGAGTCCGAGGACCTGAGCGGCGGTGGCGCCGGGAGCGTGTTCGACCCGTCCCCCGAGGCGCTCGCTTCCGCCGGCCCCTTCGTCGACGGCCGTGTCCTGCCCGCCGAACTGCGGGACCTGCTCGTGCGGCGTGCTGCGCAGGTGGTCGACTACCAGCACCCCGCCCTCGCCGAGCGCTACCTCGCCCTCGTCGAGCAAGCTGCGGCGGCCGATGACGCCGCCCACGGGTGGGCCCTCACCACCGCCGTGGCCGAGGCGTGGTTCAAGCTGCTCACCTACAAGGACGAGTACGAGGTGGCCCGCCTGCACCGCCAGGTCGACCTCGACCACCTCGCCCGCGACGTAGGCATCGACGGCCCCTACCGGGTGCGCTACCACCTCCACCCCCCGGTGCTGCGCCGCCTCGGCCGCGAGAAGAAGCTGCCCATGGGCCGGCCTTATGACGTGGCCTTCGCGGCGCTCGCCCGCATGAAGCGCCTGCGGGGCACCCCCTTCGACGTATTCGGATGGGACCGGGACCGCCGGATGGAGCGGGCGGTGATCAAGGAGTACGAGGCGCTGATCGACGAGGTCCTGGCGCCCGCCGCCGACGTTGCGTACGAGTGCAAGGTGGCCATCGCCGAGTCCGCCCTGGCGGTGAAGGGCTACGGCCCGATCAAGGAGGCGGCGGTCGCCGAGTGGCGGGAGCGAGTCACGGAGTTGTGGCGCACCTTCCCCCTCGAGGGGCGGCCGTTGGACCCCGCCGAGCCGGCGCCGGCTCCATGACGCTGCTGGTCGGGGAGCCGTGCCGGTCCAGCCGCCGTGCCGCCCCTGAGGCACGCAGCGTTCGACGACCGCTGAGTCTGTCGACTCGGCGCCGCCGAATGAGCCGGCCCTCCGGGCGGCCGTGCCGCTCGGGCAACCCCGCCCGTCCGGTGCAAGGGGTGTTCGGCGACGACCGACGGGCCGCCACGCGGTGATCAAGCGCGTCCACCTCGTCGCCGGCGATGTGGACGAGGCCGTGGCCCGACTCGCCGAGCTCTCGTCGTCGCGCCTGGTGGTGAACCGGGTGCTGCCGAACCGGTCGGACCCGGGAACGGGGATCGACGCCGTCGTGGTCGAGTGGCTCGCCGTCGGCGCGACGGTGCCGGCCAACGGCCCGGACCTCGCCCCGTCGATGGCCGTCGAGGAAGTCGTCCTGCGAGGCGCCGACTGGCTGGAGGAGCGCTGGCGGTCCGGCGGACCCCGCTACAAGCACCTGGCCCTCGCCACTCGGTCGTCCGCCCTCACTCCGGCTCAGTTCGCCGAGGCGTGGCGGACGCACGCCGGCTCGGTGTCGTCGTCGTCCGGCGGGCCGGCGGTCCCCATCCACGAGGAGGCACTCGGCCGGGCCTACGTGCAGGACCACCCGGTCCTCGGTGCGGGCGGGCCGGCGGCGCCCTACGACGGCCTCAACGAGGTGTGGTTCGACGACCTCGCCGGCCTCGACGCCCGCCGGGCGTGGTTCGCCGAGAACGAGGTCGGCCGCACCGATGACGGCCTCTTCGCCCCCGCCACCTACCTCGCGGTCATCGAGACAAGGGTCGACGGGCCGGCGGGTCGAGCTGGATCGGGCCGGTCCCAGTGACGGTTCCGCGTCGCCGATGCCCGGTCGCCGCACGTGGCAGGCTGCGGTGGCAGGGTTCGGGGGACGACACGGGGGTATGCCGATGACCACGATCGCGGTCGAGTTCGATCCGATGTCGGACGAGTACTTCAACGACCCGTCGGAGGTGTACCGGCGGCTGCGGGACGAGGCGCCGGTCTACTTCAACGAGCACTACGGCTTCTATGCCCTGTCCCGCTTCGAGGACGTGGCGGCCGCCCACCGCGACTGGCAGGGGTTCTCGAGCTCGTACGGGGTGGACCTCGCCACCCTCTCGAAGCACGCCAACTACAGCAGCTTCAAGATGATCATCATGATGGACCCGCCCGAGCACGCCCGGCTGCGGGCCCTCGTGAGCCGGGTGTTCACGCCGCGGGCGGTCACCGACCTCGAGCCGATGATCCGCCAGGTGGTCAACGAGTTCCTGGCCCCGCTCGACGACCGCGAGTCGTTCGACGCCGTAGCCGACTTCTCGGCGCTGTTCCCCGTCGAGATCATCAGCCGGATGCTGGGCGTGCCCGAGGGCCGGCGCCAGCAGATCCGGGAGTGGCTCGACCTCAGCCTGCACCGCGAGCGCGGCCAGGTCGACCCCACGCCCGAGGGCGTCGCCGCCATGATCGAGTCGGTCACCTACTACCACGAGCTCATCGCCGAGAAGCGGGAGCGGCCCGTCGACGACATGCTGAGCCGGCTGACGCAGGTCACCGTGGATCGGGGCGACGGCGTGGAGACCGGCCTCGACGACGCCGAGATCGCGGGCTTTGCCGGCCTGCTGGGCGGCGCCGGCGCGGAGACGGTGACGAAGCTCGTCGGCAACGCGGTGGTGCTCTTCGACCGCCACCCGGACCAGTGGCAGCGCATCCTGGATGATCCGTCGGCCATCCCGGCCGCGGTTGAGGAGATCCTCCGCCTGCTGCCGCCCTCGCAGTACCAGGGCCGCTACAGCGTCGAGGACCGCACCTTCGAGGGCGGCACCATCCCCGCCGGGTTCCCGGTGCTTCTGGTGACCGGTGCCGCCACTCGCGACCCGAGGGCGTTCGACCGCCCCGACGACTTCGACATCGACCGGCCCCCGAGCGTGTCGCTGGGCTTCGGCCACGGGGTGCACAGCTGCCTGGGCGCGGCGCTGGCCCGCATGGAGAGCCGCATCGCGTTGGAGGAGCTCGCCCGCCGCTGGAGGCGCCTCGAGGTCGACGAGGCCGGGCTCCGCAGGGTGCACATGTCCAACGTGGCGGGCTACTCGCACGTGCCCGTCGCCGCCGTCCGCTGAGGGCGGTGTTCCCGGCCCGTTTCCGCTAGACAGCGTTCTTCGCCGAGACGGGGGAGTCGCACATGTCGACCGAGCAGACCAAGGCCATGATGGAGCACCACTCGGAGGCGCTGGCCGCCGAGGTGATGGACGACGCCGCGCTGGACGAGATCGCCGCGGACTACCACGACGACGCCGTGTTCATCAGCAACCTGGGCGGCGTGGTGACAGGGGTCGAGGCGATCAAGGCCATCTTCTCGAGCGCCGGCAACCTCGCCGGGTTCGAGCAGACCAGCCAGCACGTCGACGGCGACGTCGGCTACGTCACGTGGAAGGCCGACGGCATCCCCTTCGGCACCGACACCTTCTTCGTCCGTGACGGCAAGATCGCGGTTCAGACCGTGGCCCTCCACTTCGGCTGACCGCCGGATCGGAGGGCGGGCGCCGCCCGGACCTTCTGCAAGCGAGTGTTCGCTCACTTATACTGACCGGGCAGCACGCAGGTCGTCCGAGAAGTTCGTCGCCCCGGCGGCGGGGGAGGCAATCGCCATGGTGAAGCTGGCCGACGAGGTGCGCGTCATCGACGCCGACACCCACATGACCGAGCGTCACGACCTCTTCACCTCCCGTGCCCCGAAGGGCTTCGAGGACCGCGTCCCGCGCGTCACCGACGTCGACGGGGTGGCCACCTGGACCATCGAGGGGGCCGTGCTCGGCCCGGCCCGCGCCGGCGGCGTCATCGACCGCGACGGCAACAAGTACCCCTTCGAGGAGACCAAGGTCTGGGGCATCGACCGCGTGCACCTCGGCGCCCACGACCCCGAGGCGCGCCTGGCGGTCATGGACGAGAGCGGCATCCACGCCCAGATCATCTACCCGAACGCCGTCGGCATCGGCGGCCAGAACCTGGCGAAGGCCACGTCCGACCCCGAGCTGCGCCGGCTCTGCGTCGAGATCTACAACGACTCGATGGCCGAGCTGCAGGTTTGGTCGAACGAGCGCTTCCTGCCCATGCCCGTGATGCCGGCGTGGAGCATCGACGAGTGCGTGGCCGAGGCGAAGCGCTGCGCCGCCCTCGGCTTCCGCGGCGTCAACATGACGTCGGCCCCCCAGGAGGCGGGCTCGCCCGACCTCGCCAGCAAGGAGTGGGACGCCTTCTGGGAGGTCTGTGCCGACCTCCAGCTGCCCGTCCATTTCCACATCGGCGCCAGCCTCACCGCCCTTGCGTTCTACGGCTCGTACTTCTGGCCGTCGCTGCACGACAACATGAAGCCCGCCGTCGGCGGCTCGATGCTGTTCCTCAACAACGCCCAGGTGGTCATCAACAGCGTCTACGCCGGCATCTTCGACCGGCACCCGAAGCTGAAGATGGTGTCCGTCGAGAGCGGCATCGGTTGGATCCCGTTCATGCTCGAGGCCATGGACTACGAGATCCTCGAGAACGCGCCGGCGCAGGCCGCCGAGCTGGGGCGGATGCCCTCCGAGTACTTCAAGGACCACTGGTACGCCACGTTCTGGTTCGAGCGGGCCCAGGGCGACCTGCAGGGCTTGATCGACAAGGTCGGCGAGGACAACGTGATGTTCGAGACCGACTTCCCCCACCCGACCTGTCTGTACCCGAACCCCCTCGACACCGTCGCCGACACCATGGCCGGCCTGCGCCCCGAGACCCGCCGCAAGGTCCTCGGCGACAACGCGGCGGCGCTCTACCGCCTTTAGTCCCACCCCGGTTCGGCCGGCAGCGTGGTGGTGCCCACGACACCGACGAACGGGCGAGATGTTGAACCGGCACGGTCAGTGCTGGTGTCAGGTGGTCCCATCACTCGGCGCGAGGACGATCACCGGCGTCTCGACCGTTCGCAGTCCGGCGTAGCCGTCGAGCTGCGGCTCGACCGCGCCCCAGAGCTGCCACAGTCGCTCCCGCTCCGCCCCGGTAGCGAGGTGCGCCCGAACCGGTCGCGGTCCCTCACCATCGAGGCGGACGATCGCGTCAGGGTGCGCCTCGAGGTTGAGCCACCACGCAGGTTGGCCCTCCTGCCAGCCGTTCATGGCCAGCAGAACGAGGTTCGGGCCGTCCTCGACGTAGCCGAGGATGACGTTGCGTTCCTTCCCGGTCTTGCGCCCGACGGTCGTGAGGCGAAGCGCTCCCCACCCCCGCTTGTTCGCCGTCGTCCACAAGAAGCGGCCGCCGCTGAGCCGGTAGAGCGCCCGATGGATCCGCCAGGCCACGTGCACCAGCCACTTCGGCGGCGCCTTCGGTGATCGATCGGCCTCGGTGCCCACGGCTGGTGCCTCCCGGCGCTGGCGTCGCGGTCACCCTACGCCGGGATGGACCGGGCGCCATTGGGTCGGCCGGTCCGGCTCCTCGGCGCCGGGGCGAAGCGCACCGGCAGCGCCAGGGGCGAACGGTTGAAGGCAGTGTGGAAGGGGAGTGACTCCTCGGGCGCGAGGAGGCGGAGGTCGGTGAGGCGCCGGGTCAGCTCGGCCACCGCCACGCGGAGGTTGAGGCGGGCGAGGTTGCTGCCGGCGCAGCGGTGGGGGCCGGCGCCGAAGGCGATGTGGCGGTTGCGCTCGCGGTCGAGGTCGAAGCGGTCGGGGTCGGGGAACTCGGCCTCGTCGCGGTTGGCCGACGCCCAGGACAGGAGCACCTTCTCGCCAGCCTTCATAGGGCAGCCGCCCACCTCGGTGTCGTGGCGGACGGTGCGACCGATGGCGAGGAAGGGGTCCTCGAGGCGCAGCAGTTCCTCGACGGCGGCGGGGACGAGCTCGGGCCGCTCCCGCAGCAGGGCCGGGATCGCGGGCTCGCGGCAGAAGCGCAGCATGATCTGGCCGAGCGCGCCGGCGGTGGTCTCGAGGCCGCCGAGGATGAGCAGCAGGATCAGGCCCATCACCTCGTCCTCGCGGACGGGACGGCCCTCGATCTCGGCGGCGAGGATGGCGTCGACCACGTCCCCCCGGGGCGGCGCCGCCCGGCGGTCGGCGATGAACCCGGTGATCCACTCGTTGAGCGCAGCCCAGCACTCCCGGCTGTTCGGGTTGGTGGGCACCGACGCCCGCTGCGCCAGGCCGGCAACCTCGAGCACCTGCTCCGAGGGGGCGCCGAGGACGAGCTCGAAGAAGGCGAGGCCGGGGAACGGCGAGGCGAAGTCGGCCATGAAGTCGCACTCGCCGGCCTCGACGAAGCCGTCGATGAGGCGGGTGACCAGAGTCCGGGTGGGCGCCTCGTAGGGCGCGACCACCTTCGGCGTGAACCAGGCGCTGATCAGGCGTTTGTACTCACGGTGCAGCGGCGGGTCGATGTGCTCGGGGATGGCCTTGGACACCATCTGGGTGTCGGGGATGGCCACGCCCAGCTCGGACGAGAAGGTCTCCCAGTCCTGGGCGGCGGCGAGCACGTCCTCGTAGCGGGTGAGCACCCAGAAGCCGCCGCGTTCGTCGCTGTGGGTGACGGGGCACTGCGCCCGCATGCGGGCGAGGGTGGGGTGGATGGCCCGGGCGAACTCGGGGGCCAGGTAGTTGAAGTGGTGGGCGCACCACTCGTCGCTGAGCGGCTCCGGGGGCACGTCCACGGGGCGAACGCTAGGCGGTGGGGCCGAGCCGCGGGCCGGGCCGGAAGGCGATCGGCACGGCCACCGGCGCCCGGCTGTAGGTCGAGTGGAAGGCGGGCTCGTCGTCGCTTGCGAGGCGCAGGTCCTCGAAGCGCGCCACCATCTCGGCGACGGCGATGCGCAGGTTCATGCGGGCCAGGTTCGAGCCGGCGCAGCGGTGGGGCCCGGCGCCGAAGGCGAGGTGGCGGTTGCTCTCACGGTCGATGTCGAATTCGAACGGGCACCCGAACTCGTCCTCGTCGCGGTTGGCCCCGGCCCACGAGATGAGGACGGGCTCGCCCTCCTTGATGGTGTGGCCGGCGATCTCGACGTCGCGCATGGCGGTGCGGCCGATGAAGATGAACGAGCTGTCGAGGCGCAGCAGCTCTTCGACCGCGTCGTTCAGCCGCTCGGGGTGCTCGCGCAGGTAGGCCGGGATCTCGGGCTGGCGGCAGAAGCGGATCATCATCTGCCCGAGGGCGCCGGCGGTGGTGTCGAGGCCGCCGAAGAGCAGCAGCTGGAGCATGCCGACGATCTCGGTCTGGGTGATGGGACGGCCGTCGATCTCGGCGGCGATGACCGCGTCGACCACGTCGCCCTGCGGCTCCTGCGCCCGCCGGCGCTCGACGAACTCGCCGATCCAGCGCAGCATCGCGCCCCGGGCCTCGCGGCCCTCCTGGGTGGTGGGGGTGGAGGCCACGTTGGCCAGCCGGGTGATCTCCTCGGTCTCGGCCGCCGGGGCGTGCAGCACCATCTCGACGAAGACCCGGCTCGGGAGGGGCTTGGCGATCGAGCGCATGAACTCGCACTCGCCGGCCTCGATGACGTCGTCGATGAGCTCGGTGACGAGCGCCCGGGTGTCCTGCTCGCGCTCGAGCACCTTCACCGGCGTGAAGTGGGCGTTGATGAGGCGCTTGTACTCGCGGTGGGCGGGCGGGTCGATCTGCTCGGGGATGGCCGGGACCGAGGTCCGCCCCGACGGCACGGTGATGCCGTGCTCGGAGCTGAAGCTCTCCCAGTCCTGGGCGATGGCGAGCACCTCCTCGTAGCCCGTGGCCACCCAGAACCCGCCGTGCTGGTCGCTGCGGGTGAGGCCGCCGCCGGCCCGCAGGGTGGCGAGGGTCTCCTGGAGGTTGGGGCCGACCCCGGGGTGGAGGTGGTCGAAGTGCGCGGCGCACCACTCGGCGCTGAGCGGCTCGGGCCCGTCGGACGTGTCGGTCGTTTCGGTCGTCTCGCTCACCGCTGCTCCTCTGCTCCGGCAGACGTCTCCACCCTGCTCGGTTCCTCACCGGTCTCGTCGGCGAGCAGCGAAGCCCGGAGGGACTCGGGCACGCCGATGCTGCGGGGCTCGAGGTAGCTGCGCAGGCCCTCGGGCCCGAGCTCGCGGCCGAGGCCGGACTCCTTGAAGCCACCGAACGGGACAAGGGGGAACGGGGGGTACGAGCCGTTCACCGCGATGCTGCCGGTGCGGACGTGGCGGGCGATGGCGAGCGCGCGTGCGGGGTCGCCGCTCCACACGCCGCCGGAAAGGCCATACGGCGAGTCGTTGGCGATGCGCACGGCGTCGGCGTCGTCGTCGTAGGGGAGCAGGCACAGCACCGGTCCGAAGATCTCCTCCCGGGCCACCCGCATGGTGTTGTCCACACCGGCCAGGATCGTGGGCTCGACGTACCACCCGGTGGGCAGGTCGGCGGGCCGTCCGCCGCCGGCGGCCACGGTGGCGCCGGCCTCGACGGCGAGGCCGATGTAGCCCTCGACCCGCTCGCGCTGGCGCTCGGCCACCAGGGGGCCGACGAGGGTGGCGGGATCGTGGGGATCGCCGACGGCCACGGTGCCCGCCGCCGCGGCGGCGGCCTCGACGGCCTCCTCGTAACGGGCCCGGGGGAGCAGCACCCGGGTGTGGGCACCGCAGACCTGGCCGGACAGGTGCATGGCCGCGCCGACGAGGGTGGGCAGCACCGAGGCGACGTCGGCGTCGTCGAGCACGATGGCGGCGGACTTGCCGCCCAGCTCGAGCGAGACCCGCTTCACCTGCTCGCCGCAGACGCTCATGATGCGCTTGCCGGCCGCGGTCGACCCGGTGAAGGCGATCTTGTCGGTGCCTGGGTGGGCGACCAGGTGCTCGCCGACGTCGCGCCCGCCGGGCACGACGTTGAAGGCGCCAGGGGGCAGGCCGGCCTCGGCGAAGGCCTCGGCGAGGACGAAGTTGCTGAGGGGGGCCTCGGGCGCCGGCTTGAGCACGACGGTGCACCCCGCGGCGAGGGCGGGGGCGACCTTCCAGGAGGCGATGGTGACCGGGGCGTTCCACGGCACGATGGCCCCGACGACGCCGACGGGCTCGTTGGTGACGAGGCCCGTGCGGTCCCCCGAGACCACCACCCGCTCGAGCTCGAAGGTGCGGAGCAGCTGTGCGTAGTAGGCGAAGAGGGGAGCGACCATGCCCGTCTGCGCCCGCGGCGCCTGGCTGATGGCACAGCCCATCTCGTCCACGGTGATGCCGGCGATGTCGGGCACTCGCTCGGCGAGTAGCTCGGCGGCCCGGGCAAGGACGTCGGCGCGCTCGGCGGGGGACAGGCGGGGCCAGGGGCCCTCGTCGAACGCGGTGCGGGCGGCGGCGACCGCCCGGTCGATGTCGGCGGTGGTGGCGACCGGCACCGACCCGACGGGGGCCTCGGTGGACGGCGAGATGACGTCGAAGCGCTCCGTGCCGGCCGGCGCCGACCACTCGCCCCCGATCCAGAACGCCCCGCGGTGCATCAGGCGGTCGTCCAACGTCTGCTCCCCTCCCTCGATCGGCCCACCCACAAGTAAGCGAGCATTTGCTATCTTAGCTCGACCCGCCCGACCGATCGGAGTGCCGGATGGACCTGCTCCTGCGAGGAGCCTCGCTGATCGACGGCACCGGCACCGCCGCCCGGCCCGCCGACGTGGCCGTGTCCGGCGACCGCATCGTCGCCGTCGCTCCGCCGGGCGAACTCACCCCCGAGGCGGGCACCGAGGTGGTCGACCTCGACCCACGCCTCGTCCTCGCTCCCGGGTTCATCGACGTCCACACCCACTACGACGCCCAGGTGCTCTGGGACGGCGACCTCACCCCGTCGAGTTGGCACGGCGTGACCAGCGTGGTCATGGGCAACTGCGGCTTCGGCGTCGCCCCGACGCACCCCGAGCACCGCGACGTCATCGTCCGCACCCTCGAGAACGTCGAGGGCATGTCCACCGAGGCGCTCTACGAGGGCATCGACTGGTGCTTCGAGACCTTCCCCGAGTACCTCGCCGCCCTCGACGAACGCCCCAAGCGCCTGAACGTCGCGGCCTTCCTCGGCCACACCCCGCTGCGCCTCTGGGTGCTCGGCGGCGACGAGCGGGCCGCCTCGAAGGAGGAGGTCGACGCCATGTGCGAGGTGGCCGCTGAGGCCATGGCGGCCGGTGCCATCGGCTTCTCCACCTCCCGCCAACCCGGCCACCAGGGGGCCTACGGGCGCCCGGTGCCGAGCCGCTTCGCCGAGGTCGACGAGGTCGACGCCATCGCCGGCGTGCTCGGCGCTCTGGGCAAGGGAGTGCTCCAGGTCTCCATCGGGCCGGGCATGTTCGTCGACCAGTTCTCCGACCTCGCCGTGCGCCATGGGGTCCCCGTCACCTGGACCGCCCTCGTCGCCCGGGCCGACAAGCCCGGCGCCGCACTGCGCACCGTCGAGCGCGGCGCGGCCCTGCCCGGCGAGGTCTACCCCCAGATCGCCTGCCGGCCCATCGTGATGCAGATCACCATGGCCGACCCCGTCCCGTTGGCCGAGATCGACGAGTGGAAGGAGGTGCTGGCCGTGCCCCGCGACGAGCGGGCCAGCCTCTACCGGGACCCGGCCTGGCGCGACCGGGCCCGTCCCGCCACCCTCGATGCATGGGACCACCGCTGGCCCAAGATCAGCGTCGAGGAGACGACCACCCACGCCGACGTCGTGGGCGTCCCCCTCGCCGAGCTGGCCGCCACCATCGGCACCACGCCGTTCGACCTGCTCTTGGACATCGCGCTCGACGACATGACCGCCGAGAACCCGGCGGGCACGCGCTTTCGCATGGTGCTCGACAACGACGGCGACGACGAGGTGGGCGACCTGCTGGCCGACAAGCGCACGCTGCTCGGCCTGTCCGACGCCGGCGCCCACGCCAGCCAGCTCTGCGATGCCTGCTACTCGACCCACCTGCTCGGGCACTGGGTGCGCGAGCGCAAGGCCCTGTCACTCGAGGACGCCGTGTGGCGCCTCACCGGCCACCCGCACCAGGCCTTCCGCATCGCCGAGCGCGGCCTCGTACAGCCTGGCTTCTTCGCCGACCTGGTCGCCTTCGACCCCGCCACCGTGGGGACGACGCCGGTCGAGCGCGTCGCCGATCAGCCCGGCGGCGCCGACCGCCTCGTGGTGGACAGCACCGGCGTGGAGCACGTGTGGGTCAACGGCGTGCGCACCCGCGCCGATGGCCGCGAGCTCGCCGGCGCCACCCCCGGCCGCCTCCTCCGCGCCTGACCGTCCGGACGAACTGGCACCGGCTTTCGGTGCGAGGGCACCGAAAGCCGGTGCCAGAACGCGGGCCCTGCCGCTCAGGTGTTGCGGCCGCCGTTGACGCCGATGATCTGGCCGGTGATGTACGACGCGTCGTCGCGGACCAGGAAGGCGGTGGCGGCGGCGATGTCCTCGGGCAGGCCGATGCGGCGGACGGGGGTGCTGGCGATGGCGGCGTCGACGCCGGGGCCGAGCTGGCCCTGCGACTCGCTCTCGCGCAGCATCGGGGTGTCGATGAATCCCGGCGGGATGGTGTTGACGGTGATGCCCTTGCGCCCGAACTCGAGGGCGAGGGACTTGGTCAGGCCGATCATGCCGGCCTTGGACGACACGTAGGCGGCCATGAGCTGCTGGCCGCCCTGCGCGCTCGACGACGAGATGTTGACGATGCGCCCCCACTCGGCGGCGACCATGTGGGGCAGCACCACCTGGCAGCAGTGGAAGGTGCCCGTGAGGTTCACGTCGATGACCCGCTGCCAGGTGTCGAGGTCGAGCTTCAGGAAGGACCCGAACTGGGGCAGGCCGGCGTTGTTCACGAGGATGGTGGGCGCGCCCAACTGGTCGACGACCGCGGCGACCGCCGCCTCGATGCCGGGGCGGTCGGTGACGTCGACGGCCAGGCCGATGGCGTCGCCGCCTGCCGCCTTGATCGACGCTGCCGCCGTGTCGGCGGCCTCGCCGTTCAGGTCGAGCACGGCGACGGCGGCGCCGTCGGCCGCGAGGCGGCTGGCGATGGCGAGCCCGATGCCCGAGCCCCCGCCGGTGACGACGGCGACCTTGCCGGTGAGGTCGCTCATGCGCCCTGCACCTCCAACGCCCGTGCCCCTTCGGGATGCGGTTCGTGACTCGCCGCTGCTCCGCTTCGCTGCGCAGCCTCGAGCCTCACTGGATGGCCTCGTCGCCGGTGAAGGTGGTGCGGTGCATGTCCCGGGGTGACTTCTCGTCGTAGGGGAGGGCGCGGTGCAGCACCCCGCGGTTGTCCCAGATGACGAGGTCGCCCACCTCCCACTCGTGGCGGTACACCTTCTCGGGCGCGGTGGCCCGGTCCAGAAGGCTCTGGAGCAGGGCGCGGCTCTCGTCGGCCTCCATGCCCTCGACGTGGTCAGCGGTGGCCCCGAGGACGAGGGACTTGCGGCCCGACCGGTGGGTCCAGACCAGCGGGTGGTTCTTGGCGGGGCGCTTGCGCAGCAGGTCCACGACGGCCTCGGGCGGGTCGGGGTCGATCAGGCGGTAGGAGGCCTCGATGGTGTGGACGACCCGCAGCGACTCGCAGCGGGCCTTCTCGTCGTCGGACAGGTCCTCGTAGGCCTGGTAGCTGCTGGCGAACTCGGTCTCGCCGCCCGTGGTGGCGACGGCGTGGGCGCTGAGCATCGTGGCCATGATGGGGATGTCGTCGGTGCAGCCGTCGATGTGCCAGTGCACCGTGGCCTTGAGGTACTGGGCCGACTTGCTGCGCTCGGGGTCCATCGTGACCACGAAGATCTCGGGCCACTCGCCGTCGCCGAAGATCTCGACCTTGCCCAGCTTCCGGCTGAACAGCACCTGGGCCTCGTCGTCGAGGTGCAGGCCCGGGAAGACGAGGGCGCCGTTGGCCTCGAGGGCGTCGAGGGTCCAGCCCGGCAGGTCGTCGTCGTGGAGGAGCCGATCCCGGTCCACGCCGTGCACGGCGGCGCCGACGCTGTCGGTCAGCTTCTCGAGGGTGAGGTCGTCGGTGGTCACGGGATCCTCCGGGTCAGTCGGTCAGGTCGGGCAGGACGTCGCGGGTGAAGGCCTCGACCTGGGCGGCGCCGGCCTCGGGCCAGCCGCAGACCAGGTAGCCGTAGCCGGCGTCGCGGAACTTCTCGGCGTGCTTGCGGGCGGTGTCGAGGTCGTCGAGCGAGAGCGAGCTGGCCCGCGTGATGTCCGATGGAGCGCGGCCGGCTTCGACGGCAAGCTGGTCGATGCGCTCGTTGGCCTCGCGCAGGGAGTTGGGCGAGCCCCAGGCGTGCCACACGTCGGCGTAGCGGGCCACGAGGGGCAGCGTGCGCTTCGGGCCCTGGCCGCCGATCCAGATCGGGGGGTGGGGGCGCTGCACCGGGGCGGGGCCGAGGCGGGCGTCCTTCAGCGACACCACCTTGCCGTCGTAGGAGACGGTCTCGCCGGTGAAAAGACGGGTGACGATCTCGAGGGTGTCCTCGAGCAGGTCGAAGCGCTCGCCCGTCTGGGGGAAGGGGATGCCGAGCTCGGTGTGCTCCTTGTCGAACCAGGCGGCGCCGAGCGACAGCTCGAGGCGGCCGTGGGAGGCGTGGTCGATGGTCATGGCCTGGGCCGCGAACACCGAGGGGTGGCGGTAGGTGGCCCCGGTGACGAGCAGGCCGAGGCGGATGGTGGAGGTGAGGCCGGCGAGGGCGGCCAGCGTCGTCATCCCCTCGAAGGTCTCGCCCGGGCCCTCGCCGTACATGGGCTGGAAGTGGTCGAAGCCCCAGGCCCCGTCGAAGCCGAGCTCCTCGGCCAGTTGCACCCGCCGGACGACCTCGTCCCACGGCATGCGCTGCTGCGCCACGTCGAGTCCGAACCTCATGGCTGTCTCCTCGTTGTGCTCGTCCGTCGCGGTGTGATGTGCACCGTCAGTCCAGGAAGCTCGCGCGTCGGAGGTGGAAGCGCCACCCATCACCGGCGGCACCGTCGCGGTGCAGGACGTCGGCGTAGCGGCCGACCACCTGCACGGCCCAGCCGTCCTTGCCCTTCAGCAGGAAGACGACGTCGCTGGTGGCGTGGGCCTCGTCGGCGGTCCACTCGGTGACCAGGGTGTTGAGGACGAGGTGGCGCTGGGAGCGTCGGGGTGTCCAGGCGGCGTAGGCCTCGCGGATGGCGTCGACGCCGACGTGGGTGCCCATGCCGGGGATCTCGACGGTGGCGTCGGTGCAGAAGGTGGCCACGACGTCGTCGGTGCGGCCGTCGTCGAGGGCCTGGGTGTAGGCGGCGATGGCCCGGCGCACGCCGGCGTCCACCTCGGCGTAGCTCGGCACGGTGGCGTCGGTCGCCTCGGTCATCGTGCGCCTCCCGGACGCTCGCTCCGCTCGAACTGGAGGAAATAGCAGTCACATATGACTGCGATTTCCTCCGACTCGCGTCGGTGGGTGGGTGGCGGCGGGGTCACAGGCCCAGGTCCACGATGGGGCGCTCCAGGGGGTTGAGGTTGACCTCGCGCAGCGCCGGCGCCAGCCGGTCGTGGGGGAGGCCGGCGAGGTAGCCGTCGACGGTGCGCTCGAAGTTGCCCACGCCGCCCTCGATGCCGGCGGAGAGGCGCAGGTACTCGAAGCCCCGGTTGTGCAGGCCCCGCTGCTGGAGGGGCAGGTTGGAGAAGTCCTGGATGGGGATGGGCGGCACGCGGGGGTCGTCGTGGGCCAGCGGCTCGGGACGGGTAGGGCGGGGGCGCTCGGCGTCGGCGGGGTAGCGGGTGAGGGACCAGATCTCCATCAGGGTCTCCTCGGGGCCGAGCGGGCGGAAGCGGTAGGACGAACAGCTGCTGTACATGGGCAGCACGAAGAAGTGCGGGAAGCAGTACGCCATCGGCTCTTCGAGGCCCTGGGCCTCGAGCTCGTTGAGGTCGACGATGGCGTGGCCGGCGTCTCGGTGCCACTCGACGACGGCGTCCTTGTAGGCCCGCTCCCAGGCGGCGGTGGCGGTGGCGTAGTCGCCGGCCAGCGCGTCGGCGGGGAGGTCGGCGGCCAGGCGCTCGGCCACGGCCACGTCGCTCGCGTGGACCATCCCGGCCATGCCCTCGTTCATGCTGCGCAGGTAGCGGAGCTGGCCGGCGAGGTAGCGCTGCGGGTCGAAGGCGCCGGGGTCGCGGGGCGGGAAGCGGTCGACGTCGACGAGCTGCGGGTGGGTCTCGATGACGTGGTACTGCTCGAGGAACGCGGCCTCGGCCAGCTTCCAGTTCACGGGCAGGCGGAAGGCGTTCCACCACTCGACCCGCACGTCGTCGACGCCCCAGGCCTCGAGGATGGAGGCGAAGGGCTCGATGCACTCGCGCAGCGGCGGCGCCTCTGGGTCGAGGTTGATGAACGCCCAGCCCGACCACGTCTCGCAGCGCACCGGGGTGAGGGCGAGGTCGGCGGGGTCGAGGTTGTGCTCGGCGAAGCTGCCCCGCTTGGACACGTAGGTGTTGGTGCCGTCGGCGTCGTAGCACCAGCCGTGGAAGGGGCAGGTGAAGCCGGAGGCGCAGTGGCCCTGGCCCTCGGCGACCTTCACGCCGCGGTGGCGACAGGCGTTCTGGAAGGCGGCGACCGAGCCGTCGTCCTGGCGCACCACGAGCACCGACTGGTCGAGGTTCTCGTACTCCACGAAGTCGCGCGGCTCGGGGATCTCTTCGAGGCGACACGCCATCTGCCAGACCCGGGGCCAGAGCTGCTCGGCCTCGAGCGCGAAGAACCCGGGGTCGTAGTAGCGCTCCTTGGGGATGCGGTCGGGCACCTCGATCGCGTACGGGAAGGGCGGCGTGGCGCGTGCCTCATCGACGGTGGCCATGGGTCCCCCTTTCTCCGGCGTGCTCCCCCCGGCCTTGACTCGGCCGGTCGTTCTGAGAAGTACACTACCCCATCAAGGGAATGTCGTTCTCGCCGAGGGCGGGGGACAGGGAGAGGCGCCGGTGGACGAAGCTGCGGTCGACGTGGACGTCCTCATCGTGGGCGCCGGGATCACCGGCATCTACCAGCTGTACCGGGCGCTGGAGGCCGGCTTCACCGCCCGTCTGGTCGAGGCCGGCGACGGCGTGGGCGGCACCTGGTTCTGGAACCGCTACCCGGGCTGTCGCTTCGACTCCGAGAGCTACACGTACGCCTACCTGTTCTCGGAGGAGCTCTTCGACGAGTGGGTG
>RRZU010437430.1_pt1 | contig 22755 bp, 15 predicted proteins | sample 2165561 | NCBI WGS metagenome assembly RRZU01 (sample SAMN10456909, study PRJNA506462) | wastewater metagenome | isolation source: wastewater sludge | place: USA: Moscow, Idaho | reverse complement strand
TTCATTTAAAACCAAAAAACAGAATATAATGAAGATGAAAGTAATCGCGATGCTGGCGGCCCTCTCGCTCACGGCATCCGCAGCCGCAGCACAGGAACTGCCGCGCAAAGTGAACAATGTCGAAGTGCTCGACCTCGACGGCAAACCGGCCAAGTTGCCGTACTGGGGCGAGAAGAACCTGATGATATTCTATGTAGACCCCGACCGCCACAAGCAGAACAACGACTTCACGGTCGAGCTGGAGGAGAACCACCGCGCACAGGGGGACAACATCTACGGCTTCGGGGTGATGAACCTCAAGGACGCACCGATGGTTCCCAACGGCATGGCCCGCAACATGGCCAAGAAGCGCACGGCCAAGAACGGCGCGCTGGTACTGGCCGACCAGGATCGCATCCTGAGCACGGCATGGGAGCTGGGCGACTGCAACAACCAGTTCGTGCTGATGATCGTATCGAAGGAAGGCGAGCTGGTATTCCTGCGCAAGGGCGTGCTCTCGGAGCAGGACAAGGCCGATTTCTACGAAACAATCGAGAAGTACAAATAGCCGGATGCTGCGCAGGATAGCCGTTGTATGCTTCACCCTGGGCTGCGCCCTGCACGGACGGGCACAGGAGCAGGAGGTATACATCAACGGCAGCGATACGCTGCACTATACATACACCCCGCTTCCGGAGGAAGAGGAACCGCAGGCCGAAAAACGCCCGCCGTTCCTGCGCCGCGTCGTAAAATATTTCGAAGGTTCGACCACCGACCGCACGTTCGAAAAGAAGATCGACTTCACTTTCGCGGGGGGGCCGAGCTACTCGAAGAATACGAGCCTCGGCATCGGGCTGCTGGCCGCGGGCCTCTACCGCATCGACCGCACGGACTCGGTGACGGCACCCTCGGACATCTCGATCTTCGCCAATGTCTCGATTTCGGGATTCTATGCGCTGGGGGTCACGGGCAACAACATCTTCGCCCGCAACAGCAAACGCATCGACTACACGGTAATGTTCGCCTCGGCGCCCCGCGACATGTGGGGCATCGGCTACCACGACGGACGGTATAACGAAGAGGGGTCGTACAACGAGAAACGCTACCTGGTAAAAGGGCGTTACCTGCACCGCGTGCTGCCCAGCACCTATGTGGGCGGCATCCTGAGCTTCGAGCACACGCAGGGCAAGAAATTTGACGCCCGCAGCGAGGGCTACCTGCAGGAGTACGGGCAGAAAACGCACTACACTGCCACCGGCATCGGAGCCATCCTCGAGTACGACTCGCGCGACTTCATCCCCAACCCGTACCGGGGCATCTATGTCAGCCTGGAGGAGACTTTCTACGCCAAGGGGCTTGGCAACTGCGGCAAGTCGCTGTGGCGCACGACCTTCACGGCCGACTGGTACCGGCAGGTGTGGAAAGGTGGACTGATCGCCACCGACCTCTACGCGGAGTTCAACTCCGAAGGCACCCCGTGGCCGATGCTGGCCCGCATGGGCGGTTCGCAGCGCATGCGCGGTTACTACCAGGGGCGCTATACGGACAACGACATGATTACCTTCCAGGTAGAGTTGCGCCAGCGCATCTGGCGGCGTATCGGCTGCACGGTATGGGGCGGTGCCGGCAACGTATTCGAGAGCCTCGACCGGTTCGACTGGTCGGAAACGCTTCCCAACTATGGCGTCGGCCTGAGGTGGGAGCTGAAAAAACGGGTCAATGTGCGGCTCGATTACGGCTTCGGCAAGAAAACCAGCGGATTCCTGCTGAGCCTGAACGAAGCTTTTTAGGTTAGTAAAGATATGAATGCTGATCCGAACAAACATAACCGGCAACGGACGGTCAAAACCCGCAGCCGTTTCACCACGCTGCTGACCGTCTATTTCTTTGTCGCGCTGATTATCCCCAACTGCGTGCTGGCCAATACCGAACCCTACTCCGTCTGGACGGTCGAGGCGCTGATACTGATGCCGTTGGGATTTTACATGATGTGGAGCGTGGCGCTGCGCCGTTCGGGCATAATGATCTGGCTGGCGTTCCCGTTCATTTTCCTGTGCGCGTTCCAGATCGTGCTGCTGTACCTCTTCGGCAACTCGATCATCGCCACGGACATGTTCACCAACCTGGTGACGACCAACCCGGGCGAGGCGGGCGAGCTGCTGAGCAACATCTACCCCTCCGTGATCCTGGTCTGCGTGATGTACCTGCCGCTGCTGTGGTTCGCCGCGCGCGAAATCGGGCACAAACGGCAGATATCGCGCACCACGCGCATGAACGTCGGGCTGACCGGGGCGGTGCTCATGGCGCTGGGCATGCTGGCGCTGTGGCCGGCCTACCGCGTGAGCGAAGACCGGCACGTGCTGCGGGACGAGATCTTCCCGCTCAACGTGCTCTACAACGTACACCTGAGTGCCACGGAATTCCGCAAGGCCTACAATTTCGAGGAGACCTCGGAGGATTTCACCTACGGTGCGTCGCGCACGGCCCAGGCACCGGGGCGCGAGATATACGTCTACGTCATCGGCGAAGCCTCGCGTGCGATGAACTGGCAGCTGTACGGTTACGACCGCGAGACGAATCCCCGCCTTTCGCAGGTCGATGACCTGATCGTTTTCCGCGACATGCTCACGCAGAGCAACACCACGCACAAGAGCGTGCCGCTGATCCTCTCGTCCGTTGCGACCGACGAACATCCCGAACTCTACCGCCGCAAGGGGCTCCCGGCGCTGTTCAACGAGGCCGGTTTCGAGACCTGGTTCATCTCCAACCAGTCGCCGCAGGGCGCCATGATCGACAAACTCGCCCGCGACGCCGACCACCTGATCTATATCCGCTCGCCGCGCCACGACATGCAGCTGCTGGACGAGGTGCGCCGCGCCGTGGAAAGCAACAAGGCGCAGAAGATGCTCTTCATACTCCACTGCTACGGCTCGCACTTCAGCTACCACCAGCGTTACCCGCGCGAGCTCGCGCATTTCCGCCCCGACGACGACGTGGCGATCTCGCGGGAACACGTGCAGACGCTCCGCAACGCCTACGACAATTCGATCCTCTACACGGATTTCTTCCTCTCGGAGACGATCCAGTACCTGCGCGGGCTGCGCGGGACTTCGTCGGCGCTGCTCTACTGCGCCGACCACGGCGAGGACATCCTCGACGACAGGCGCGAACGCTTCCTGCACGCTTCGCCCACGACGACGGCCTACCAGCTCTACGTCGCTTCGCTGGCGTGGTTCTCCGACGCTTACCGGCAGAATTTCCCCGACAAGGCCGCTGCCGCCGAGGCAAACGCCACGGTGCCCGCCACGACCCATGCGCTGTTCCATACCATGGCCGACATGGCTTCGATCCGGGGAAATTACATCGACACGGGCGTGTCGCTGGTCAACGCGGGCTACGACCGCACCCGGCCGCGCCGTTACCTGAACGACCACAACGAGGCCGTACCGTTCCGCAAGACGGGCCTCTCCGCAGAGGATATGGAGGTGTTCCGCAAATTCGGCATCGAGCCCTGACCTGCGCCGCGACCGTACGGCTTGCCGCGGGAACGATCCGCATACGGCACGAAAACAACAAAGGCTGCCCAAAAGGACAGCCTTTGTTGCGTCTACGTAGTCAGCGATTATTTCGCAGCCTCTACGGAAATCTTGCGGAATTCCTTCATCAGCTTAGAAATCTCCAGTGCGGACTTGCGGGCACGGGTACCGGCGGCCTTGTTGCCTTTCTCCACCTGTGCTGCTGCATTTGCTGCGAATACCTCGTACTCGGCATTGATCTTTGCTACTAATTCTTTCATAACTTTTATATTAATTTGGGTTTGTTATCAACGCAAAGATATAAAAATTATCTAAACATCATCATTTGCAGCCAAAAAAATCAGCCTTTTTTAGCATAAAATCCCCTTTTTAACTAACTCTCACCCTGTTCACGGTACGTTTTTTGTCCCTGCAAGGGCGTAAAACATCCCGGTATGAACAGACTTTTCCTTATCACGGGGCTGCTCGCCGTACTCCTCGCGGGGTGCCGCAGGCACAAGCCCGAAACCGCCATGCCCCCGCTCAGGGTCGGCGTGGCCGAAGCCGTCACGGACAGCGTTCCCAACCGCATGGAGTTCATCGGTTACCTGGCGAGCAATTTCGATGCGGTGATCCAGCCGCGCGTGAACGGCTACCTGCTTACGAAGCAGGTTGCCAACGGTATGCCCGTGAAGCGCGGGCAGCTGTTGTTCACGATCGACCCCGACCAGCTTTCGACCTCGATGCTCGCAGCCGAGGCCGCCCTGCAATCGGCCCGGGCACAGGCCGTCGAAGCCCGCAACAACTACGACCGCGCCGTGCCGCTGGCCAGGATCAACGCCATCAGCCAGTCGCAGTTGGATCAGTATACGGCCCAGTACAAAGCCGCCGAAGCCACCGTCCGCTCGGCCGAGCAGACCCTCAGCAGCGCCCGCATGAACGTCGGCTATACGGAGCTTCGCTCGCCCATCGACGGTATCATCTCCAACACCTCGGCACACGTGGGCGACTACGTGGGCCCGGGCACGCAGTTCGGCGTGCTGACGACCATTTCGAACATCGACACGCTGACCGTCGACGTGGCGATCCCGATGGCGCAATACCTGCGCTCGGCGGGGCCGCGCACCTCGATCTTCGACAACGCGGGGCTGCTCACCGACATCCGCCTGATTCTGGCCGACGGCACGGTATACCCCTACAAGGGGCTTTACGACTACACGCGCAAGGACGTGTCGAGCACGACCGGGACGCTCGTGCTGGTAGTGATGTTCCCCAACCCCGACCGTTCGCTCAAACCCGGGCAGTTCGCCCGTGTGGAGGCCAGCGTCGGCCCCGTACGGCCGCGCGTGGTCGTGCCGCAGGCGTGCGTGAGCCAGGCGCAGGGCGTCAATTCGGTCTGGGTGGTACGCCCCGACAGCACGGCCATGTACCGCCGGGTGATCCCGGGCGACACGTACGGGTCGATGTGGTGCATCGACGAAGGGCTCATCGACGGGGAACTGGTGGTAACGGCCGGGCAGCAGAAACTGCACAACGGCATGAAGGTCATCCCCGAAAAAAAGTGACGCCATGGAGAAATTTTTCGTTTCGCGCCCGATCTTCGCCCTGTCGCTGGCCATCGTCATCGTGCTCGTGGGGCTGATTTCGATCCTGAACCTGCCGATCGAACAATACCCCGACATCACGCCGCCCGTGGTCGAGGTCTCGGCCACGTACGACGGCGCCGATGCCGAGACGGTCAACAACGCCGTGGCGACGCCCGTGGCGCAGAGCGTCATGGGCGTGAGCGACATGCTCTACTTGCAGACCACCAGCGCCAACGACGGTTCGATGGTCATGCAGGTGACCTTCGACATAGGCTCCGACCCCGACCTGGACGCCATCTTCACGCAGAACAACGTCTCTTCGGCCACCGCACAGCTCCCGGCGACGGTCACCAAGCAGGGCGTCACCACGCGCAAGACCATGACCGGCTTCCTGCTGGTCTTCTCGCTGCACAGCGACGGACGCTACGACGCCGAGTTCCTCTCCAACTACGCCTACATCAACCTCCAGAACGAGCTGCTCAAGATCAACGGCGTGGGCAAGGTGTCGATCATGGGCGCCGGCGAGTACGCCATGCGCATATGGCTCAAGCCCGACGTGCTGAAATACTACGGCATCCCGGTCTCGGCCGTCACCGCGGCCATCGAGAACCAGGGAGGCATCTACCCCGCCGGGCAGTTCGGGGCCGAACCCGCGCCCGACGGCACCACCTATACTTATACGGTGACCATGCCGCCGCAGATCACCACCCCCGCGCAGTTCGGCGACATCGTGGTCGTCACGACTTCGGAAGGCCAGCAGATCCGGCTGTGCGATGTGGCCGAGGTTTCGCTCGGCAGCCAGAGCTACGGCGTGAGCTCGCTCTTCGAGGGCAAGCCCACGGCCATGATCGTCGTCTACCAGCAGCCCGGCAGCAACGCCGTGGAGGTGGGCAAGAAGGTCAGGGCGGCGATGGCACGGCTCGAAAAACGCATGCCCGACGGCATTGCGGCCACCACGATCGTCGACACCACGACCAGCATCGACGCCGGTATCCGGGACATATTCCACACGCTGGTGATCGCCCTCCTGCTGGTGATCTTCATCATCTACCTCTTCATCCAGGACTGGCGGGCGACCGTCATCCCGCTCGTGGCGATCCCCGTCTCGCTCATCGGGGCCTTCGCGCTCTTCCCGCTGCTGGGCTTCTCGGTCAACATCATCTCGCTGCTGGGGCTGGTGCTGGCCATCGGCCTGGTGGTCGACGACGCCATCGTGGTCGTCGAGGCCGCGCAGGTCAACATCGCCGCCGGCATGCGGCCCCGCGCCGCGGCGCTCGAAGCCATGAAGAACGTCGCCTCGCCCATCGTCGCCACGACGGTCGTGCTGCTGGCCGTATTCGTCCCCGTGTCGTTCACGGGCGGCATCACGGGGCGGCTGTTCCAGCAGTTCTCCATCACGATCGCCGTCTCGGTGGTGATCTCGGCATTCAACGCCCTGACGCTCTCCCCGGCGCTGTGCGCCCTGCTGCTGCGCCGCCGCGAACCGCCGCAGAAAGGCTTTTTCGCCGCTTTCAATCGCTGGTTCTCCCGCAACATGGATCGCTATACGGCCTTTACGCCGACGCTTATCCGCCACGTGACGCGCACGGGCGTATTCATCGCCGTAGTACTCGCGGTCATCTTCGTCGTATGGCGCAAGCTGCCCGCCGGGTTCCTCCCCGAGGAAGACCAGGGCTACGTCATGGTGATGGTCTCCACGCCCGAAGCCTCGGCGCTGCCCGTCACGCAGGCCGCCATGGAGGAGGCCGACGCCGTGATCCGCACCCTGCCCGAAGTGGCTTCGACCTCGTTCGCCGCAGGTTTCAACATGATGGCGGGCATCGCCTCGACCGACAGCGGCATCATCTTCGTCTCGCTGGTCGACTTCGCCGACCGCAAACTCTCGGCCATGGAGATCGCACAGAAACTCACCGACGAGCTGTACGTCGCCGTGCCGGGAGCCGAGTGCTATGCCTTCATCCCGCCCTCGATCCCCGGGCTGGGCATCACCTCGGGCGTATCGGTCGAGGTGCAGGATCTCGAAGGGCGCGGCACGGCCTACCTGCTCGCCCAGGCCGGGCGGCTGATGGACTCGTTGCGCAAACAGCCTTCGATCGCCTCGGTGACCACGCAGTTCAACGCCGGGGTGCCCCAGCGCCGCCTGCGCATCGACAAGGAGCAGGCGCTGGCCGCAGGCGTCGACCTGGGCGTATTGTACGGCGAACTGACGACCCTGCTGGGCGGCGCCTACATCAACAACTTCTCGCGCTTCGGCAAGCTCTACCAGACCTATATCCAGGCGGCGCCCGAATACCGCCTCGACAAACGCTCGCTCGACAACTACTACGTCGCTTCGTCCTCGGGCGAGAGCGTGCCCGTATCGTCGTTCGTGGAGGTGGTCGACACGGTGGGCGTGGAATACGTCTCGCAGTTCAACCTCTACCGCTCGATCTCCCTCACGGTGACGCCCGCGGCACGCGCCTCGACCACGACCGTCATGCAGGAGATCACCCGTACGGCCGGCGAGGTGCTGCCCGACGACATCGGCACGGCGTGGAGCGGCACCTCCTACCAGGAAGCCAATGCCTCGAAGACGGGCGGGCTGGTCTACCTGCTGGCGCTGGTGTTCGTCTTCCTGGCCCTCGCGGCGCTCTACGAGTCGTGGGGACTGCCGCTGGCGATCCTGATGAGCGTCCCCGTCGCGGTGCTGGGCGCCGTGCTCTTCATCGGGGGATCGCACCTGCTGGACGCCTTCTTCGTCAACGACGTCTACATGCAGATTTCGCTGGTCATGCTCATCGGCCTGGCGGCCAAGAATGCCATCCTGGTTGTGGAATATGCCGACCGGCTGTTCAACGAAAAAGGCCTGTCGCTGATGGACGCCGCGATCGGCGCCGCCAAACTGCGCGTGCGGCCGATCATCATGACCGCCTTCGCGTTCATCCTCGGCGTCATGCCGCTGGTATTCGCCAGCGGGGTCTACGCCACGGCACGCAACATCATGGGCGTGGCACTGGTGGGCGGTATGCTGTTCGCCACGCTGCTGGGCATCTTCGTCTACCCGGCACTCTACTATTTCGTGGGGCGCATCGGGAATTTCGAACGCCGCCGCGAACGCAAAAAACAGGAGGAAAAACTATGAAAACCGGATACCTTACCCTAATCTTCGCACTCGCCTGCGCGGCCTGCACACCCCGTTTCTACCCGCCCAAGGTCGACGTGCCCGACGGCTACCTCTACGGCGAAGGCTTCCCGCGGGACACCGCGGCGCTCGCCTCCGACTGGTGGCGGCTGTTCGGGGACACGGTGCTCGACAACCTCGTGCAGCGGGCGCTGGAGAACAACCGCGACGTGGCCGTAGCGGCTTCGCGCGTGGAAGAGGCGCGGCAGAACCTCGGCGTCGTGCGGGCGCAGTTCCTGCCCCAGGTGGGCATAGGCGTCACGGCCGAGGGGGAATACACGCCGCAGACCAAGATCGTACAGACCTATGCCGTCGAACCGTCGCTCTCGTGGGAGATCGCCCTGTTCGGGCAGCTGCGTAACGCCAAACGGGCGGCCAGGGCGCAGATCGCCTCCTCGGAATGGGCGCTGCGGGGCGTGCGGCTGTCGCTGGCCGCGGAGGTCGCCACGACCTACTTCACGCTGCTCGAATACGAACGCGACCTGGCGATCGCCCGGCGCAGCTGCACCCTGCGGCGCGAATCGGCCGCACTGATCGACTCGATGTTCCGCTACGGCATGTCGGACGGCGTGGCGCTGGAGCAGGCACGCAGCCTGGTCTATACGGCCGAGGCGGACATCCCGCAATACGAGCGCGCCGTGAAGCAGACGCGGCTGTCGCTCGACATCCTGCTGGGCGAAACGCCGCAGGCGGCGGACAGCACGGGCTCGGGGCTGCGCCTGCTCGCAGACCGCCATCCCGCCGACATCCCCGTAGGGCTTCCGTCGGAACTGCTCAAGCGGCGCCCGGACATCATGGAGGCGCGTTACAATATGCTCCAGGCGGCCGCGAATGCCGGGGTCGCACGCGGGGCAAGATTCCCGTCCATCGCACTGACAGCCAAAGGAGGAATAGCCTCCAACTCGATCAAAGGTTTAACTGCGGCAAACCCTTGGGCGTGGGATGCGCTGGGCTCGCTCACGCAACCCCTGTTCGCCTTCGGCAAGCTGCGCCGCTCGGAGATGGCGGCCATGGAGCGTTATACGCAGGCGGCAAAGACTTACGAGCAAACCGTACTGACGGCATTCGCAGATGTCGAGAAGGCGCTGGTCGCCATCGCCACCTACCGCACCCAGACAGAGCGTTCCTGCGAACTGGTCGTTTCGAACGACCGCATTGCCACCATGACGCAGGCGCTCTACCGCAGCGGGCTGTCGGACTACCTCGACGTGATTGACGCCGAGCGGAGCCTCTACCAGTCGCAGATGGAGCTGGTGAACATCGCGGCACAGCAGTACATCAACTACGTGAACCTCTGCAAGGCACTGGGCGGCGGGTGGTAAGGCCGCCCGAATATACCCACAAATGGGGATTGCATATCCGGCCGCAAAGTCGTATCTTTGGCGCCAAAACTAAAGAGCGACAATGCGTTTATCCGAACTTAAAACCGGCGAGTCGGCCACGATCCTCAAGGTGACGGGCCACGGAGGCTTCCGCCGGCGCATCATGGAGATGGGATTCGTTCGCGGGCAGCGGGTCGAAGTACTGCTCAACGCACCCCTGAAAGACCCGATCGAATATAAAATCATGGGCTACGACATCTCGCTGCGCCGTACCGAGGCCGACATGGTCGTCGTACTCTCCGACAGCGAAGTGAACGAATACCTTGCCGGAGGACATCACCACCACCGCCATCATCCCGGGCACCGCCACGCGCAATGCGGCTGCGGAACGCCGGAACAAGCCCCCGAATACCCCGCCGCCGGGACGCCGGGCGCGGACGACGACTGCGCCACGGCCGACGAGGTCATCTCGCGCCACAGCCGCACGATCGGCGTGGCGCTCGTGGGCAACCCCAACAGCGGCAAGACCTCGCTTTTCAACGCCATATCGGGCGGCCATGAACACGTGGGCAATTACAGCGGCGTGACCGTCGGCGCCAAGAGCGGGCACCGCTACTACCGCGGCTACCGCTTCGAGGTGACCGACCTGCCGGGCACCTACGCCCTTTCGGCCTATACCCCCGAGGAGCGTTACGTCCGCAGCCATATCGCCGAAAAGACGCCCGACGTCATCATCAACTCGGTCGTGGCGTCGAACCTCGAACGCAACCTTTACCTGACGACCGAGCTGATCGATATAAACCCGCGCATGGTGGTGGCTCTCAATATGTACGACGAGCTCGACTCACGCGGTTCGGAGCTCGATTACGACAACCTGGGACGGATGCTCGGCGTACCGATGGTACCCGTCGAGGCACGCAACGGCAAAGGCATCGAAGCGCTGTTGGACACCGTGATCGCCGTGTACGAGAACCAGGACGAGCGCGTACGCCACATCCACATAAACATGGGCCCCGTCATCGAAGAGGGGCTCCGGCGGCTCAAGGACGATATGAGCGACTACCGCGGCGAACTGCCCAAGGCCTTCCCGCCGCGCTACTACGCCATGAAGATGCTCGAAGGCGACAGGCAGGTCGAGGAACAGCTGCGCGGCAGCAGCCGCTACCCCGAGTGGGCGGAGATCCGCGACCGCGAGGCCAAACGCATCGCCGAAGCCCTGGGCGAGGATGTCGAGACGGCTTTCGCCAACCAGAAATACGGGTTCATTCAGGGGGCGCTCAAGGAGACCTACACCCCGGGGAAACGCGAAGAGGCCTCGGCCACGAAGCTGATCGACACCTTCGTGACGCACAAGCTGTGGGGCTTCCCGATCTTCTTTTTCCTGATGTGGCTGATGTTCTGGTGCACATTCAGCCTCGGCGCCTACCCGCAGGAGTGGATCGACACGCTCGTGGGATGGATCGGCAGCGGCGTGGACGCGCTGCTGCCCGCGGGGCCGCTGCGCGACCTCTTGGTCGACGGCATCATCGGCGGCGTGGGGGCGGTCATCGTCTTCCTGCCCAACATCATGATCCTCTACCTGTTCATCTCGTTCATGGAGGACTCGGGCTACCTGGCGCGCGCCGCGTTCATCATGGATCGCGTGATGCACCGCATCGGCCTGCACGGCAAATCGTTCATCCCGCTGATCATGGGCTTCGGCTGCAACGTCCCGGCCATCATGGCCTGCCGGACGATCGAGAGCCGAAGCAGCAGGCTGATAACCATACTCATAACCCCCTTCATGTCATGCAGTGCACGAATACCTATCTACCTCCTGCTCGCCGGGACGTTCTTCGCCGCCGACGCCAGCATGGTGATGATCGGGCTCTATGTGCTGGGAGTCGTGCTGGCCGTCGTCACGGCACGCCTGATGCGGCGCTTCATGTTCCCGGTGGACGAAACGCCCTTCGTCATGGAACTGCCGCCCTACCGCCTGCCGACATGGAAGACGACGCTCACCCACATGTGGGACAAATGCGCGCAATACCTGCGCAAGATGGGAGGCATGATCCTGATCGCTTCGATGGTCGTATGGTTCCTGAGCTATTACCCCCGCAGCGAAGAGGGCGGCACGGCGGTCCACTACGAGAACTCCTACCTCGGGCGTCTGGGGCAAAGCTGTGCGCCGATTTTCAGTCCGCTGGGGCTGAACTGGAAGGCGGGCGTGGCACTGCTGTCGGGTGTCCCGGCCAAGGAGATCGTCGTCAGCACGCTCGGCGTGCTCTATCCCGACGGCGGGGAGGCGGCAAGCGCCCCCGGTGCCGGCACGACGGAGATCGTCACGGGATCGGGCGAAAAGATCGAGATCGGGAACCTGCCGGAAGGCAGCATCGCCATTATCGGCGGGGCGGACGGACAGACGGCGATCCGCATTGCGGAAAACACTGACGCACAGGTCGGCACGGACACGCAGGCGGGCAAGGTCACGGAGCCGGCCGGCGAAGACGAGGAAACCGTGAACCTCTCCCGCAAGCTGCTGGCAAGCGGCGACTTCACGCAGGCATCGGCACTGGCTTTCCTGGTATTCATCCTCCTCTACTTCCCCTGCATTGCGACCATCGCCGCCATCGGCGCCGAGGCCGGGTGGAAATGGGCCGCGGCCGCCGTGGCCTACAACACGGTGCTGGCGTGGGTCGTAGCATGGGCGGTCTACCGCCTTTTCATGTGGCTCTGACATGGGGTGGCAGGACTTTGCGGTCTGGGGTATCGGCATCGCGGTCGCAGCCGTCGTAGTGCGGCGGATGTGGTGCTTCTTCAGGGGCAGGCGGCGCGGCGGATGCGCGTCGTGCGCCAGTACGCAGTGCCCGCTGAAAAAGACACTCCGCACATAAAATCACAGGCGGGCGCAACAACTTCCGGCCGGAAATGCTATCTTTGCCCCGGAATCAAGCGCACACACAATGCCCGGACTTTTTTACATCCTTCTTTTCTGGCTGATCGGCAATGCATTGAGCATCCTTACCGGAGGTTATGTTTCAGGTAACATCATCGGCATGATCCTGCTCTTCGCAGCCTTGTGCCTGCATTGGGTCAAAGCCGAAACGGTACGTCCCGCAGCCCGGTTCCTGCTGGGGGCCATGGCACTCTTCTTCGTCCCCTACGGCGTAGGGCTGATGGACTCCTACCGCGTGATCCTCGACAACCTGTGGGCGATCGTAATCTCGGGCATCGCCTCGACGATCATCGTGCTGCTGGTGACGGGGCAGACGTTCCAGAGCCTGAACCGCCGCTCGCGCCTGCGCCGCATCCGGCACCTTCGTGAAACCGCCGCAAACACCCCGGACAATGATTGACAAGGCATTCCTCTCCACCGACCTCTTCCTGCTGACGCTCACCGTGGGGCTTTACTGCCTCGGGACGGCGGTCTACCGCCGCATCCGGATGCCGCTGCTGCATCCCGTGCTGCTCACGTTCGTCGCCGTCATCGTATTCCTCCGTGCGGCGGACATCGGCTATGCCCGCTACCAGGAAGCCACGGGCATCCTCGACTTTGCCCTGGGCATGTCGGTGGTCGCACTCGGCTACCTGCTCTACGAACAGGTCGAACAACTGCGCGGAAGCCTGCTCCCGGTCGGCATTGCCACCCTTGCGGGTTGCGTGGCGGGCGTGCTGAGCGTCGTATATATCGCCATGGCGTTCGGCGCCGGACGCGAGATACTCAACTCGATAGCCCCCAAGTCGGTCACCGTGCCCATCGCCGTGTCGGTTTCGGGGCCGCTGGGCGGCATCGTCCCCGTCACGTCGGTCGTGGTGTTCTGCGTGGGTATTTTCGGCAGTATCTTCGGCGAGTGGATCCTGCGCCGCTGCGGCGTGCGGGATGCCGAAGCAAGGGGGTTTGCGCTGGGAGCCGCGGCGCACGGCATCGGTACGGCGCGCGCCATCGAGATGGGAGCCGTCGAAGGAGCCCTGAGCGGACTGGCGATGGCCCTGATGGGATTGGCTACGGCGCTGCTGATGCCGCTGATGGAGCGGTATCTGTATTAGCAGTAAGCCCTGCGGCAGGCGGACGGGCATATATCGGGCTTATAAAAGTCGCATCAAAGTTTTTTAAATTCTATAATAAATACTACTTTTGCACAATTGCTGGCAATTCGCACAAAAGTAGGTTAATATGGAGTGGTTACACACCTTGTTCTTCGGCAGCGGCATCGCCCATGCCGTGCTGACCTTCGCATTGGTCATCACCATCGGCATTTTGCTCGGAAAAGTCAAAATCGGCGGCATCTCGCTCGGAATCACATGGATTCTGTTCGTAGGTATCGTCCTGAGTCATTTCGGAATGACGGTGGACGGCGAGGTCAGGCACTTCGTGCAGGAATTCGGGCTGATTCTGTTCGTCTTCTCGATCGGTCTGCAAGTCGGACCGGGATTTTTCGCATCGTTCAAGCACGGCGGCATGACGCTGGTCATGTGTGCCGTAGCGATCGTACTGCTGGGCGTGGCGACGGCCTATGTAGTTCATCTGGCGACGGGCACGCCGATTCCGACAATGGTCGGCATCCTTTCGGGCGCAGTGACCAACACCCCCGGACTGGGTGCCGCGCAGCAGGCTTACACCGATGCGTTGGGAATCGAAGACCCCACGATCGCGCTGGGATACGCCGTGGCTTATCCGCTCGGCGTCGTGGGCATCATATTCACGATGATCTTCATCCGCTACGCCCTGCGCGTGAAGTTCGAAAAGGAGGACGAGGGGCTGGCGGCGCTGAGCCGTGAACACAAGCTCGCCGACAAGGTTTCGGTCGAATTCACCAACAAGACGCTCGACGGCCGCACGGTGGCCTATGTCCGCGACCTGATCAACCGTCAGTTCGTCATATCGCGCATCCTGCGTCCCGACGGAACGATCTCGATGGCCGATGCGGAGAGCGTGATACATATCGGCGACCGGCTGTGGCTGATCTCGCAGGCCGAGGACATCGAGGCGATCGTGGCCTTCTTCGGCCGCCGCGTGGAGATGACCGACGAGCAGTGGGGCAACAATACGCCCAATGCCGAGCTGGTGTCGCGCCGCATCCTGATCACGAAATCGTCGCTCAACGGCAAGAAATTCTCCGACCTGCGCCTGCGCACGAAATACGGCATCACCATCACGCGCGTAAACCGCGCGGGCGTCGATCTGATCCCCTATCAGGGCTTGGAACTGCAGGTCGGCGACCGCGTGATGGTCGTGGGGCCCGCGAAAGCCGTGGCGCAGGTGGCCAACGTATTGGGCAACTCGCTCAAGAAGCTGAACCAGCCTAATTTGGTGACGATCTTCGTAGGTATCGCTTTAGGTGTGCTGCTGGGGTCGATTCCGCTGCTCAACGTGCCCCAGCCCGTGAAGCTCGGACTGGCCGGAGGCCCGCTGATCGTGGCCATCCTGATCGGACGCTTCGGCACGCATTTCCATCTGGTCACCTACACCACGATGAGCGCCAACCTGATGCTGCGCGAGATCGGCATCGCGCTGTTCCTCGCGGCGGTGGGCATCGGCGCGGGCGACGGATTCATCGACGCCATCGTCGACGGCGGTTACCGCTGGATCGGATACGGCGTCGCCATCACCGTCCTGCCGCTGATAATCGTCGCGCTGGTAGCGCGGCTGTGGCTCAAGATGAACTACTACACGCTGATGGGACTTATCGCCGGATCGACGACCGATCCCCCGGCGCTGGCCTACGCCAATGCGACGGCAGGCAACGACATGCCGGCCGTGGGTTATTCGACGGTCTATCCCGTAGTGATGTTCCTGCGCGTGCTGACGGCGCAGATATTCATCCTCTTCTCGCTGTAAGCGGGACGGTTCGTAAAAAATGTTACGAACTGTTACCCGTCCCGCATGTCGCTCAAAAGCAGTTTGGGGCGAGAAATGAAGCGGCGGAGAGAGTCGGATGGCAGATAAAATTCAACGATGGCTTTTAAATTTTAATCGGAATACCTATCTTTGCTGCTGGCAAAAATCCAAACACCCTTATACTATGGCAAAAGCAGTCAACATCGCCCGTTCCCATCGGTTGGACGGCATCGGAGAGTACTATTTTTCGCGCCGTCTGCGCGAGATCGCCGAAATCGAAGCGGCAACGGGCCGTCAGATCGTGAAACTCGCTATGGGCAGCCCCGACCTGCCCCCGCACCAGTCGGTCATCGACCGCCTCGCAAAGGAGGCACAGCGCCCCGACGTACACAAATACATGTCTTACAAGGGAGAACCCATCCTGCGCAAGGCTTTTGCGGACTGGTATAAGAAATGGTACCGCACGGAACTGGACTACAACAACGAAGTACTGCCCCTGATCGGCTCAAAGGAGGGCATCATGCACATATGCATGACGTTCCTCAATAAGGGCGACAAGGTGCTCGTGCCCAATCCCGGCTACCCCACCTACTCGGCTGCCGTGCGCCTCTCGGGCGGCGAGATGGTTCCCTATGCGCTGAACAAACAGACCGGCTTCTACCCCGACTTCGAGGCGATCGAGAAGGCCGGGTTGGACGGCGTGAAGATGATGCTGGTCAACTACCCCAACATGCCGACGGGCCAGACCCCGACGATGGAGCTGTTCCAGAAAATCGTGGATTTCGGCGCCCGGCACAACATCCTGATCGTGCACGACAACCCGTACAGTTTCATCCGCAATGCCGCCGCCCCGATCTCGATCATGGAGGCCGAGGGCGCACGCGACGTCGCACTGGAGATGAACTCGCTGTCGAAAGGCCACTCGATGGCCGGCTGGCGCGTGGGCGTCGTCGTGGGCAAGAAGGAGTGGATCGACTCGATCCTGACGTTCAAGTCGAACATGGACTCGGGCATGTTCTACCCGATCCAGGCGGCGGCCGACACGGCGCTGGCACTGGGCGAAGAGTGGTTCAAGGAGCTGAACGACATCTATTACGGCCGCGAGAAGCAGGCCTATGCGCTGCTCGACGCGCTGGGATGCAAATACCGCGAGCACCAGGCCGGCCTGTTCGTATGGGCCGAGCTGCCCGAATCGTACGAGGGCGACAGCTTTGCATTCTCGGACGAGGTGATGGACAAATGCGACGTGTTCCTGACCCCGGGCGGCATCTTCGGCTCGGAGGGCAACCGTTACATCCGCATCACCCTCTGCTGCCCCGAGGAATTGCTGAAAAAAGCTACGGACAATATCATCGCCAAGTTCGGGAAATAACTCCCGGGCAATACGGAATAAGGCGCTCCCCTCGCGGACATCGGTTCCCGAGGGGAGTTTTTTTCAGTTCGCTTTCCGGCGAAGAGGGGGCGGTGCCCGGCGTAAAGCGCGATCCCGCAGCGGGAAGAAGCTGCAACCGACGACTCTTGAAAAGAGGGGACGGAGCCCTGTCCCCCGAAATCCGAAACAGACACATATGGAGATAAAATCACTGGAAAATACATGTTTCGGCACGCTGTTCGAGGCATTCGGCCAGGCATTCGCCGATTACGAAGTCCAACTGGACGAAACACAGCTCCGGCGCATGCTGCGCAGGCGCGGTTTCGATCCCCGCCTGTCGTTCGCCGCGTTCGACGGGGAGCGGATCGCCGCGTTCACCCTGAACGGGACAGGGAATTTCAACGGCCTGCCGACAGCCTACGACACCGGCACGGGAACCCTCGAAGCCTATCGCGGGCAGGGGCTCGCCGCAAAGATCTTCGAACACTCCATCCCCTACTTGCGGGAGGCCGGAATCCGGCAATACCTGCTGGAAGTCCTGCAACACAACACAAAGGCGGTATCGGTCTACCGGAAGCTCGGGTTCGAAACGGCGCGTGAATTCAATTATTCCATACAACAGGGCGCGCACGTGCACCTCGGCGCGAAAATCCCGGACATTGCCTGTACGGTAACGCCCGTCGATGTGGGACGGTTCGCCCCCGACCCGCAGTTCTGGGATTTCATGCCCTCCTGGCAGAACAGCCCCGAGGCCATAAGGCGGGCTGCGGGGGACTTCGCCGGGCTGAGCGCCCGCGCAGAGGGGACACAAGTGGGATACTGCATCTTCGAACCCGCCTCGGGCGACATTGCCCTAATCGCTGTCGACAAGCGGTACAGGCGGCGGGGGATCGCCACCTCGCTGCTGCGGGAAGCGCTCCGGCTCAACAAGGCGGATTCGGTCAAGGCCATAAACACCGAGGCCGGCTGCGAATCGTTAACGGCGTTCCTGGAGGCGGCGAACATCGCCGTGACGGGGCGGCAGTTCGAAATGGTGAAAAAAATATAGGGGGGGGGCAAGGACAAAGCCCTCCGCACAGGGAGGGCTTTGTTCATGTACACGCGGGCGGTATGCCTACTCCTCCACGATGCGGATCGAGAGGATCAGATCGCCGGGACGGATGTCGTCGATGACGTCCAGCCCCTCGACCACCCGGCCGAAGCAGGTGTGGCGGCCGTCGAGGTGCTGCGTCGACTCGCGGGCGCAGCAGATAAAAAATTGCGAGCCGCCCGTGTCCTTTCCGGCATGGGCCATCGAGAGCACGCCCCGGTCGTGATACTGGCGCGGCGCCGAGGTCTCGCATTTGATCTTGTACCCGGGGCCGCCCGTGCCGTCGCCCCGCGGGCAGCCGCCCTGGATGACGAAGCCCGGGATCACCCGGTGGAAGGTCAGCCCGTCGTAGAAATTGTGGTTGGCCAGCTCGACGAAGTTCGCCACCGTACCGGGGGTCTCCTCCGTATAGAGCTCGGCCTTCATGTCGCCTTTCTCGGTCGAAATAAGTGCGTATTGTGCCATATCGAAACAGGTTTTTAAGGTTCGAGGACTTTGATTTCGGCGGCCGCGGCCTTCACCCGGCCGCGCAGGGCATCGAGGTCGTCGCCCAGCGGCGCATAGCCCACGACGATGCCCATACGGCGGTTGACGCGCGCCGAAGGTTTGCCGAAGATCCGCACGTCGGTACGGGGATCGGAGGCCAGCGCCCGGTCGATCCCCTCGTAGCGCGGCGCCACGGGGCTTGCCAGGGGCGAGAGCACCACGGCCGTGGCGCCCAGGCGTTCGAAAGTCACCGCGGGAATCGGCAGCCCCAGCACGGCGCGCAGGTGCAGTTCGAACTCATTGAGATTCTGCGTCCCGGCCAGCGTCACCATGCCCGTGTCGTGCGGGCGCGGCGAAAGTTCGGAGAAATAAACCCCGTTTTCGTGGCTCAGGAAGAATTCCACGCCCCACAGCCCGGCACCGGTCAGGGCTTCGGTGACGGCGGCCGCCATGCGCTGCGCCTCAGCGAGGTGTTCCGGTGCCACGTAGGGCGACTGGAAACTCTCGCGGTAGTCGCCGCCCTTCTGCACATGGCCGATCGGCGGGCAAAAGAGCGTCGGGCCGTCCTTCTGCGTGACGGTCAGCAGCGTGATTTCGCTGTCGAAGCGGATGAATTCCTCGATGATCAGCTCGCGGATATCGCCGCGCGACCCTTCGCAGCCGTAGTGCCAGGCTCTCTCCAGTTCGCCGGCATTCCTGACGAGCGACTGCCCCTTGCCCGAGGAGGACATCAGCGGCTTGACCACGCACGGGAACCCGATCCGGGCGGCAGCCTCCTCCAGTTCGGCGAGCGACGTGGCGTAGAAATAATGGGCGGTCTTTAGCCCCAGCTCCCGGGCGGCAAGGTCGCGGATGGCCTTGCGGTTCATCGTGAAATTGACGGCGCGAGCGCTCGGCACGACCTGGATGCCCTCGCGTTCGAAGTCGTAGAGGCGTTCGGTGCGGATCGCCTCGATTTCGGGGACGATCACGTCGGGGCGGTGCCGGGCCACGGCGGCGGCGAGCGCATCGCCGTCGAGCATCGGGAACACCTCGCAGGCGTCGGCCACCTGCATGGCAGGGGCGCCTGCATAGGAATCGCACGCCACGACGGTCTGTCCCAGCCGCTGCGCCGCGATTACGAACTCCTTGCCCAGTTCGCCCGAACCGAGCAGCATGATCTTTTTAGCCATATGTCTGTATTTTTCAGTGGCACAAAGATATGTTTTTTGCCCTGAATTTCGTACCTTACCGCATTAAAACTTACCTCGACGGCCATGAAAAATCAAATCCTCCGGCTGTGCTTCGGCATGGCGTGGTGCCTGTCGGCACTCGTTCCCGTGCATGCGCCTGCGGCAGGAGCCTCCGCGACGGCGGATCACGCAGCGCGGCGGGACACCCGAACCGCCGCGGCGCAAACACGCCCCTCCCCGGCCGATACGCTGCACGTCGTCTTTTTCACCGACATACATGTCACGCCGGGCAATGCACAGGACTCGCTCTTCCGCATGGCCGTCGCCGAAGCCAACGCGTCGGATGCCGAACTGGTCATCTTCGGCGGGGATCTCACCAACACGGGCAGCGACGAGGAACTGGAGCACGTGTACGGGCTGATGTCACAGCTCGAAAAACCGTGGTTCACCGTCATGGGCAACCATGAAACGACCTGGTCGGAGAGCGGATGCACGACATTCCGCCGCATATTCGGCCATGACGGGCGCGTCGCGCACCGTGCGGGAGGCTACCTTTTCCTGGGCTACAACTGCGGGCCCTACATGAAAATGGCCGACGGCGTCGTGCGCACCGAAGACCTCGCATGGCTCGGAGCGCAGGCCGCCGGGGCCCGCCCCGGCGAACGGATCGTAAGCCTCTGCCACTACCCGCTCAACAAAGACCTCACCAACAGGCAGGAGGTGGTCGCAACGCTCAAACGGCTGGGCATCACCGCCTCGCTCTACGGGCACTACCACCGGCTCGACCTGCGCAATTTCGACGGCATCGCGGGCATACCCGGCCGGGCACTGGCCGGCAGGCCGGGCGAGGCGCCGGGATATACCCTGCTCGATTTCTTCGCCGACTCGGTGCGCATCCGCGAAAAGCCGCTCGGACATGCCGCACGCACCCGCCATACGGTATGCCTGGAGGGGGATCCGCAGATACTCGCCCTGCCCTGCGACCCGCCGCCCACCGCACCCGACTACGAAGGCCGCATGGAATACGTCCTGCAGGACAGCGCCATGGTACTGACGGGTGCGGGATGCTGCGGCGACATGCTTTACTACGGCAATTCACAGGGCGTATTGCGGGCGTACGACACACGCCGGGGGCGCGAAGTGTGGCGGCACAGGTTTCCCGACGCGCTCTACACGACCCCGCTCTGCACGGACGGGCTCGTGATCGTCGGCGCCGCCTCGGGCGGGATATGGGCCTTCGACGCCCGGACAGGCCGCCGAAGGTGGCACCTGCCGACCGCCACGGCCGTCGTCGGCGACGGGCTCGTCGACCGCAGCTCGCTCTACATCGGGCTGGGCGTCGGCTCCGTCGGCCGCATAGACCTGCGCAGCGGCAAACTGCTCTGGCGTTACGACTACGGACAGGGACAGGCGCAGGGGCGCCCGACGCTCGCGGACGGGAAACTGGTATTCGGGGCGTGGGACAGGCACCTTTATTGCCTCGACGCCGCGACGGGCAGATGCCTCTGGAAATGGAACAACGGCCACCCCGGCGTGTTCCTCTCCCCGGGGCATGTCGTGCCCCGCATCGCCGGCGGCAAGGTCTTCATCGTGGCGCCCGACCGGGCCGTGACCTGCCTCGACCTGGCTACCGGACGGCAGCTATGGCGCGACAACAGCCGTAAAGCACGCGAAACGACGGGCCTCGGCGACGACGGACGGCAATTCTATTACAAGACGATGGACGGCGAGCTGGCGGCCGTGGACACCTCGGCGGACGCCTACCGCGAAACATGGTGCACCGATCTGGGATGGGGATACGAATACAACTCCTGCCCGGCCTGTGTGCGCGACGGTGTGGTCTATGTCGCCGGGAGGCTCGGGCAGGTTGCCGCCGTGCGCGAAGACGGCACGCTGCTGTGGAGTGTGAAATGCTGCAATTCGGCAGGAAACGATTTCCGGCAGGCACCCGACGGGTCGCTGTGGATTACCTTCGCCGAAGGCAAGCTCTTCCGGATTCCCTGACGGCTCTTGGCGACGAACGCCTGCCAGACCGGATTCCGGCCATCGCCACCACCAGGCCGCAGGGCATACGACCGAAACCACGTTTTGAGTCGCATAAAAGTGTCCGCCACGAATTGCGAAGGGCCGCTGCGCCGACATCCGTTCTGCAAGCAATAAAGGATATAATACAACAAGAAAACGCATCTGGTTAATAATAAACCAGATGCGTTTTACATTCGTGGAGGTGGCGGGAGTCGAACCCGCGTCCAAACAGGGAACCCGAAAGCTTTCTACACGCTTAGCCGCCGTTTGATCCTTCTACCCGGGCCTGGCAGGCGGCAACCCAACCCGAGTCCCAGTCCCTGAATTTCGCACACCGGCCGGGACGCTCCGGTGCACTATCCCTGAATTGATGATACCCCATATGGAAAGCGGTTAAAGGGCGGAACCACTCCCCGGGATACTCGTCGCCAAGCCGCCTTGGGCCCGGCGATTAAGCTAATTTTCCTTGAAAATTATGCAGCGAGTGCATAGCTGTTATTGCCATTTGAATCTTGAGCGTCGGGATTTACGAGCCGCCACACAGCGCTCGGCGTGCTTACAATCAAACTCTGCCTGCTGTCAAAACCGGGCACCCCCAGAATTTCGCGGGACAAAGCCTCATGGAAACAGTGCAAAAATAATACTTTTTTTCCAAATACCGCTCCTCGGGCAGGAAATACATCGGGGATCGGCAGATTTTCCGGAAACAGGGCAGGAACGGACGCGGCCACCGCGGTAACCCTTCCCGGCACAGGTTTCCCTACCGGGCTGCTACAGCGCCGCCGTTGTTTCGCGGCGGGCGATCCCCCGGAAAACGGCGGACACGTCCCTATCGGCGAAGCCCGTAACGCGCGGCGCGGTTATCCCCCCGCCAGCAATGTCCCCAATACGCGGCGGATATGCTCCCCGCTCAGCGGCTTGGCGACATATTCGTTGGCTCCGGCAGCGAGGGCTTTCTGCCGGTCACGGTCGTAGGCGAATGCCGTGACCGCGACGATCGGCACGACGGGATCGAACGCGCGGATCCGCCGCGTAGCCTCGAGCCCGTCCATCACGGGCATCTTGATGTCCATCAGGATGGCCGCAGGTTTCATTTCCCGGCATATTCGCACCGCCTCCTCGCCATTGACGGCCCGTACGATGTCGAACTCCTTGCGGAACATCAGCGACACCAACAGGAAATTGCTGTCGGTATCCTCGGCCACGAGCAGCAACGGGAGTTTCCCGTCC
>RRZU012913822.1_pt1 | contig 22756 bp, 21 predicted proteins | sample 2165561 | NCBI WGS metagenome assembly RRZU01 (sample SAMN10456909, study PRJNA506462) | wastewater metagenome | isolation source: wastewater sludge | place: USA: Moscow, Idaho | reverse complement strand
GACTACATCGGCGTCACCGTCGAAGGCCCGTTCAAGCCGCACGCTTACCGCTACTGATTGGCTGAGCGTCGACGCGGTGTGCCTGGCGCACCGCGTTGCCTGACTGGCGCTGCTGACCGCTCTGTGTAGGAGCTGCCGCAGGCTGCGATCTTTTGATCCGCAAAGATCGCAGCCTGCGGCAGCTCCTACAGGGTGCAGCGTCCGGCTTACGTGTTTCCAAGGGTATGACCATGTCCCAAGACCGTCGCTACAGCTTCGAGTTCTTCCCGACCAAGACCGATGCTGGGCATGAAAAACTGCTCGCCACTGCCCGTCAGTTGGCCACTTACAACCCCGACTTCTTTTCCTGCACCTATGGCGCTGGTGGTTCGACCCGTGATCGCACCCTCAACACCGTTCTGCAACTGGAAAGCGAAGTCAAAGTACCGGCCGCACCGCACCTGTCGTGCGTCGGCGACAGCAAGGACGACCTGCGCGGCCTGCTGAACGAGTACAAGGCTGCCGGCATCAAGCGCATCGTTGCCCTGCGCGGTGACCTGCCGTCCGGCATGGGCATGACCAGCGGTGAGCTGCGTCACGCCAATGAACTGGTGGAATTCATTCGTGAAGAAACCGGTGACCATTTCCACATCGAAGTCGCTGCTTACCCGGAGATGCATCCGCAAGCACGCAACTACGAAGACGATCTGGCCAACTTCGTGCGCAAGGCTCGCGCCGGCGCCGATAGCGCGATCACCCAGTACTTCTTCAACGCCGACAGCTACTTCTACTTTGTCGACCGTTTGCAGGCGCAGGGTGTCGATCTGCCGATCGTCCCGGGGATCATGCCGATCACCAACTACAGCAAACTCGCGCGCTTCTCCGATGCCTGCGGTGCGGAAATTCCGCGCTGGATCCGCAAGCAACTGGAAGCCTACGGCGATGACACTCAGAGCATTCAGCGCTTTGGTGAACAAGTCGTCAGCGAGATGTGCGAGCGTCTGTTGCAGGGCGGCGCGCCGGGGCTGCACTTCTATTCCATGAACCAGGCTGAGCCTAGTCTGGCGATCTGGAATAATTTGAAGTTGCCGCGCTGAAGCAGATGCAAGCTTCAACCTGAAAGCTACAAGCAAGATCAAAAGATCGCAGCCTTCGGCAGCTCCTACACAGGGTGATTAATACCAATGTAGGAGCTGCTGCAGGCTGCGATCTTTTGCTTTTAAATGCCCGAAACAGAGCTTCTACTGCCACCTTCTGGCTCTTTCGCGTTTCTCGTCGTAATCTCAAGCCATGCCTTTGATCACGCAGTTATTCGCCGTGCTGGTTTTTGCTTGCCTGAGCTTCGCCGCTCGAGGCGAGAAGCTGCGTATTGTCACCGAACCATGGGCGCCTTACGTCTATGAAGAGAACGGCAAGAACCTCGGTCTCGACTACGAAACCACTGCCATCGTCTTCAAACGTCTGGGTATCGAAGTGGAATGGCAATTCCTCCCGTGGAAGCGCTGCCTGTCGATGCTGGAGACCGGTCAGGCAGATGGCGCGCTGGATATTTTTCACAGTGACGAGCGTGATGCCACCCTGCTTTACCCGAGCGAACCACTGTCGGACGTCGAGTTCGTGATGTTCTACGCCAACGACCGGCCGCACCCGTTCAGCAAACTCGAAGAACTCAAGGGCCTGACCATCGGCACCTCACCGGGTTATCTGTACAGCCCCGACTTCAGCAATTCAACGCTGTTTACCCGTGAGCCCGCGCCGACCCACGAAGCCAACTTTGGCAAACTGGTGCGCGGTCGCATCGACCTGTTGATCACCGATCGCCGCGTTGGTCAGCACTTGCTCGACGAATTGAACATTCGCGATCAGATCAGTGAAAACCCGACCGTTATTAGCCGTCAGAGCCAGTTTCTGGCAGTTCGGCGCAACGCCGGCATGGATTTGCTGGTGCAGCGTTTCGGTGCCGAGCTCAAGCGATTCAAGCGTGAACCCGCGTATGCAGAGTTGAGCGCCCGCTATGGCACCGCGCCCGCCAGCGGCCCCTCGATGGATTCGGCCACGGCCAGCGGCAAAACCGTTGAGCAGCAGGAAAGCAGCGCGCAGTGATTGCTCTGTTATACTCCGGCGTTCCCGCCAGGCTCACGCCCGGACGCCCGGAACCGTAACAGGCCTCTCGACCCGCTACAGCGCAGCTTTGCAGCCCGCGCGAGCGCTCCAGACGTGCCTTCGGAACCGCAGCAGGACCGGACGGGATTGCGTCCTCTTAAACGTGATTCGCGCCAGGCAAGACTCCCATTGGGCCAAGCCCTAACTAAAACAGGATTACTCATGTCCTTTGCTTCCCTCGGTCTCTCCGAGGCTTTAGTCCGCGCCATCGAAGATGCGGGCTATACCGAGCCTACTCCGGTGCAACAGCGGGCCATTCCCGCCGTGTTGCAAGGTCGCGACCTGATGGTTGCGGCACAGACAGGTACCGGTAAAACCGGCGGTTTCGCCCTTCCGATCCTGGAGCGGTTGTTCCCCAACGGTCACCCGGACAAATCCCAGCGTCATGGCCCGCGCCAACCGCGCGTACTGGTCCTGACCCCGACCCGCGAACTCGCGGCCCAGGTTCACGAGAGCTTCAAGATCTACGCCCGTGACCTGAAATTCGTCAGCGCCTGCATCTTCGGCGGCGTCGGCATGAACCCGCAGGTCCAGGCCATGTCCCGTGGCGTCGACGTCCTCGTCGCCTGCCCGGGTCGCCTCGAGGACCTCCTCGGCCAGGGCCACCTGACGCTCGACGACATCGAGATCACCGTGCTCGACGAGGCCGACCACATGGCCGACCTCGGGTTCCTGCCCGGTGTGAAGCGCATCATGGACCGCACGCCCAAGCGCGGTCAGCGCATGCTCTTCTCGGCGACGCTCGACAACGGCGTGGACGTCCTCGTCAAGCGCTACCTGAGCGACCCGCTGCACCACTCGGTCGACTCGGCGCAGTCGCCGGTCGCTGCGATGACGCACCACATCTTCGAGGTCGCGGACGCGGGCGTGAAGCGCGACGTCGTCACGCAGCTCGCGAGCGGCACCAACCGCCGCATCCTCTTCACCCGCACGAAGCACCAGGCGAAGAAGCTCGCGAAGACGCTCACCGCTGACGGCATCCCGGCCGTCGACCTGCACGGCAACCTGTCGCAGGGCGCGCGCGAGCGCAACCTCGAGGCGTTCTCGACGGGCGCGGTCAAGGTGCTGTGCGCGACCGACATCGCGGCGCGCGGCATCCACGTCGACGAGGTCGAGCTGGTCGTGCACGTCGACCCGCCGGCCGAGCACAAGGCGTACCTGCACCGCTCGGGCCGCACGGCGCGCGCCGGGCACGGCGGCGACGTCGTCACCGTCATGCTTCCCGAGCAGCGCGGCGACGTGAAGGACCTGACCCGCAAGGCGAAGATCGCCGCGACGCCCGAGCGTGTGCGTGCGGGCGACGCGCGCATCGCCGATCTGGTCGGTGACGTCGCAGAGCTCGTGGCGCCGTCGGCGGCTCCGGCTGCCGCGCAGCCCGCGCCCAAGCAGCCGCGGAAGAAGAAGGCTGCGGGCGAGCCTGCGCGCGGTGCTGGTCGCGGCGGGCAGCAGGGTGGTCAGCGTGGTGGCGCGCAGCGCGGTCAGCGCAGCGAGCAGGCCGGCCAGGGTGGTGGCCGCCGGTCGGGTCAGGCAGCCGAGGGTGGTCGCGGGCGCCGGGGTGCCGGCTCGGCGCCGACGACGTACTCGACGTCCACGCCGTCGTCCAGCGGTTCCGGCCGTTCGGGTCAGGGCCGCTCTGGCGGCTCGCGCCAGGGCGCGACGTCGGGTCGCACGCGTACCGCTGCCGACTTCTCCCGCGGCCGCGGCCGCTGACCCCCGGTCCTCCTGCTCCGCTTCGCCGAGGTAGGGGGTTGCGCTCGAGGTAGGGCCCTCTAGGGGCCTGTCTCGCGTGCGGCCCCCTACCTCGGCGTCGTTGTGCCCGGCGGGCTCGGCCGCGCGCGACGGAGAATCGCGCGGTTGGTGCCCGCGCCGTCGTCCCTCCTCGGTGCGTGGTGCCGAGGCGAGGGAAGATGTGGGGGCGCGACGGTGTTGCGCCCCCTGAGGAGGAGAGACATGACGTACCAGGTGAACAAGACCGACGACGAGTGGAAGGTCGTCCTGACCCCGCAGGAGTTCCACATCCTGCGCGAGGCCGGGACGGAGCGCCCGTTCACGGGGGAGCTGCTCGACGAGAACCGCGAGGGCATCTACCGGTGCCGCGCCTGCAGCGCCGAGCTGTTCCGGTCGACGACGAAGTTCGACGCGCACTGCGGCTGGCCGAGCTTCTACGAGGCGACGCACTCGGACGCCGTCGAGCTGCTCGAGGACCGGTCGCTGGGCATGGTGCGCACCGAGGTGCGCTGCAAGAGCTGCGGCTCGCACCTGGGGCACGTCTTCGACGACGCGCCCCAGACGCCCACAGGCAACCGCTACTGCATGAACTCGGTGTCGCTCACGTTCGACCCGGACGCCTGAGCCGCCGACCCGGATCAACGGATCGCCCCGGTGCACACCTCACGTGTGCACCGGGGCGATCTGTCGTCCCAGGGGGGCTGGTTCGGGCTCTGGCTGGAAGGGCTCGGGACCAGGGCCCGAGCGGGTCAGGACTGCGCGGCGTCCTCGCGGGCGAGCTCCTCCATGCGCAGCTCGAGGTTGGACTTGGTGCCGAGCGGCACCTCCTTGATGAAGAGGATCGCGACGAGCGTGATGAGCGCGATCGGCGCAGCGACGAGGAACACCTCGGCCACGCCGGCACCGTAGGCGGACTCGACGATCTTGGCGATCGGCGCGGGCAGCTCGTGGACGTTGGGCAGGGTGCCGCCGGAGAGCGGCCCGCCGTCGACCCCGAGGGACTTCAGCCCGGATGCGATGTCCGACGTGATGCGCGAGCCGAGGATGGCGCCGAGCACGGAGACGCCGAGCGCCCCGCCGAGCGAGCGGAAGAACGCGATCGTCGCGGAGCCCGTCGAGAGCTCGGCGGGCGACAGCGTGTTCTGGGCCGCGAGCATCATGTTCTGCATGAGCATGCCCATGCCGACGCCGATGATCGCCATGTAGAGGCAGATGAGGCCGAGGTTCGTCTGGTAGTCGATCGTGCCCATGAGCCCGAGGCCGACCGGCATGAGCACGCCGCCGCCGATGAGGAAGACCTTGTAGCGGCCGCGCCGGGAGATGGCCTGGCCGGTCGCGATCGAGGACGTGAGCTGGCCAAGGATCAGCGGGATGGTCAGCAGGCCGGAGACGGTCGGGGAGTAGCCGCGGGCGATCTGCATGTACTGGCTGAGGAACACGGTCGTGCCGAACAGCACGACGCCGACGGCGGCGCTCGCGATAATCGCGAGGGTGACCGTGCGGTTGCGGAAGAGGTCGAGCGGGATGATCGGCGCCGCGACGCGGGACTCGACCCAGACGGCGATCGCGAGGACGACGACGGAGCCGCCGACCATCGCGGCGGCCTGCCAGGACGCCCAGTCGAACGAGTGCCCGGCGAACGTGACCCAGAGGAGGAGCGTCGAGATGCCGGCGGACATCAGGAGCGCGCCCCAGTAGTCGATGTCGACCCTCTCGGGGCGGGTGAACGGCGGGAGGTGCAGCGTCTTCTGCAGCAGGACGATCGCGACGACGGCGAACGGCACGGCGATGAAGAAGTTTGCACGCCAGCTCACGGCGTCGGTGAGGAAGCCGCCGAGGAGCGGGCCGCCGATCGTGGCGACGGCCATGATGCCGCCCATGTAGCCCATGTACTTGCCGCGCTGGCGGGGCGCGACGATGTCGGCGATGAGCACCATGCTCACGGCCGTGAGGCCGCCTGCGCCGACGCCCTGGAGGGCGCGCCACGCGATGAGGGTGCCGCTGCTCTGCGCGAGACCGGCGAGGCCTGCGGAGACGACGGTGAGGACGAGCGAGAGCTGGACGATGACCTTGCGGTCGAACAGGTCGGCGACCTTGCCCCAGATGGGGGTGCTGATCGTGGTGGTCAGGAGGGTCGCGGTGACGACCCACGTGTAGGCGGACTGGTTGCCACCGAGGTCCGCGACGATGCGTGGCAGCGACGAGCTGACGATCGACGTCGACAGGATCGACACGAACAGGCCCATGAAGATGCCCGAGATCGACCGGAGGATGTCGGTGTGCGACATGGTCGAGGGTTCGCCGGGAAGGTGGTCGGGGCTCTGGGGCGCACCTGTCTGGGGCGCGGCGTGTGCGGGGGACTTGCTCATGCGTGGTCCTTCTGGTCAGGCGTGGGGAGAGGACCGGCGGCACCGTCAGCGCCGGGGAGGGCGGACGCCGCCGCGGGGGCGTCGATCAGGTTGATGGCGTCGGCGACCGCGATGACGGCGGCCGCCGCGGTGTCGAGGTCTGCGGGGTCCCAGCCGGCGAACGCGGCGGAGAGGTCGGTCGTGAGGCGTGCGAAGAGCTGCGTGACCTTGGCGCGCCCTGCGTCGGTGAGGCCGACGGAGCGGCCGCGGCGGTCGTCGTCGGCGACCGTGCGCTCGACGAGACCGGCGGCGACGAGTGCAGAGACGTGCCGGGACGCGACGGACGTGTCGACCTTGAGGTGCTGTGCGAGGCAGCCGACCTGGGTCGAGCCGACGCGCGAGAGGTGCAGCAGGAGCCCGATCGTCGCGCGCGGCAGGTCGAGGTCGTGCGACATGCGCGCGCCGAGGGTCCGCTGCGCCGAGGTGAGCACCTCGAGGGCGCGCGCGAGGCCGATGATGTGCGGGGGGATCCCAGGTGGGGTGGTCATGGTGCTCCTTCGGGTGCCGGACCACGATAGGTGCCGTTGCTTGCAGCATGCAAGCAAATTGGGTGCGACGTGACGAGCGAGACAACCCACGCCCTGACTGGCCGCCGCGCCCCCTCGTGCCCAACACTGGACGGATGACTGACGCCACCGGACCACGCCGGCCGCACCGTCGGCCTGCGATGCTCGATCCGCAGCAGGCCGACGAGATCCCCGGCGTCAACGACCCCACCCTGCGCGCCGAGATCGCGCACACCACCGCGTGCGCGCTCGTCCGCGAGGCCCACGCGCACGAGGACCCCGAGGTCGTCGCACGCCTCGTCCGGCTCGTCGAGACCGAAGGCCTCGACGTCGTCGCCGCGCTGTGGGCAGACTCCGCGCCCGAGACCCTGCCCGGAGCGCTGTGGCGCCTCTACGTGCTGCGTGAGTGGGTGCGGCGCGACCCCGCGACGGTCACGCTCCGCTTCCGCCTCGGCGTCGTGCACGCGCCCGTCCACGAGGCCGTCGCCGGGGCCTCGGGTCCCTCGCCCGAAGACATGCTCCGCCTGGCCGACGCCGTGCTCTCCGGCGTCTTCGCAGGCGACCTCGCCATCGCGCTCGAACGTGCGGGAGCGTTCTGCCGCATCCTCGCCGTCGGCGCGGCGTTCGACGCCGACTCGGTCGACGTCACCGACGGCCCCCGGGCCACCCACATGACGCGACGGGCCTCGTCGCTCGTCCGCACCGCCGAGGAGCTCGAGAGCTGTGCCCACCTGTGGCGCGCGGGCATGCTCGACTGACCTGACCCGGGGCTCGCCGTTCAGGAAGTGCACGGCGGGCCGCAGCGTTAGAGTGGACGTGCGACGCCGGGCTGCGGTAGCCCCGGGCTCCATCATCAGCCGCTACGAGCGGCCCCGCGCCGAGAGGCGCTCCCGGCCCGGCGTCGTTCATCTCACTCCCGCTCCGGGGCATAGGTCCCGCACGGTCCCCGGCCGGGATGGTGCAGCACCCGAACCCTCATCCGGCGGATGCCTGCCGGACACCCGAGGAGTTGCGTGTTCACCCAAACGAGGTTCTACGCTGTACGCGACACCTCCCCTCGTCATCGGAGCTTCCCGTGCGCTTCCGTATCACCCCGCGCGATACATCTTTCTTCGACCTCTTCACCGCCTCGGCGGAGCACCTGGTCACCGGTTCGAAGCTCCTGAGCGAGCTCCTCGGTGCCGACAGGCAGGGCCGCAAGGCGATCGCGAAGCAGATGAACGAGGTGGAGCACCTCGCCGACGAGGCCACGCACTCGATCCTGCGACGCATCAACTCGACGTTCGTCACGCCGTTCGACCGTGACGACATCTACGCGCTCGCCTCCGCGCTCGACGACTGCATGGACTACATGGAGGAGGCGAGCGACCTGATCGTGCTCTACAAGCTCGACGACCTCCCGCGCCGTGTCGCCGACCAGATCCAGATCCTGCAGCGCTGCGCAGAGATCACCGCCGAGGCGATGCCCCGCCTGCGCTCCATGCAGGACCTCTCGGACTACTGGGTCGAGATCAACCGCCTCGAGAACCAGGCCGACAAGCTGCACCGCAAGCTCCTCGCGCAGATGTTCGACGACGTGACCGACCCGATCGAGCTCATGAAGCTCAAGGAGGTCGTCGAGATCCTCGAGGAGGCTGCCGACGCGTTCGAGAAGGTGGCGAACACGGTCGAGACCATCGCGGTCAAGGAGTCCTGACCCCTCGTGGACGTCGCACTCGTTCTGGTCGTCGCCGCGCTCGCGCTGACGTTCGACTTCACCAACGGCTTCCACGACGCAGCCAACGCGATCGCCACCTCGGTGTCGACGCGTGCGCTGACGCCGCGTGCGGCGCTCGCCATGGCCGCGGTCATGAACTTCGCGGGTGCCCTCATGGGTACCGCGGTCGCCGAGACGATCGCTCACGAGATCATCCACATCGACGACGTCGGCACGCGGCTCACGCTCGTCGCGGTGCTCGCCGCACTCGTGGGCGCGATCGTGTGGAACCTCATCACCTGGTGGTTCGGGCTGCCGTCCTCCTCGACGCACGCGCTCATCGGTGGGCTCGTCGGCGCGGGGCTCGCGGGCGGGATCGCCGTCTACTGGTCGTCGATCGTCGAGAAGGTCGTCCTTCCGATGGTCATCTCGCCGACGGTCGGCTTCGGTCTTGCGTTCCTCGTCATGGTCGGGGTCCTGTGGATCTTCAAGAACGTCGCACCGGCGAAGGCGTCGCGTCGCTTCCGCATCGCGCAGACGGCGTCGGCTGCGGCCATGGCGCTCGGCCACGGTCTCCAGGACGCACAGAAGACCATGGGCGTCATGTTCCTCGCGACGACCGCGATCGGGTGGACCATGAAGGGCGACCCGATCCCGTGGGAGATCAAGATCCTCGCCGCGGCGGCGATCTCGGCGGGAACGGCCACGGGCGGCAAGCGCATCATGCGCACGCTCGGCCGCCGCATCATCGAGCTCGACCCGGCGCGCGGCTTCGTCGCCGAGTCGGTCTCGGCGGTCGTCCTCTACGTGAACGCGTTCTGGCTGCACGCCCCCGTCTCGACGACGCACACGATCACGACCGCGATCATGGGCGTCGGCGCGACCAAGCGGTTGTCGGCCGTCCGCTGGGGCGTCGCGAAGTCGATCGGCATGGCGTGGGTCCTCACGATCCCGGCCGCCGCAGGCGTCGCTGCGATCGTGTTCTGGATCCTGCACCCGATCCTCGGCTGAGGTCGCCCGCCGCCTGAGGCGGCCAGACGCGACGACGGCTCCCGTGCTCAGCACCGGAGCGGTCGTCGTGTCGAGAGGACAGCGAGCTGCGCGACCCGCGCTGCCCGCCGGTGTTTCCCCAGGTGAGGACTCTGCTAACGTTCGGCAGGCGGTGTCCCTCACAGGGGGGGCGCTTCGACTCGAAGGAGTTCGACGTGAAGTCGATCAGGAACAGTGTGGCGATCTCCGCCGTCGTAGCGGTGCTTGCGCTTGTGGGCGCGCAGCAGGCGAGCGCGGTCTCAGGCACCTCGGGCTCGACCTACAAGTGCTATACCCAGACTTGGAACACTGCGTGGGCGCAGAAGTGCGACCCTTCTGGACCGTCGAAGGCAGGCACCTTCGTGTCTCAGGTGGCCTGCTCGGTCCAAGCCGACAAGTCGATGGACGTACGGCGTGCCCTCAAGGCCAACGGGACGGTCTATGGCAAGGACTGCACCTACTCCGCGAGCAACCCCAGGATCTCCTGGCGCCAGTGATCTGGAGGGTCCGCCCCTTGCGGGCCGGTTCGTGTCCGCTCTCGTACCTCGGCCACGAACCGGCTCCGTCCTAATGGAAAGAAAGCTCCATGTCCCATGAAGACCTCCGCGATAGCCAAGGTGCTGCGAGCCTGACGACGTCCGGCCTGGTAGCTGGATATGGCCGACGCCCTGTGATCGACGGACTCTCCTTTACCCTTCGCCCAGGCGTGACGGCGCTCCTCGGCCCGAATGGAGCCGGGAAGACGACTCTCGTTCGCGCCCTGGCCACCGTCGCACCACCGCTCGGCGGCGTCGTGAACGTGTGCGGGCACGACGTCGACCGACGTCGCACGCTGGACCGCGCCAGACGTGAGATCGGCTACCTCCCCCAACACTTCGGCTACACGAAAGGAATGACAGTCGAGGAGTTCGTTACCTATGGCGCGTGGGTGCGCGGTATTGCCAGGCAAACCCGAGTATCTGCGGTGGAGGCGGCTCTGCACGCCACGGACCTTGTGGATCGTCGTCGTCAGCGCATGGGTCGTCTGTCGGGGGGCATGGTTCGACGCGCAGGTCTTGCGTGGGCTTTCGTGGGAGAGCCGCGCGTTCTTCTGCTTGACGAGCCGACTGTCGGGCTCGACCCGGAACAGCGCGTGCAGTTTCGTGCCATGGTCGCGCAGCGGGCCCAGTCGTCGGTCGTGCTTCTGAGCACGCATCTGGCTGATGATGTTGAACTGCTCGGCGGCCGTGTCCTTGTGCTCGCGGATGGGACCGTGAAGTTCGATGGCACCAGCGCGGAACTCGCGGCGCGAGGCAGCGACGAGCCGGGGACACCCGGATCTCGCCAATCACCCATCGAGAGTGGATACCTCAGCGTCATCCGCGGGGGTCGGGTATGACCATGCTGATGTGGCGCCTACGGAGCCGTTCTCTCGGCTTGCTCTTCGGCACGATGACCGCGCTCGGCGTCGTGATGCTGACGACGCGGCTCCCCTCCTGGGTCGGCAGTTGGCCCGCCACAGGGATCATCGTCCAGATCGCCGGCGTTTACCTCGCCCTGGTTGTCGCTGCTGCGGGCGCATGGGCAGGCGGCGCCGAGAGCCGGGACAGCACGGCCGAGCAGTTAGCGGCGACCGCGGTATCTCCGTGGCGGCGCTCCACCCTTGAGCTGAGCGCTCTCGCAATCGCGTCTGCTGGAAGCTACCTTGCTGTTTCCGCCGTCGCAGTCGCACGGACGGTCGGGAAGGCCGGGCCGGGACTTGCCATCGGTGCTGGCTACTGGCTGAGCGGCCTTCTCGCGATGCTGCTGTGTCTCGCTCTGGGGTGGTTGCTCGGTCGAGTGCTCCGAGGGCCGGTCGCAGTGCTCGTCGCGGTCATTGCTGCTTTTGGAACTCTTCAGGGACCAGAGACTGCTCCGTTCGCGCTAGTCGACGGAGACCCGCAGTGGACGAGCGACGTTCGAGTGCTCGTGCTGAAGATTGCCCTCGTCTCGGCGCTCCTGGGTGTCGCCATCATCATGCCCGCCAGCTCTGGGCCTGGTCGCCGGACCCACGCGATTCGGGCAACGGCCGCGGTCGCTGCCGCGGCGATCGTTGGTGGGTGCATCGTGGTGGGCGCGCCACAGGTGTTCCGTGACCCCGTCAAGCCGCTGTGCATCGAGGATCGACTGACGGTGTGCGTCTGGCCCGAGCAGCGCGTCCATCTATCGATGGTGCAGGAGGTCGTGGCGCGAGCAGACCGGCTGCCGCCGGAGATCAGTTTCGCCCAGACCAACTTCTCGGAGCTCGGGCTGCGCACGCGGCAGGTGTGGGAAGGGGACAGCGTGCACTTTGAGCACTTCATCGACGGGGACTGGGTCGCTACCGAGCTCGGAGGGGGGGACGGCGCCGCTCAGGTGCCTGCGCCCTTCCGCCTCATCGATGCGAGTCCGTGGTCGGTAGCGTCCGAGATAGCGAGCCGCGCTAGCTGGGAGGGCGACGAGTGCGCGGCGGGCGCAGAGTCATCCATCAGGCTGCGCGCGTGGGTCGAGGCGACCCTGGCCGGTGGCGGGAGCCCCGCGTATGTCATGGGAGGCGACCCCACGATGGTTGAGTTTCGTCAGCAGGGCATGGCGATGGCGGATCCATCGATACCCGAGCCAGATCGTGCCGCGTGGGCATCTGAGATGGCGGCCCACGCCAGACTCTCGTGCGATTGACGATGGGGAGCCTCGAGGGCATCGGCGGCTATCTCCGCATGCGGGACGCGTGGCGAGCAGTTCCGATTCTCATCGCCGTGGCAGCGGCAATCATCGTGATCGGGGAGGTCCAAGTGCCGAACCTCGTTGGAGGAGTTGGCGCGCCGGCATTCCCTTTGTGGCGTTTTCTTGTGATGATCTCTGCCCTCTTCCCAGCGGTGGTCAACGACTCGCCGGCGATCAATCTCGAGGGTGCCGCGGGGCGGGGTTATCGATGGACTGCTGCCGCGACGTTGCTTGCGATGATCGCCCTCAACGTGGGCGGCCTGGTGGCCCTCGTCGGCTGGCGCTTCGAACCAGAGGTGTGTGCGGTGATCTTGCGTGGTGCAGCCGGGTGGTGCGGCCTCGCGCTCATCTCGGGACGAGTGTTCGGTTGGCCGCGGTCCTGGGTGCTTCCGGTCGGTGCGCTCGTGGTCCTTAGCTACTGGGGCACGTCGAGTGTGACGACTTACGAGTGGTGGGAGTTCACGGCGAGGCCTGCTGGAGACGCCCCTGCGTCTTTCGTCGCGTGGGGGCTCTTCGCGGTCGGTCTCGGGATGGCTCTCGCAGACCGATGGACAGTGAGCTTGTGGCGTCGAGGACGCATCCTGCGCCGCGAGTAGAGCACCGGAGGTGATGGGCACCGCAGACCCCGCAGGGGAGAGCTGCCCCTGGATCAGGAGACCCCGGCCTTCGCCGTGAGGATCGCCTGGTGCAGGTGGCTCTGCGAGCGCTCGACGGCGACGACGCGCGGGCCGTCGCGGTGGTCGGTGACGTGGGCGATGAGCAGCTCGCCGGGCTTGAGGTACGGGTCCTGCGACGGGAGGTCGGAGCGGACCGCCTCACGGGTGCGCGCGGAGAGGGCTCGCACGACCGTCGGCAGCACGGGACGGTGCGTGCACATCACTGCCGAGCGGGGCTCCTTGAGGAGCCGGTCGACGACGGCCGCGACCTTCCGCGGAGACGTCTCGTGAGCGAGCTCCGTCAGGTCGAAGCTCAAGCCCGACGCGAGGCCCGTGGCACGGGCGTAGGGCGCCATCGAGTCGGCGCAGCGCAGCCAGTGCGACGTCGTGATCGACACCGCGCCGTACGCGGCGAGGATCGGGACGAGCGTCGCTGCTTGCAGGTATCCCGCCGGGGTGAGCGGCCGGTCCTCCTCGGTGCCCGCCCACGCTGCGCGCTTGCGCGCCCGGGCGTGCCGCGCGACGACGAGCGCGCGCGTGTCGAGACGGCCCTTCGCGTGCGCGTGCACGAGCGCGTCGAGAGGCTCGCGGTCCGCGGGGCGGGTGAGGCGGCGTCGGGCATCGTCGACGCCGAGCCAGCACGCCCCGTCGATCTCGGCGGGGTCCACGGCCGGCACCGGCGTGCGCGCGCGCAGCGCAGGCGCGTCCTTCTCGGTCGCGCGTCGTGCAGCCCAGTAGTGCACGCGCTTGAAGCGGCCCTCGGGCGTCTTGTACCGCAGCATCGGCAGCGGGATACCGAGGATGATCGGCTTGCCGGTCTCCTCCGCGACCTCGCGGACCGCGCACTCGCGCAGCGTCTCGCCCGGGTCCAGCTTGCCCTTGGGCCACGACCAGTCGTCATAACGGGGGCGGTGGATGAGCTGGACCTGGAGCTCGCCCTTGCGGACGCGCCACACGAGCGCGCCAGCGGCCTCGATCGCGTGCCGGTGCGAGCTCTCGCCTGTGTCGACGAGGCTGCTGCCGCTCGGGACGTGTCCCTGCGTCGACAGTCGGCTCACCGCCCGAGCCCGAGGCGGCGCCGCTGGCGCTGGATGAGCACGGCCTGGATGTCCTGGAGCGGCTCACCGTCGGGGCCGGTGTGGCGGTGCTCCCACGTACCTGCGGCGTCGAGGACCCAGGAGGCGGTCGAATCGTCCATCGAGAGGTCGAGCAGCGCGATGAGGTTCTGTACCTGCTCAGGGTCGGCGATGGACACGAGTGCCTCGACGCGACGGTCGAGGTTGCGGTGCATGAGGTCGGCGGAGCCGATGAAGACGTCCGGGACGCCGTCGTTCGCGAACGCGAAGATGCGTGAGTGCTCGAGGTATCGGCCGAGGATCGACCGGACCCGGATGGTCTCGCTGAGCCCGGGCACGCCGGGACGCACCGCGCAGATGCCGCGGACGACGAGATCGACCTGGGCGCCTGCCTGCGAGGCCCGGTAGAGCGCGTCGATCGTGGCCTCGTCGACGATCGAGTTCACCTTGATCTTGATCCACGCGGGTCGTCCGAGGCGTGCGTGCTCCGCCTCGCGGTCGATGCGCTCGATCAGGCCGGTGCGCACGGAGCGCGGCGCGACGAGAAGACGGTGGAACTCGGACTTGGGCGCATACCCGGAGAGCTGGTTGAACAGGCGCGTGAGGTCCTGGCCCACGTCGGGGTCGCAGGTCAGCAGGCCGAGGTCCGTGTACTGGCGGGCGGTCTTCGGGTTGTAGTTGCCGGTGCCGACGTGGCAGTAGCGGCGCAGCCCGTCGGCCTCCTGCCGCACGACGAGCGACAGCTTGCAGTGCGTCTTGAGCCCGACGATGCCGTAGACGACGTGCACGCCTGCCTGCTCGAGCTTGCGCGCCCAGGAGATGTTGTTCTGCTCGTCGAAGCGCGCCTTGATCTCGACGAGGGCGAGGACCTGCTTGCCGGCCTCGGCGGCGTCGATCAGGGCGTCGACGATCGGCGAGTCACCTGACGTCCGGTAGAGCGTCTGCTTGATCGCGAGGACCGACGGGTCCGCTGCGGCCTGCTCGAGGAACGTCTGCACGGACGTGGAGAACGAGTCGTACGGGTGGTGCAGCAGGATGTCGCGGCGCTTGATCGCAGCGAACACGTCCGTCGGCTTCGCCGACTCGACCTCCGCGAGGTAACGGTGCGTCGTCGGGACGAAGCGTGGGTACTGGAGGTCCGGACGGTCGATGTCGGCGATGAGGTGCAGGCCCGTGAGGTCGAGCGGAGCGGTGAGCTCGTAGACCTCCTCGGGCTCGACGCCGAGCTCGCGGACGAGGAGCTTGCGGATGCGCGGCGTGATCGACTCGGTCAGCTCGAGGCGCACGGGCGGGCCGAAGCGGCGCCGCAGCAGCTCCTTCTCCATCGCCTGCAGGAGGTTCTCGGCGTCGTCCTCCTCGACCTCCACGTCCTCGTTGCGGGTGACGCGGAAGCTGTGGAACTCGAGGATCTCCATCCCTGGGAAGAGGTGGTCGAGGTGCTGCGAGATGACGTCCTCGAGCGGCACGAACGACGTGCGCTCGCTGCCCTCCGCCCCGGTCTGCGCGCCGGGCGCGGACGGGCGGCCGCGGGAGTCGACGGCGATGAACCGGGGGAGCAGCGGCGGCACCTTGACGCGCGCGAAGTGTTCCTTGCCGGTGCTCGGGTTGCGGACGATGACCGCAAGGTTGAGCGACAGCCCCGAGATGTACGGGAACGGGTGTGCCGGGTCGACGGCGAGCGGTGTGAGCACCGGGAAGATCTGCTTGCGGAAATACTTGTGCAGGCGGTCCTGCTCCTGGGTGGCCAGGTCTTCCCAGCGGACGATCGTGATGCCTTCGTCGGCGAGGGCGGGCTTGAGGTCGTCGAACACGCGCGCGTGCCGGGCCGCGAGGATGTGCGCGTGCTCGGCGATGCCCTCGAGCACCTGGCGCGGCGTCTGCCCGGACGCGGAGTTGACGGCGATGCCGGTCGCGATGCGGCGCTTGAGGCCGGCGACGCGGACCATGAAGAACTCGTCCAGGTTGGACGCGAAGATCGCGAGGAAACGCACACGCTCGAGGAGGGGGAGGCCGGGGTCCTCGGCGAGCTCGAGGACGCGCTGGTTGAACGCGAGCCATGACAGCTCGCGGTCCGCGAAGCGGTCGTCGGGGAGCGGGACGAGCTCCGGCGTACGGTCACTGCCCGGCTGCTCGGGCTCCGCGATGTGCTCGGCGATGTGCGCGGCGAGCTCAGGGTCGAGCGGGATCGTCGGCACGCCGGGAGCGCGTGCCTCGCCCGGGGCGGGAGCGCTGGCGGGAGCGCTGGCGGGGGCGTCTGGTCCGGTCGCGTCGTTCATGCTGCTCATCGTGGCACCTCGTGGTGACGCCGCGCGACCGCCTGGGCGCTCAGGTGCGCGTCGACCGCATGCGGACGCTGCGGGCCGTCGTCTCGAAGCCGGCCCGCAGGTAGGTCGCGACGGCGGGGACGTTGTCCGCATCGACGTAGAGGAAGGCGCGCGGGAGGCCGCGCGCCGCGACGTGCGCGAGCCCGACGGCGGTCAGCAGGTGCCCGTAGCCGCGCCCCTGCGAGTCAGGGTCGACCCCGACGACGTACAGCTCGCCGCCGGTCTCGTCGACGACCTTGACCCACACGAAGCCCGCGAGGGCGCCTGAGCCGGCGTCCTCGAGCAGCAGGAGGTCCTCGGCGCGGAACCAGGGCTCCTCGAGGCGGGCCTGCAGGTCGGCGCGCGTGAGACGGCCCTGCTCGGGGTGCGTGGCGAAGGACCGCGCGTTGACCGCGAGCCACGCGTCCTCGTCGCGCCCGACCTCGAACGAGCGCAGCCGGGTTCCCGTCGGCAGGGCGGGGTACTCGACCTCGGCCTCCGTCGCGGGCTCGACCGGTGCACCTCCGCCCGGGAGGACCGTGCCGATCGCGGGCTCGACGTCGCGCGACATCACCCACAGCTCTCGGGCAGGCTCGAGGCCGCGCGCAGTCGCAAACTCGAGAGCCTCGGGCAGGTTGCCGTGCGCCCACACGGAGAACGCGCCGGGGGTCGACGCCGCGGCGTGCCTCCCCGTCGCTGCGGGGACGTCGCGTGCGACCCCCGCGACGGCGTCGAGCAGCGCGGTGCCGATGCCGCGACGGCGCAGCTCGGGCGCGACGACGAGCTCGGCTGACGGCTCGTCGCCGCCGACGTCGACCTGCGCGTACCCGACCAGCGCGCCTGCGCCGTCGTGCGCGAGGACGTGGACGACCGGCGCCTGCGCGGACAGCCACAGGAGCGTCTGACCGGACAGCGGCGCGGTGCCGTCCTGCTCCTCGGCGCGTCCTGCGAGGGAGCGCACGGTGGTGGCGTCGGCCGTGTCGAGGCTCTTGTGGACGAGGAGGATGTTCACCCGACCAGTCCACCACGGTGACGCCGTGCGCGCGACGGCGTACCCCGGGCATGCCCCGGTGGTCACAGGTGAGGCACAGGCTCGACCTACGGGCGTCCCAGGTGCGGGCGCGACCCTCGTGCCATGACTTCGCGCAGGCCAACGTCACGAAGACGCTCGCGACGCTCGCTGACGCGCAGGAGAACCTCACCGACGCGAAGGCCGCGCTCGACGACCTCACGCTCACGTCACCCGTCACGGGTGTCGTCACCGCGGTCACGGGCGCCGTCGGGCAGTCGACGGGCGCTGCCACGTCCGCAGCGTCGGGCGGATCGGGCGCTGCCTCCGCCACCGGTTCCTCGAGTGCTTTTGTCACGATCTCTTCGCTCGCGAAGATGCAGGTCGCTGCGACCTTCGACGAGGCCGACGCCGCACGGCTCGAGGTCGGTCAAGCCGCGACCGTCACGTTCCCTGCGGTCGACGACGTCACCGCCGAGGCCACAGTCACGGCGCTCGACCCCGTCGGCAGCACGTCAGGCTCTGTCGTGACGTTCGGCGCGACGATCACCCTGGACGCCGTCCCCGACGGCGTCCGCCGCGGGCAGACCGCCTCCGTGACCGTCACGACCGAGAGCGCGACGGACGTCGTCGCGGTCTCGAGCCAGGCCGTCGAGGTCTCGACCACGGCAGACGGCGTCACCACCGGCAGCGTCACCGTGCAGGCGACCGACGGCAGCACCTCCGTGCGCACCGTCGAGATCGGCGTGCAGGGTGACTCGCTCCGCGAACGACGAGGAGCTCGCCCGCCGCGTGGTCGTGCTCGGCGCCGAGATCGCGGAGACGCTGTTCGGTGACGACGACCCCGTGGGTCGCAGCGTTGTCGTCGGGTCTACGCCGTACGTCGTCAACGGTGTGATGGCTGCGAAGGACTCCGCGGGTACGTCCTCGACGAACGACCTCGTGGTCATGCCGCTGAGCCGCATGCAGCGCACGATCTCGGGTTACGGAGGTCTGTCGACGATCGTCGTCGACGCGACGAGCGCCGACGACGTCTCCGCAGCCGTCGTCGAGGTGACCGTCGTGCTGCGTGACGCCCTCGGTGTCGCCGCGGGTGAGGACGACCCGTTCACGGTCTCGAGCCAGTCCCAGCTCTTGTCCACTGCCGACTCCGCGACCAGCACCTTCACATCTATGCTCACCGCGGTCGCCGTCCTGTCCCTCGTCGTCGGCGGGATCGGTGTCACGAACATCATGCTCGTCACCGTCACCGAGCGGACCCGTGAGATCGGCATCCGCAAGGCGCTCGGGGCGCGGCGCGGCGCGATCCTCGGACAGTTCCTCACGGAGGCGACACTCCTCTCGCTGCTCGGCGGCGCCCTCGGGGTGCTCGCAGCGCTCGTCGGGTCGCGTTTCACGATCATGGGCATCGAACCCGTGATCGTGCGCTCCTCCGTCGTGCTCGCTCTCGTCGTCTCGCTCGGCGTCGGCGTCCTCTTCGGCGGCTATCCCGCCTGGCGCGCGGCGGCGATGCGTCCCGTCGACGCCCTGCGCCACGACTGACCCCCCACCCTGCTCGACGACACCGGCGGCGGGCGAGGCCCGGGCAACGCGACAGGTGCCTTCCCGGAGGCGCCCGGCGACCTTCCTGACGGCTCGCTGCCGGAGGGCGGCACGCCGGGCGGCTCGGGCGGGGGTTTCCCCGGCGCGACGAGCGGCGAGATCACCGCGATCGGTGACGGCACGATCACCCTCACGACAGCCGATGGAACCGAGGTCACGGTGACGACGTCGGACGAGACCACGGTGTCCGTGGTCGACGAGGGCGAGGTCTCGAGTCTCGCCGTGGGCGACGCCGTGAGCGTCACGGGGACGACGGACGATGACGCCGTGACGGCGTCGAGCATCCTCGTGGGCGACGTGACGGACCTCGTCGGCGCACGCCCCAACAATCCACGTTAGTTGGTGCGGCGGCGAAAGACCAGGGGCCAAGAGCCTTGAAATTCCGCCCTTCCCGGGCGCAGACTGGAGTCACAACAGCACAGAGGAACAGGCGGAACCCACGCGCGACCAGTCCACGCATAGGACCTGTGAACGGGGCCGCTGCTCTCGACACAGCACACTGCACGCTTGATAACCCCTGTTCCTGCTGACCGGACGGCGTCCCACTCGGGCCGCCGTTCGTGTGTCCGCCTCTGGCTGGTGCCGCGGGCCGCGAGCACAATGAATCCATGAGCCCAGCGCCGAGCGTCTCGTCGTCCATCACCGCGCGCCTCCACGTGGAGGCGAGGCCGACCGTCGTCAGCGAGCTGACGACGGCGATCGAGCACCAGGGCGGTCTCGTCACCGGCATCGACGTCACCGAGTCCGGCTCTGCGCGCATGACGGTCGACGTCACGTGCGCGACGAGCGGCGAGGCCCACGCACAGCGGATCGTCGAGGCGCTGCGCCACGTCGCCGGCGTCGAGGTCGACCGGGTCTCGGACCGCACGTTCCTCCTGCACCTCGGCGGCAAGCTGCGCATCGAGCCGACGACCCCGATCCGCAACCGCGACGACCTGTCGATGATCTACACGCCCGGCGTCGCGCGCGTCTGCGAGGCGATCGCCAAGGAGCCCGCCGACGCGCGGCGCCTGACCATCAAGCGCAACACCATCGCCGTCGTCACGGACGGCACCGCCGTGCTCGGGCTCGGTGACATCGGGCCGCTCGCCTCGCTCCCCGTCATGGAGGGCAAGGCGGCGCTGTTCAAGCGGTTCGCGGGGATCGACGCGTTCCCCGTCGCGCTCGACACGACAGACGTCGACGAGATCGTGCGGACCGTCAAGGCGATCGCCCCCGTGTTCGCGGGCATCAACCTCGAGGACATCTCGGCACCACGCTGCTTCGAGGTAGAGCGGCGACTGCGCGAGGAGCTCGACATCCCCGTGTTCCACGACGACCAGCACGGCACGGCGATCGTCGCGCTCGCGGCGCTCATCAACGCTCTGCTGGTCGTGGGCAAGGAGCTCGAGTCGGTACGGATCGTCCTGTCCGGCGCTGGTGCGGCCGGTACCGCCGTGCTCAAGCTCCTGCTCGCAGCAGGAGCGAAGGACGTCGTCGTCGCGGACATCGACGGCGTCGTCCACACGGCGCGGTCAGGCCTGACGGAGCAGCTGCGGTGGACGGCCGAGCACACCAACCCGCGAGGGCTCACCGGGACGCTCAAGGCCGCCATGGCCGGCGCAGACGTCTTCATCGGTGTCTCCGCACCGAACGTCATCGACGCCGCCGACGTCGCGACGATGAACGACGACGCGATCGTCTTCGCCATGGCCAACCCGGCCCCGGAGATCGACCCTGTCGAGGCCGCGAAGCACGCGACGATCGTCGGCACGGGCCGCAGCGACTTCTCGAACCAGATCAACAACGTGCTCGCGTTCCCCGGCGTGTTCCGCGGGCTGCTCGACGCGGAGTCGTCGCGGATCACCGACGACCTGCTGCTCGCAGCGGCGCGCGCGCTCGCCTCGACCGTGCACCCCGACCAGCGCAACGCGACCTACATCGTCCCGAGCGTGTTCAACCCTGACGTGACGACCGTCGTCGCCGAGGCCGTCGCGAGCGCCAGCAGGGCCTGACCGCACCCCGAAGGTCCCACGAATCTGGCCCGGTCGACCCGCATCGTGGAGATGTGCTGAGCATCGACGAGACCATGGCCTACCAGGCGAAGTTGGCGGCCACCAAGGTCGCCTTCACCCGCCGCCCCATCGCATACACCGTGCAGTCGATGCTGGCCGGGTCGTACATCGGCATCGCCGTCGTGCTCATGGTCTCTGCCGCAGGGCCCTTCCTCGCAGCAGGATCACCCGCGACGAAGCTCGTTCAGGGACTCGTCTTCGGTGTCGCGCTGACCCTCGTCTTCACGGCCGGCGGCGAGCTCGTCACCTCGACCATGATGACGATGACGCAGGGCGCATACTCCCGCGCCATCAGCTGGTGGGAGGGCGGCCGCACGATCCTCTTCTGCTTCTTCGGCAACATGCTCGGCGCATTCGCGTTCGGCGGCATGGTCCACCTCACCGGGCTCCTGGACAGGTCCACCCCGGCTGGCGCGATGCTCGCCGGCATGCTCGAGGGAAAGTCCCACGAGGCGATCCCTGAGCTGTTCTGGCGCGGCGTGCTCTGCAACATGCTCGTCTGCCTCGCCATCTGGTCGAGCGTGCGGCTCACCAGCGAAGGCGCGAAGCTCTTCACGATCTTCTGGTGCCTGCTCGCCTTCATCACCTCCGGGTTCGAGCACGTCGTCGCGAACATGACGTCCTTCGCCGTCGGCCTCATGTCTGGGCTCCCGGAGACGTCGTGGGCGGAGTTCGCGCGGAACATGACCGTCGTCGGGCTGGGCAACCTGGTCGGCGGGGCCGTCGTGGTCGGGCTCGCCTACGCGGTCAGCGCCTCCCGCGACCGCGCGCCGCAGATGGTCGACGCGGTCGAGCTGCCCGCCGAGGGACCGGAGGCGGCCAGCGCGACGGCGCTCGTCTGACCCTCGTCTGCGAAGCGCTTTCACCCGTCCTCGAGGAGTAGACCGCGAGGCCGGACAAGATGAGCCGTGGCGTCTGCGAGGTCGCGATGTTCAAGCTCTGACGGACGCACGCGATGCGTCGGGGTCTAGACTCCCGAGAGGGACCTAGGTCCCGACGCACCAACGACGATGCGCACCGGAGGACCGATGACGACCGACGAGACTCCCGCCGAGGACCAGCAGGGCGCCCCGGCGCACGAGCTGGGCCTCGAGAACCTGCTCCACGAGACGCGTTCCTTCCCGCCGTCGCGCGAGTTCGCCGCGCAGGCCAACGTCCACAAGGACGCGTACGCCTGGGCCGCTGCCGACCGTGTCGCGTTCTGGGCCGACCAGGCGCGCGAGCGGATCTCGTGGCGCAAGCCGTTCACCGAGACGCTCGACTGGTCCGGCGCCCCGGTGGCGCGCTGGTTCGCCGACGGCACGCTCAACGCCTGCTACAACGCCGTCGACCGGCACGTCGCTGAAGGCCGCGGCGACCGCGTCGCCCTCCACTTCGAGGGCGAGCCCGGCGACACCCGCACGCTGACGTTCGCGGACCTGCAGCGGGAGGTGTCACGTGCCGCGAACGCGCTCGCCTCGCTCGGCGTCAGCGCGGGGGACCGGGTCGTCATCTACCTGCCGATGATCGTCGAGGCTGTCGTCGCGATGCTCGCGTGCGCGCGCCTCGGCGCACCGCACTCCGTCGTCTTCGGCGGCTTCTCCGCGGACGCGCTGCGCTCCCGCATCCGCGACGCGGCGGCGAAGGTCGCCATCACCGCCGACGGCGGCTCCCGCCGCGGCGCGGCCTCCGCGCTCAAGCCTGCCGTCGACGACGCCCTCGCCCCGCGCGACGGCGAGGAGACCACGGTGACGAACGTCGTCGTCGTCCGCCGCACCGGTCAGGACGTCACGATCGAGCCCGGCCGCGACCTGTGGTGGCACGAGCTCCTCGAGACGGCCGACGTG
>RRZU012703603.1_pt1 | contig 22760 bp, 16 predicted proteins | sample 2165561 | NCBI WGS metagenome assembly RRZU01 (sample SAMN10456909, study PRJNA506462) | wastewater metagenome | isolation source: wastewater sludge | place: USA: Moscow, Idaho | reverse complement strand
TATCGCCCGGGATATTTTAGTACGTATTCAAAAGCCTCCGGGCGTTTTCCACCACTTTCGCCTAACTTACCTGGAGAGGCCTCGATACTTTGATCTTCCAAAGCCTGAATGACATCGTCGGCAGAAAGCTTGTATGCCGTCAATTTGTCTGGCTTTAGCCAGATACGCATAGCATAGTTTCGAGTACCAAGAATATCAATATCACCAACACCTTCAACACGTTTCAGTTCTGGAGTGATGTTAATGTCTGCATAATTAAATAAAAATTTCTGGTCGGCTTTAGGATCATCACTGTACAAGTTGATGTACATAAGGATATTTGGCTCTTCTCGGGATATCTTGACACCTTCACGGACTACAGCTGCAGGGAGCTTGTTGGTCGCAGCTGATACACGATTCTGTACATTAATAGCATCGACGTTTGGATCTGTACCAAGATTAAAGACGACGTTGATTTCGCCTTCACCATCGTTGCCGGCATCACTTTCTATGTATTTCATGCCAGGAACACCATTTAGTGCTTGCTCCAAAGGGATGACAACAGAATTTATGGTTAACTCATTGTTGGCACCTGGATAGTCTGCTACCACATTTACTTTAGGGGGTGAAATGGATGGAAATTGGGTAATAGGTAGTTGAAATAGAGCTATCACTCCTACTAACGTTATGATCAAAGAGATAACGATGGCAAGAACCGGTCGTCGTATAAATTTCTTAAACATATTAGTTTGCTTTTAGCTGGAGAGATGAGATGACTGCAACAGGACTTTTATAACGAGTCTTGATGAACTGACCGTCTTTAACTTTTTGTACACCATCTACAAGAATTCGATCTGTACTTTTCAGTCCTTTGGAAATGATATATACATTTTGCTGTTCATCGGCTATTTCGACCGGAGTGGCATGTATAAAACCATGATGGTCAACAATAAAGACATATTTCTTATCCTGTAGTTCATAAGTAGATTGTTGAGGAATGATGATAGCATTTCTTTTTGGAATATTCATTCTAACGGTTCCTGTTTCCCCGTTACGGAGAATATGTCTATAATTGGCAAACTTTGCACGGAATGGAATATTACCGGTTTCACTATCGAATTCACCTTCTATATTTTCAATGAAACCTTTTGTAGGGAAGGTTTCTCCATTAGCAAGAATAAGCTTCAATGGAAGTTTACTCCTTTCAGCTACATGCATCTGATAGTCAAGATATTCAGGCTCGGAAACATTGAAGTAAATAAACATATTCGTGTTATCCGAGAGATTAGTAAGCAAATCACCATTTTGGATAAGGCTGCCCCTCTTGTTAGGTATTCTTCCCAGGATACCTGCGAATGGAGCATGAATCACAGCTAGTTGTTGATGGATTCTTGCCATATTGTAGTCTGCTAAAGCTGCACTTAATTTAGCTTTGGCCATTCGTTTGGCGTTTCTTGAAACAATGTTGTTTGATACTAGTTTTGATGTGTTTTGCAAGTCAATATTTGCTTGCTCTGCTTCTGCTTTAGACTTAGCCACTTCTTGGGCAGAACCTATGATGGCAATACGGAAAAGAGGCTGGCCCGCCTTTACGGCTTGCCCTTCGTCTACATAGATGTCTTGCAGAATACCTTGTTCCTGTGCTCTAATCTCAATATTTTTCTGCGATTGAATATTGGCTACATAATCTTTGGTAATTGACGTTGTGGCAACTTCTGGAGTAGTAACGGTATATACCGTAGTGTCATCCTTTTCTCCTTTTGAAGATTTACAACTCGTAGTCATTAACACTATGCTAATGGCTAACATCATCAGAGTGGTCCTGTTCATGCTTCTGCTCAAATGTTGTGAATTAATATAAATTTGCAGCAAAAGTACTCTTTTAATTTGGTTTATAGATATTTAAATCCGTTAAAAGGATAAAGAATTTAGATAATAAAAATAAAAATTATTAAATACTACTTAATACAGTAACTATGTATAAAGTCTTCAAATTCTCTATGATATCCATTAAAGACATTAATATCTACTATTCCGTGTATGCCTTTTACTCTTCCGTCGGGCGAGAGTTGCCAATAAGCAAGACGAACATCTGGCTTATACTCACCGTATCTTGCAATCCATATCTGATAGTTGTGCCTGATATTTGGTGCTGCGGGCAAATATCTATTAACAAATATTTGGCTGATATATAAGATCGGTCGCGTGCCAGTCTTTCTTTCCACGATATATAGCCAGGTTCGAATACGGTTAAAAAGTTCACTTATTCCTCCCATCTTTTTTATCTGACTTGGTAAAGGCTCAACGTCAAGTACAGGTGGAAAGTCTCCGTAATGAAATATTGAATGTTTCAAAAAGAAGTAAGCCTGCTGAGTGGCACTAGATGTGGTGGAGAAGTAGTGATAAGTTCCCACTTTGATGCCTGCAGCTTTAGCATGCGTGTAGTCCGTGTAATAGAATGTATTATAAAGTGAACGACCTTCTGTTGATTTAATATAGGCGAAGGATATTTTGTAATTGATTGTTCCTGTTATCTTTTTCCGACTTAGTTGTCCTAGACCGATAATTTTTACTTGTTTCCAGTTGATGCTTACAAGTCGGCGTCCTGCAAGATGCTGGTATTTACTGATATCACTACCATATATCCGATTCGAAGTGTAGTTTACTCGTTCACCATAATAGCGGTCATTCTTCCATTCACCTGCACGAATTTTATGGTGCGGTTTAATGGAATATCCAAAACCTTCACGGTGGTTATTTTTCCATGTACCCTCGTAATAGCTGCGGTGAGGTGCAAAATATTTGCCCCAGCCTTGTGCTATAGCATTGCGATTCATTTCACCAACGTAAGTTCCCAATGAATCTTTGCGTATACCATAATATAAGGTATCACAATTCCATTTGCCTTGGATATCATAATTTTTCCAGTATATCCATTGACCTGCGGTCAGTTTCCATCCATTGTTCCAGTGGTGGTTAAATATTATGGGATATTCATGTAAAAGGGCTTTCTTACCTTCGGAACCATACTTGCGAGTATAAACATAATCCGGTATATCTTTAAGACTTTTCTGATGGTTGAGTATATCTACTGAATTTGGCGTTTTTTCGCTTTCAATCTGGAAAATCTGATATTTATCAAGATGAGAATAACGGACAATGTTGCAAGGTTCTTCTTTTATTTTTGCATGGGAGTCAATATATATTGCTGTATACTTTCGATAAGCATGGATATTTATGGTCGTGTTGTCTTTGATGCTATCAAGTATATTTATATCATGTTTGAGTTTAGCTATGACAGAGTCAAGATGATTGCTAAAAGCAGATATGGCTCCAAAGCCTTCATCCTCTACATCATGGACGCGCAGATAATAATGCAACTCGTCTTCTTCTGAACTGAGACTATCTAATTGATTATTAAATTGGTCTTTAAGTTGTGTGATAAATTTTGAGTTTTTCAGATGAGTGTATGCTGCCGGTTGTGTTTCATGAAAGAACGAGACAAGACAACCATGACAGGAAGGTAACATGACCCATTTGTTGATCCATGCAGCTTTAAAATCCGTTGTGTCTGAACTCAGTATCATTATGTTTTTGCCGCCTACTTGCAGTTGATATTCAGTATATTGGCGGATAAGAGCAGCACTGTTTTCTTTTTCCCATCTCGATTGAGGAATGAGATGGGAAAAAGAGAATCCGGCAATGAGCAAGAGGATTATTCCAATTATCTTGTTGATTCTGCCATTTACTAATATACTTAATTTTTCAAACATGTCTGTTTGTGATTTTTTTAATGATATAATTTGTACCCTTGATGGTTCCGTTTCATTTTTATGTGGTAATTATTTTTCTTTTGAGGAACCGGTAAAGGACAATGAATGCTGGAATCAGAAAAAGGTCAGCCATGCACCATGCGACAGGGTCGCCATAGCAAACACCTAGAAAACTGAAAGTAGGTACCAGCCATAGACTTACCATGCAACGAGCTATCATTTCCATTACACCACTTAACATACTTAGGTTACTGTAGCCTAAGCCTTGAATACTGTATCGCAGAATGGTGAGTAAGCCTAAAGCCGGATAGAAATAGTTGGCAATACGCATAAACATAGCCGCATTATCAATAACGACTTTCTCACCAGAGTTGACAAAGAGTATCATCATGTCATTTGCAAAGGGGTAGATAATGAGTACGGTGATAACAAAGTAGCAGAGCATGATTTTTAAGGCTGAGAAGACCCCCTTCTTGATGCGATCCATTTTGTGGGCACCGAAATTTTGCCCACAGTAGGTGGCCATAGCTACACCAATATTTTCAAAAACACAGGTAAAGAGATATTTAATACGCATACTTGCTGTGAAAGCTGCAACATATATGGTACCAAGGGCATTGTTGGCACTTTGGAGCATAATAATGCCGATACCTGTAATACTGAATTGTAGTCCCATAGGAACTCCATTATTGAGCAAAATGGAGATTCGCTTGTTGCTATATTGTCTTTCTTTGCCGTGAGGATGAAGTATTTTCAGCTCTTTACGAATATAGATGTAACAGCATAATGTGGCGAAGCCTTGTGAGAGAAAAGTTGCCCATCCAGCTCCAGCAACACCCATGCCGATGATCAATATAAAGAGGATATCAAGGAGGATATTGAGTAGTGATGAGGCGATAAGAAAATAGAAAGGTTCTTTTGAATTTCCCAGTGCCCGTATAAATCCTGCCAGCATATTATAGAATATGGTGAACGGGATGGCAAGAAATTGTAGAAAAAGAAAGATATATGCGTTGTGGTGAATATCGGCCGGAGTATTGACAAGTCTCAGGATCTTTTCACAGAAGAGACAAGAAAGGAGTGTGATGATAAAAGCAAAAACGATGCCAATGCGAAGTGCATTGCTCACATAGGAGCGCATCTTCGTGTAGTCTTTAGCTCCAAAGGCTTGTGCTATAGGTATGGCGAATCCCGCACAACTTCCATTGCAAAAACCAAGAATAAGAAACATAATACTGCTTGATGCTCCTACGGCAGCGAGTGCACTTACACCTATCCAACGGCCTACAATAGCGGCATCGATGATTTGATACATCTGTTGCAAAATATATCCTGCGATGAGTGGTAATGCAAAACGGATGATCCCCTTGGTAGGAAGACCAACTGTCATATCATTAGTATTATTCATTTTTTGAATTTTACTCCTTATTATCAACTTTTTGTATATAGTCCCATAATTGCTTATAGAAAGGATGCTTTGTCATTGTTTCTGCATTTCCCAGAATAATGAGTTTCATTCTTGCACGGGTAATTGCGACGTTCATTCTTCTCAGATCACGCAAAAAGCCTATTTGCCCATTGTCATTAGCTCTTACCATAGAGATAAGGATGATATCGCGTTCTTGCCCTTGGAATCCATCTACGGTATTCACAGATATGAGTTTTTGGTATGGTTTGAAAAATTCTTTTTTATGAAGAAGTTTGCGGAGATATTGTACTTGTGCACGATAAGGTGATATGATACCCACATCAATTTTTTCTTCAAGGATACGCTGTTTGCCTATTTTCTTGCAGTATTCTTCTAACTTTTGAAGTGTGAGTTCTGCTTCACCTCTGTTTATGCGTCCAAATTTTTCGCCTACAAACTGTTCCTTGAAGTCCGGTTCATCAGGCTCGGTCTCTATTTCGCTTGTATTGATCCATACTATGGGATCATCATAATCTAAAATACCACGATATTTTATCTGTGGTGCCGTTTCTACTTCTCCATGATAGAAGTAATCGCTAGAGAAACGCATGATATCTTCATTCATGCGATATTGTGTTTTCAGAAGGGTTACCGCTTCCGGCTTGTTTTCTACAATGCGCTCCATAAGCGTTTTGCCGAGTCCCGCCTTTAGAGCTGCCAGGCTCTTTACGGTTGGCGGCAACTGGCAGTGATCTCCGGCAAAAATGACTCTTGTTGCTTTGCGGATCGGTATCCAGCAAGCGGCTTCAAGGGCTTGTGCAGCTTCATCAATGAAGAGTGTGCCAAACTTTTGCCCTTCGAGAATGCGGTTAGCTGATCCTACAAGGGTAGATGCAATAACACGAGCTTCATTAAAAAGCTCTGCATTGATATGGATTTCTATTTCTGCAGCACGGGCTTTGAGGTGGTCGATTTTTTGATGGTAGTTCTCGTCGTGACTTTTGCGATGGTCTCTCTGTTGTCTTATTGCCTTTCTGATAGCCCATAGTTGTGGATAATCAGGATGAGCTTCAAAGCGACGCTCAAAAGTGAAAGAAAGCATCTTGTCATTTACTTTTGTCGGGTTGCCTATGCGGAGTACATTGATTCCTCTGTCCACGAGCTTTTCGCATATCCAGTCTACGGCCATATTGCTTTGTGCACATACCATGACTTGATTTTCCCGCATCAGAGTTTCATTGATGGCTTCCACTAAAGTTGTAGTCTTACCGGTGCCAGGGGGGCCATGGACAATTTCCACATCCTTTGCCCAAAGAACTTCATTCACTGCTTTCTCCTGTGATGAATTCAGCCATGGAAATTTTGTCGGGGCAAAGGCAAACTTCTCCGGATGTGCCTTGGAATAGAAAAGGTCACGTAGATAAGCCAGACGGTTGCCTTTGGCTTTGATAACTCTATCAAGTCCGTCGAACATGAGTTTATAGCTGCTTTCATCGAAGAATAGTTGTACGCCTACAGGGTTTGTGTGTGCTTGGACATCAAGGATGTTATTTCTGTCAGGAATGATAATCACCATGCGGTCTCCTTCTACATAGCTCACAGTACAAGTAAAATTAAAATAGTGAATTGTACCGTCAGACTTTACTTCAAAAAAAGCTAAAGATCGTCCGAATTCGAAATTATGCTCTATTCCTTCATCATTGGTGCGATATATCTCTAAGGTGCTCTGATTAAGTGAGTTGTAAAAGCTCTTACCAGTGCGGATTGGAAACCAAGCATCACCACGCTTTACTTTTCTGGCAATACCCATTGATTCTGTCTGTTTTCGGAACGTCTCTTTCTCAGTGTAGTATTCTATTTGCAGGAGAGTTTTTTGACGCATCAGTGATTGTATGGGAGATTCTTGCTGAGTCATAGTGAGTGCAAAGGTACTAAAAAGATAAGAGAAGGGATAGGATGGCAAAAAGATTTTTAGTATCTTTGCACATAAATGGAAAATGAAACGATACGGTTAGAACATCTCACTGTCGGCTATAAACAGAAAAAAGGTGTATATGCTGTTTTGAGCGATATCAATCTATCGTTCCATGCAGGTGAGCTGGTTTGCCTGCTAGGAGCTAATGGAATTGGTAAGTCTACTTTTCTCCGGACATTATCTGGGCTGTTACCTGAAATTTCGGGTAGAGTGTACATTGAAAACAAACTTGTGGAGGACTATACTGAAAAACAACTTTCGCGTCATATTGGTATCGTACTTACTGAACATCCGCGTCTTCATAATATGATAGTAGATGATCTTGTAGCAATGGGGCGTGCACCTTATACAGGATTTTGGGGGCGACTTTCTTCTAAGGATAAGGCAATAGTCACTCGTTCTATGTCTTTAATATCAATTAATAAGTTACAAGGTCGGATGGTAGATAGCTTGAGTGATGGAGAACGACAGAAAGTAATGATTGCACGGGCTCTTGCTCAGCAGACACCTATTGTAATTCTTGATGAACCGACAGCTTTCCTTGATTTTCCAAGTAAGGTCGAAGTAATGAAACTTCTTCGCCGGTTGGCACATGACATGAACAAAACCATTCTTCTTTCTACTCATGATCTGCAACTGGCCGCAGAGTTGGGTGATATCTTACTTCATGTTGCTCCTGAAGGTATTTCTAGAGTATCCAAAGAAGAAGTTGTTGAAAAGATCAACAGGCTATTGAATTTTTAAAATCAATTTTGTCGCTATTTGATCAATGTGTTGATATCTTCAATAGTACGGTCAAAAGGTCCGTTATGCTCAAGTTTTAGTGTACACATTGCTGCGGCAAACTTTCCGCTGACTACTGGATCAAGACCTTGTGTGCGGCAATAAAGATATCCGGCAGAATAAGTATCGCCACATCCTGTAGCATCTACTGTCTCATGTGGTTCATAGGCTGGAATATCATAGAATTTTCCGTCTGTATAAATTATAGAGCCTTCACTTCCAAGAGTGATACAGACTTCTTCAACTCCCCATTTATGGAGTAACATTGCTGCTTCATGGGTATCTGTCAGTCCTGTAATTGTTGTCATCTCTATCTCATTTACTTTAATATAATAGGTATATTTCAGTACTTGTAGTTTTTCTTTCCAGTCGATGGGATATACTTTTTTATCCCTTACTTCTCTTAAATAGCCTTGCACATCAATGGAGACTCTCCCTTTGCTGGAAAGATATTTTACCACTTCTGGCGCAAAGTCATCATTGAGCAAGCTTCCTAGATGAAAGATATGTGCGTCGACATGTTCAAGTTCTTTTATGGTAAATGGATCAGCTTTAGCAAGTACACGCTGCTTCCTGTCATTCTGGTTCTCGCTATATATATTCTCAAAGAATACTGTATTGCGAGATGGAAAAAGTGTTACGTCAATGCCTTTAGCTTTCATTCTTTCTACAGGTTCCGCTTCGGTAACATTCATAGACGTAACAAGAGAAAAAGATATCTTTTTCGGCAATTGGTTGATAGCATAAGCAAAATAGAAGGACGTACCTCCCGACATGTAAACGGTACGATTTGGTGTAACAATTTTATCTTTTGTTATATGTCCTATGCAGCAAATATCATTCATATCTTTTATTGGTAAATTTTCTGCAAAGATAATAAAATATTGATGGAACAGCAAAAAGGGTATAAGATAATTTTTGGGGAGAACGTTTTATGGGAAAGATGGTTCTGATTATGCTCTTCTATACTCTTCCGTTGTACATCCTGTAGATTTTTGAAATATCTGGCGAAAATATTTAGGAGTACAATAACCTAGCAATGAAGCAATCTCATGGTCTGTCTTGTTTGTCAACAACATCTGTTTGGATATCTCTATTCTTCGTAGCTGAAGGTAATCATTGAAGTCCTTGCCTGTCTCATGCTTCAGCAAATCGTTGAGATATGAGCTTGAAATATTAAGGTGGACTGCGAAGCGACAGGCACTAGGAACATTGCAAGGTTCATATTTTCCACTCAACAGAAACTTGTCGATACTTATTCTGATCTTATCTGCCAATTGGTCTTTTGCATCATGGCGGGTAATAAACTGACGATCATAATAGCGGCAACAGTAATTAAGCAGCATTTCAATTTTATTGGATATAATTGTGGCTGTGAATCGATCAATTCCCCATTCCAGTTCCTTTTGAATATCATTCATCATCTGATAGATGTGTTTTGTCTCTTCTTTAGATAGATGTAAAGCTTCTTCGGGCTTATAGTGAAAGAAACTGTATTCCTTGATTTTTTGTGAGAGAACTGTGCCATACAAAAGGTGGGGATTGAATATTAACAGCAAATCCTTAGACTGAGAGTCTTTTATATCGATGGTATATGAATATTCAGTGTCTTGTAAATTATCTTTATCTGATTTTTCCCCTATTTTTGAAGAAATATTGATCCTTTTCCCTGGTTCCCTAAAAATGAGAGTACTATTAGAAAAGTCATATTTAGTCCTCCCAAAACTATAGTCTTCCAATGAAAAATGGCGAAATATTATGGCATAGCTGTCTGTATATAATTGTGTTTCCTTGCAGTCTTTTGAAAGATCAATAACACTAATCAATGGATGTAAAGTCTTTTCACTAAACGATCTATTGCATGAGCAGACAGAAAGTAGATGTTGTTCGTCCAATTTTTATTCTCGATTGATGATTTCCCTGCGGTATTGTGAAGGTGTCTTGCCTACATTCCGTTTAAAATAACGGTTGAAGTGTTGCGAATATTGAAACCCCAGCCTATAAGCTGTTTCATTAATAGTTTTGTCTGTGCTGGCCAATGTTTCCTTAGCTAAATCGATGATTTTAGCCTGAATATATTCCTGTGGAGACTTGCCTGTTTCCTTTTTTATAAGATCACCAAAATAATTAGGTGAAAGAAAACATTCTTCAGCAAAGTATTTTACGGATGGAAGCCCTTCGCGCATGGCTTTGTCACCTGAGAAATACGTGTTGAGAAGCCGTTCGAACTTTTCGAGAATATCAAGGTTCGCGGCTTTCCTGGTAACAAATTGCCGTTCATAGAAGCGCATGCAGTAATCAAGTAGCAATTCGATGTTGCGGCAGATGAGTTTTCTACTGTGCCGGTCAATAGGATTTTTCAGCTCCATCTCAATCTTGGCAAGGCAATCCTTGAAAATGATTTTTTCGTTCTCGCTTAAATGGAGAGCCTCGCGAGAGGAGTAAGAGAAAAAATCATATTGTTTAATATCGTGTCCGAGAGAGGTGCCGCGGATAAGATCAGGATGAAAGATCAGACCGAGGGCCTGTGGTTTATAATCAGAAACTGGCTTGAAGTGAACGATTTGTCCTGGTGCAAAAGAGGTAACTGTACCTTCTTGATAATCATACGGTTGCCTTCCGTATGTAATATTTCCACAAAAGGTCTGTTTAAGCCAAAGGGAATAGACTTCATACTCGAAGGTCCTTTCTGTTTTAGCATGTTGTGGGTTGGCCTTGGACATATCAATAACAGCAACTAATGGGTTCCTTGTTTCGAATCCCATGAACTTATTGTATTTGTCAATGCTGTCAATAACAATGATATCATTTTCTTTCATAGGCTCTTGAATTTGTTATGGCAAAATTACAAAATTCTCAGCAGATAAGTAGTATCTATATTACAGATTTTTCTACCATTATTGCTGATCACTTTTCTTTGAAATAGAACTTTGACCGATGATAGCATTCTGTTGAATATGGATTTTTCTGTAAGGGAAGTAAAAAAACCAATAGAGTTCGTCTTTATTCTATCTTTTTCGTAACTTTGCCACGAAATTTATACAATAGAAATGAGCGAGAAGCAAATTCTTCTGATCAATGATATGGCAGGATACGGTAAAGTAGCTACAGCGGCAATGCTGCCTATACTTTCTTATTTCGGCCTACCTACCTATAACTTGCCTACTGCGTTGGTATCCAATACTTTAGACTATGGGAAGTTTAATATTCTTGACACTACTGATTATATAAAAGGAGTGTTCCCAGTGTGGCGTGAACTTGGATTTCAGTTTGATGCGATTGCTACCGGATTTATTGCTAGCGAGCATCAGGCTGATATTGTAAGTCGCTATTGTCTTGAAGAAGAAGAGAAGGGCACTACTATTTTTGTTGATCCAATTATGGGTGATGAAGGTAAGCTTTACAATGGTGTGACTCCTGCTACGATCAAAAGTATGCGTGAAATGTTAAGTGTAGCCCATCTTTGTTATCCTAACTATACTGAAGCTTGTTATCTTACAGGGAGAGCATACCGCGTGGAAGGCGTATCTGGAGATGAGGCTCAAAACTTGCTTGATCATTTGCGTAAGATAGGTCCTAAATCTGTACTTATTACTAGCATTTGTGTTGACGGCCAGCCGTCAGTAGTAGGTTACAATCATCTTGATGATGAGTATTTTCAATTACCTTATACAGAGATTCCTGTACATTTTCCTGGTACGGGTGATATCTTTTCTGCTATTCTTATCGGCCATTTGCTTAATGGTGAATTGTTGAAAGATAGTACTCGTAAGGCTATGGACGGCGTTTATAAACTGATAGATCTTAATAAAGACAATCAGGATAAAAACAGAGGAATTCCTCTTGAGAAATACCTTAATATATTGTAAGTATTATTATGGAATGGTTACAAGAACTTTTTAGTATACACTCATCTATACAGACAGTTGTAGTCATATCAATGATTGTGGCATGTGGTCTGGCTTTTGGTAAAATAAAAGTAAAGGGCATTTCACTTGGTATAGCTTTTGTCTTTTTTGTCGGCATTCTAGCTGGACATTGTGGACTGAGCGTTAATGCAGCTACTCTTGATTATGTAGAAACGTTTGGCCTTTCTCTTTTTGTCTATTGTCTTGGGCTCCATGTTGGTCCTAATTTTTTCGGATCGTTGCGTCATGAAGGCCTTGCGCTTAACTTGTGGAGTCTTGCCGTCATTGTGGTCGGTACGATATTTGCTCTGGTACTTGTGCCTGTTACACATATTAGTGTAGCTGATATGGTCGGTTTGCTCTGTGGAGCTACTACCAATACTCCTGCCCTTGGTGCTGCAACAGCGGCTATGGGGCATCTAGGCTTATCGAGCGGAAGAGTCGCTTTGGCAACTGCCGTGACCTATCCTTTGGGAGTAGTTGGTGTTATTATTGCTATGATATTGATGCGTAAATTCTTCGTTCGTCCGAAAGATCTGGAATTAAACCCTATTAATGATGACGATCATACTTATATTGCACAGTTCGTAGTAATTAACCCTGCAGTGGTTGACAAAAGTATTGAGGAAATCTCAAAGCAGACCCATCGTAAATTTATTATTTCTCGAATATGGCGTGCAGATCAAGTTATAATGCCAAAGGGACCTACTCGGTTGCAACAAGGGGATAATATCCTTGTAGTGACGACCAAAGATGATGAGGATGCTATGGAAATTCTTTTCGGGAAACGTGTACCGAAGGATTATAATAAAGAGGTGGTAGACTGGAATGCCATTGATGCTAATGTAGAGAGTCGTATCATTGTTCTTACAAGAACTCAGCTCAATGGCAAACAGTTGGGGAAACTTAACTTGCGTGATACTTATAGTGTTAATGTGAGCCGGGTAATGAGAGGTGATATTAAATTGTTGGCTACTGATGATTTGCGTTTGCAATATGGAGATCGTGTTACTGTAGTCGGCAAGCCTGATGCTCTTGATAATGTGGAACATTTTTTAGGTAATTCTGTTAAGACTTTGAATGAACCAAATCTAGGAAGCATTTTTATTGGTATCCTTTTAGGACTCGTTCTTGGTACTATTCCGATATCCATACCAGGGATGGCAACGCCTGTTAAGCTTGGCATTGCTGGAGGCCCTATTATCATGGGCATTATAATCGGATCTTTCGGACCTCGTTTGCATTTTATTTCTTATACTACACGCAGTGCATCCCTTATGTTGCGTAGACTGGGATTGTCGCTTTATCTAGGTTGCCTAGGGCTTGATGCTGGTAAGGATTTTTTTGCTACTATTGTGCGTCCGGAAGGACTGGCGTGGGTTGGTATTGGATTTCTTATCACTATAGTTCCTGTTATTATAATAGGTGTTATTGCTCTTAAGACTGGGAAATATGATTTTGGTACAATCTGTGGAATTCTTTGTGGAAGTATGGCTAATCCTATGGCTCTTGGCTATGCCAACGATACGCTTAAAGGTGATACATCTAGTGTAGGATATGCTTCCGTGTATCCTCTGGGGATGTTTGTCAGGGTAATCATTGCTCAAATATTGATTATGGTATTTATGGGGTGAAAAAATATTTTAGTTATAAAAATCAAGTAAAAAACAAATAGAACTGCTTATCTGCACATAAAGTGTTGATAAGCAGTTTGTTTCTTATTGAAAGTTTTGTAAACATATATGCATTTGATTACAATATTGAAATAATTACTAAAACATTTGGAAGTTTCATGAAAATGATGTATATTTGCCTTTGTAAACGAAAAATACAAGGATTAATACAAGCATTATGAAAAAGAAATTTATTTGTACCGTTTGTGGTTACATCTATGAGGGTGAGGAGGCACCGGCAGAGTGCCCTGTTTGTCATGCCAAAGCTGACAAGTTTCAAGAGTTTGATGCAAAAGCATTGAAGGGTACCAAGACAGAAGCTAATCTTGAAGCAGCTTTTGCAGGTGAGAGCAAAGCTCATACTAAATACCAGTATTATGCTTCCAAGGCAAAAAAGGATGGTTACGAGCAGATCGCAGAACTTTTCACAGAGACTTCCTGGAATGAGAAGGAACATGCAAAATTATGGTTTAAGTTCTTACATGGTGGTGATATACCAACAACTACTGCTAATCTTGAAGATGCTGCCAGTGGAGAGTATTATGAATGGACTGATATGTATAAGGAGATGGCAAGAATTGCTGCAGAGGAAGGCTTTCTTGGTATTTCTGCTAAATTCCGTACTGTAGGTTCTATAGAGAAGCATCATGAGGAGCGTTACCGCAAACTTTTGAAAAATATTCAGGATAGTGTAGTCTTCTCTCGTGATGGCGACTGTATCTGGCAATGCCGTAACTGCGGCCATATTGTTGTAGGTAAGAAAGCTCCGTCTGTATGTCCGGTATGTGGGCATCCACAAAGTTTCTATCAGATTGCAGCTCGGAATTACTAATATTTCGATTGTACAACATAAGGGTATGCGCCTCAAGTCGAAAGACCTGAGGCGCATTTTTGTTTTTATAAAAATGAAGATCCTTTTTAATGGATTTATTAATTGTTTATAACTTTATACTTGTTTGTTGATATCTTTATATAGATATGTTGATATCCTAGTAATAGGAAGGTATAACTTTGGTATAAGTCTGCAACAATAGGTTTACAGTCGTATTTTATTGAAATGAATATTGTTGATAAGTCTGAGTTTTGTTGTTGATAACTTTGTTCAATATAGTTTATAACTAATTGCAAAGTATATTCCGTCTTTTCTGTAATTATTTTAAAACGAAGAGGTTATAGAGAAATGCACACGTTCTCCTGTTATAGGGTGCGTAAATTCAAGATATTCAGCATGAAGATATAGTCTGTCAGCTCTTTCCCCATAGAGCATATCTCCTAGAATTGGATTATTTAATCCTTCAGGATGTGCACAATGTACTCTTAACTGGTGAGTTCGGCCAGTTTGTGGATAGAGTAGAATACGCCTTTTCCCAATTGTCTTATATTGTGTTATTGCTTTTTTCCCTTTTTCCCAGTCTACATTTTGCCGCGGTCGGTCCATAATATCTGGAATGAGAGGAAGGCTGATGGTTCCACAACCAGGTTCAATATCATGTTCAAGTAATGCAACATAACGTTTCCTGACTGTGTGATTAGCAAACTGTTTTTGCAAGTTAATATAGGTGTCTGTATCTTTGGCAATTACAAGTAATCCGCTTGTAGCCATATCTAGTCGGTGAACGATTATTGGACCTTCTATATTGGGATATTTTTGTTGTGTAATAGAGAGGACTGACTCGCGATGGTTTTTCCCAGGCACAGACAACATTCCTTCCGGCTTATTGATGACAGCGAGATGAGGATCATCATAAATGACCTGTAAGGTTTGATGTTCATTTATTTCTAAAGGATTTTTTTCTACGTCTATACCTTGAAGCATCCATTGAAGGATTGGTTTGCATTTACCGTTGCAAGCAGGATAGTAGTGCAGATGGTGGCGAATGTCTGTTTTGGGAGACTTCCCCCACCAAAACATAGCTATACATAAAGGTTGGATATTATGGGTAAGAGCATATTGGAGCAGTTTGGGCTCACAGCATTCACCACTACCGGAAGGAGGAATGATGGCAGCTGTATCTTTGAAGATTGCCAGCAGATTTTTATATTTGCCTTTGGCATTTGCCATCTTGAATTGTGAGAACAGCCAATGCTGGAGCATATCTGATTTTTCTTTTCGTTCTTTTTTGAGTTTAGTTATTTCCTTCAATTTAGTGTTAATCTGCTGTTGTAATTCTGTTAGCGGCTTTGTATATTTTATTTTAGCCCGATGGACTTCTGCTTTTAAGAACTGGCTTTCCTTAATCATTGCTTCTTGTTCTTCCGGAGTGATTTCCCCCTTTTGACGATATATATCTCGTCTTATCTTGGCCTTCTGGGCAGCAATGGTCTTTTCTTTAATGAATAGTGCGCTCTCAGCCTGTAGGGACGTATAGCGGTCCTTGAGTTCAAGTAAGCATGATGCTGTGGATAAATTATGGATATCTTTATTTATCCTGCTGATTTCATTTTCGTGTATCTTGAAATACCCCTCAGGCTGTAAATAATCGAATACTGCAGGAACAAAAAAATTTAGAATGGAATTCTCCGTTTCTTTAACTTTAGTATTTTTTCTCATTTCCCCAATGGGTGCTATCTGCCCGCTATAGGCTGCAAGATAACCTAACTGTCCTTGATAGTTCCCTACAAGAATACCAAACATTTTACCTTCATCATCCAAGGGAAGATGAGGTATAAGTTTCTGAAGTTCTTTGGAGGCAAGCAGGCATAATGGATGAGGTTCATAATAAAAAGGATTATTGAACTTCTCTGGTGGATGAATCGAAGTATGCAATGGATGAAAATAATTTTTCTCCAGAATGTTGACAGTATGTTCTTGCATATCTTTTTTCGTTTTTCAAATTTATTTCTGAATGCAAAGTTACAGAATTTTAAGTAGAAAGTATGTTCTTGAATAATATTAATGGAATAGTCTGCAGTTGCAATTCTTTATATTGCATTTAGTTTCAATACTTTTTTTTTGTGGAATTTTAAAAAAATAGTATATTTGCACTGATTTTGTTAATACCTAGAAAAGATAAAGACAAACCTTAATTTCATTAACCTATAGAATTATGCAACAATCTGAAAATGGAAGTAAACTCTATCTTGCGTGTATCGTAATGGTCGCCGTTCTGGGTGGCTTGCTTTTTGGCTATGATACGGCTGTAATCTCTGGAGCGGAAAAAGGCCTTCAAGCTTTCTTTATGGGAGCTAAGGATTTTACCTATACTAATGCCTGGCATGGATTTACTTGTGCGAGTGCCCTTATAGGCAGTATTATTGGTAGTAGTATATCTGGTGTTTTAGCATCCAGATGGGGACGAAAAAAATCCTTGATCTTTGCCGGTGTAATGTTTTTTATTTCAGGATTGGGCAGCATGGCACCGGAGTTTATGATCTTTCATCATGGTGAGGCTTCTTTCGGTCTGATGATTACTTTTAATATTTATCGTATTATTGGTGGTATAGGTGTTGGTCTTGCTTCTGCTATCTGTCCAATGTATATAGGTGAAATCTCTCCAAGTAACATGCGTGGTATGTTGGTAAGCTTTAATCAGTTTGCTATTATCTTTGGTCAGCTGGTAGTCTATTTTGTCAATTTTGTTATTTTGGGCAACCATGTTAATCCTGTTATTGATCTAGTTAACGGCGTAAATCAAATCGTCAATCCTGAAGCTTCAGCCTGGACTGCGGCTACGGGGTGGCGTTATATGTTTGGCAGTGAAGCTATTCCTGCGGGTTTGTTTACGATATTGATATGTTTTGTTCCTGAGACTCCCCGTTATCTTGTTATGATAGGTCAGGACAATAAAGCCCGTCATATTTTGGCACGTATCAATGGTGTTGCTCAGGCTGAACAGATTATAAAGGATATTAAAAATACGATGACAGAGAAAACGGAGAAATTATTCTCCTATGGTTTTATGTGTATTTTTATTGGTATCATGTTGAGTGTATTCCAACAGGCCGTTGGTATCAATGCTGTACTTTATTATGCTCCTCGTATTTTCCAGGATATGGGTATGGCCAATCCAATGATGCAGACCATTATTATGGGCGTTGTCAATATTACTTTCACACTCGTTGCTGTCTTTACGGTAGAGAAGATCGGACGTAAACCACTTCTTATTTTAGGAAGTGTTGGTATGGCAATAGGAGCCTTTGGTGTTGCGATTACTTTTGGGAATCCTTCATTGAGTATTGTTACAATGTTGTCTATCATGGTTTATAGTGCTTCGTTTATGTTCAGTTGGGGACCAATCTGTTGGGTCCTTATCGCAGAGATATTCCCAAATACTATCCGTGGCAAGGCTGTTGCTATTGCTGTTGCTTTCCAATGGGTATTCAATTGGATTGTAAGCTCTACCTTTGTTCCTATGTTTAATATGCATCTGGCAGAAGGTGATAACTTTGGTCATTGGTTTACTTACGGGCTCTATGGAGCCATCTGCGTTATAGCGGCTGTATTTGTATGGCGTCTTGTACCAGAAACTAAAGGTAAAACTCTGGAGGAAATGGGAAAACTCTGGAGAAAGTAATCCTTTCTTGTACTTTTTAAAAGCAGGGTATAGTCTTAACTTAGACTCTGCTTTAAAGAGCCAACCTCGACTATGTTGCGATATAGGTTTGTAAATTCTTTTTAATAGATCCTATGCCAAGAAATAAAAAGACATTTCTGATTTTATGTCAGAAATGTCTTTTCTTATTGTTTAAAGTAAAAAGAATTACTTCAGTTTATCATAACCATACTGAGCAGCGTCACCAAGTTCTTCCTCAATGCGGATCAACTGGTTGTACTTAGCCATACGGTCTGTACGAGACATAGAACCTGTCTTGATCTGACCTGAGTTAGTAGCAACAGCGATATCTGCAATAGTAGTATCCTCTGTTTCACCAGAACGGTGAGAGGTAACTGTTGTGTAACCGTGGCGGTGAGCCATTTCAATAGCTTCAAGAGTTTCGGTCAGAGAACCAATCTGATTAACTTTGATAAGGATAGAATTGGCAGCACCCATCTTAATACCTTTTTCCAGGAACTTGGTGTTTGTTACGAACAAGTCGTCACCAACAAGCTGGCATTTGCCACCAAGAGCAGCAGTCAGTTTAACCCAACCTTCCCAGTCATTCTCATCAAGACCATCCTCAATAGAGTCAATAGGGTATTTGCTGATTAAATCTTCCAGGAATTTGATCTGCTCATCGTCAGAAAGTTCCTTGCCATTAGGATCTTTAGGCATGCCATTAGACAGCTGCTTGTAGTTATAGTAATATTTACCATTCTTAACTACAGAGAATTCACTGGCAGCACAGTCCATAGCGATCTTAACATCTTTGCCAGGTACATAACCGGCATTTTTGATAGCGTCAACAATGCTCTGGAGAGCGTCTTCAATACCATCAAGTTTAGGTGCAAAACCACCTTCATCACCAACAGCTGTAGAAAGACCGCGCTTTTTCAATAATTTCTGCAAAGCATGGAAAACTTCAGCACCCATGCGGATAGCTTCTTTCTCAGAAGGAGCACCTACCGGACGAATCATGAATTCCTGAAATGCGATAGGTGCATCAGAGTGAGCACCACCATTGATGATATTCATCATAGGAACAGGCAATACATAAGTATTAGCACCGCCAATGTAACGATATAAAGGCATGTTCAGAGCTTTGGCAGCTGTATGAGCTACTGCCAGACTGACACCAAGGATAGCGTTAGCGCCGAGTTTGCTCTTGGTAGGAGTACCATCGAGAGCAAGCATTTTGTAATCGATCTTACGCTGCTCAAGAATGCTCCAGCCTTTCAATGCAGGGGCAATGACATTGTTAACATTGTCAACAGCTTTCAGTACTCCTTTACCACCGAAACGGTTCTTGTCACCATCACGGAGTTCCAAAGCCTCGTTTTCACCTGTTGATGCACCTGATGGCACACTAGCACGTCCCTTGACACCATTGTCAAGAGTTACTTCTACTTCAACTGTTGGATTGCCACGAGAATCCAGAATCTCACGAGCGTGAATTTGTTCAATTACCATAATTCTTATTTTTATTATATGTTTATAAAAACGTTTTTACTGTTATTATCCTATTGCAAAAATAATACCATTTTGTGAAAAATAGAAATTTATAGCCTTTTTAATTTCGCTGAAGAGGGTATAATTTTGATTTTTTGTCTATTTGGACTATATTATAAGGTGAAATGAAAGATCGACTTTACATTTCATAAGAATATATAAAAACACCCCGGACACCTTTTCACAAAGAAGTCCGGGGCGATAATTTTATTGATTCACTAATCTTTTTACTTTAAAACTCTAATAAACTATTAACGTATAACCTAATTTATAACCAAAACATTTAGTATCATTTTTACGGATGCAAATGTAGAAAATAATTTCATTAGCTGCAAAAAATAATAGTTAATAAGCTCAAATCTTCAATAAACGAATGTAAATGTGACAGTTTATGGTAGCTCCTTATCTTCTTCTTCTTTTGATAATCTGTTGACATCTTTTATAGACAGAGGCACCGGAATCTTATTTATCTGTGATTTAGGTCTAATAATCTGTAATTTGTTTAGCTTCGCTTTTCTCGAAAAGGTTTATCTTTGCAACAGAAATTTAGGAATAACGATAAATCAAAAATAATATAATAAAATGTATATAGAAAAAATCAACAGTCCTCAAGATATAAAGGATTTATCTATTGATGAGTTGAATATCCTTGCTGATGAAATCCGTAAGGGCATACTTAACCGTGTAAGCCAGCATGGCGGTCATGTCGGACCGAATCTTGGTTTTACAGAAGGCACAGTAGCTCTTCATTATGTTTTCAATGCTCCTGAGGATAAGATCGTGTTTGACATATCCCATCAGAGTTATCCACATAAAATGTTGACAGGCCGTAAGGATGGCTTCCTTGATGCTAGCAAGATGGATGGTATTTCCGGTTATTCTTCTCCTTTGGAAAATCCTGAATACGACAACTTTGAGATTGGCCATACTTCTACTTCCGTTTCCTTGATATCAGGAATGATGAAAGGGCGAGACATCCTAGGAGGTAAGGAAAATGTTATTGCCGTTATTGGAGATGGTTCTCTTTCCGGTGGTGAGGCTTTTGAAGGACTTGATACCGTAAGTGAGATTGGTACCAACGCGATTATCATAGTCAATGATAATGAGATGAGTATTGCTGAGGTTCATGGAGGACTTTACCGTAATTTAAAGGAACTCCGGGAAAGCAACGGACAGGCATCCAACAACTTTTTTAAGGCTTTTGGATTTGATTATCTCTATGTTGAAGACGGTAACAATGTAAGTAAACTTGTTGAGGCTTTTCGTAAAGTGAAAGATATTGATCATCCTGTAGTTGTTCATATTCATACAGAAAAGGGACATGGTTATCTTCCGGCAGTAGAGAATAAGGAACGCTGGCACTGGAGCATGCCTTTCAACATTGAAGACGGAAGTTTGAAATCTGTGAATACAGGTGGCGAGAATATGAATATGCTTCTGGGTAACTGGCTCTTTGACCGTTTGAAGAAAGACCCGAAGATGGTATTGATCGCATCTGCTGTTCCTGCTGTTTTAGGTCTGACGGCAGAGCGTCGAAAGGCTGCAGGCCAGCAGTATATTGATGTCGGTATTGCTGAAGAAGAGGCTGTCGCTCTCGCTTCCGGTATGGCCAAGCGTGGCGCTCATCCGGTGTATAGTACCTTTGCTACTTTCCTGCAGCGTACTTATGATCAGACTTGTCAGGACCTGGCTGTCAATGGTAATCCGGCAGTTATCAATGTTATGGGTGCCTCTGTATATGGAATGAATGATTTTACGCATATTTGTTTTTTCGATATCCCTATGCTCAGTCATATTCCTAATTTGATATATCTTGCTCCAACTACTTATGAGGAGCTTATAGCCATGGAGGAGTGGGCTATAGAACAGGACAAATACTCTGTAGCTATTCGTGTGCCTGCATTTGGATGCAATCATACAACGGAGAATGTTGATAAGGATTATTCTGCATTGAATAAATATAAGGTTATGCATTGGGGGGAGAAAGTCGCTTTGTTGGCAGTCGGTGATTTTTTTGCTAAAGGTGAAGCTGTAGCCACTGCTCTTGCCGATGAAGGCATTGATGCAACTTTGATAAATCCACGTTATCTATCTGGTGAGGATGCTGATCTGCTGAATGAATTGAAGAAGAATCATACATTAGTAGCAACGATAGAAGATGGCTCGCTTGATGGTGGCTTTGGAGAGCGTATTGCCCGTTTTTATGGTCCTTCAGATATGAAGGTTATCAATTTTGGTGTCAAGAAAAAATTGTATGACCGTTATGAGGTCAGCCAGCTGTTGGCTGATAACCATCTTACAGAGGAACAAATGGTAGAGGACATTAAAAAATCGATGATATAAGGTCGTTTTTAAGTGTCTCGTTAATGGATTGTGAAGAGTGGGGATTATGGTTGTTACCGTAAGTTCCACTCTTTTTTATTATGAAGAGGCCACGGCACTGAGAAATTCTTTTAGTCTCGGTGATTTGGGATGCATAAATATTTCTTCAGGGGTGTTATCCTCTGTAATATAGCCGTCACTGAAAAATAAGATGCGATTGGCAACATCACGAGCAAAGGTCATTTCATGGGTTACCACGACCATTGTCATACCTTCGGAAGCCAGTTCTTTCATCAAGTTCAGCACTTCGCCGACCATTTCAGGGTCCAGGGCAGAAGTCGGTTCGTCGAAGAGCATGATATCCGGATTCATGGCCAGGGCTCGGATAATGGCAATGCGCTGTTTCTGTCCACCGGAAAGGACATCAGGGTATTCTTCTGCTTTCTCATAGAGTCCGATACGCTTCAGCAGTTCATCTGCTTTTTCTGCTGCTTCTTCTTTATTTAGTTTGCCAAGTGAGACAGGGGCCATCATGATGTTCTTTTTAATAGTCATGTTGGGAAAGAGGTTGAACTGCTGGAATACCATACCGATTCGCGAGCGTAGCATATTGATATCAGTCTTTTTTGAGGTGATGTTGATGTTTTCGAAAAAGATTTCCCCGTCAGAAGGGTGCTCCAATCCGTTCAGACTACGGAGAAACGTTGATTTGCCGCAGCCGGAAGGTCCGATGATAGAGATCACTTCTCCCTGTGAGATTGTCAGATTGATATCTTTCAGCACTTCGTGGTTGCCGAAGGTTTTCTTCAGGTGATTTATCTGAATGAGTGTTTTATCTTTCATGTTTGTTTAGTTTCTTTTCCAGATGACTTACTCCTGCACTCAGTCCCAT
>RRZU010442179.1_pt1 | contig 22797 bp, 19 predicted proteins | sample 2165561 | NCBI WGS metagenome assembly RRZU01 (sample SAMN10456909, study PRJNA506462) | wastewater metagenome | isolation source: wastewater sludge | place: USA: Moscow, Idaho | reverse complement strand
GCGGCTTGCTCCACATCGGCATAGAAGTTTTCCGGGTTTTTATTGAGTTCGAATTCGCCCACTTCAATCAGCGGGTAATCGCCTTTGGGCCATACTTTGGTGAGGTCGAAGGGGTGGTAGGGCACTTTTTCGGCATCGGCTTCGGGCATGATTTGCACGTACATTTTCCATTTGGGGAAATCGCCGCGCTCAATGGCGTCGAAGAGGTCGCGCTGGTGGCTTTCACGGTCTTGGCCTACCAAGGTTTCGGCTTCTGCATCGGTGAGGTTTTTAATGCCTTGTTGGGTGCGGAAGTGGAATTTCACCCAGAAGCGTTCGTTGGCGGCGTTGATAAAGCTGTAGGTGTGCGAGCCAAAGCCGTGCATGTGGCGGTAGCTGGCGGGCAGGCCGCGGTCGCTCATTACGATGGTGACTTGGTGGAAGGCTTCAGGCAGCAAGGTCCAGAAATCCCAGTTGTTGGTGGCGCTGCGCATATTGGTGTGCGGGTCGCGCTTTACGGCTTTGTTCAGGTCGGGGAATTTGCGCGGGTCGCGCAGGAAGAATACGGGGGTGTTGTTGCCCACCATGTCCCAGTTGCCTTCTTCGGTGTAGAACTTCAGCGCAAAGCCGCGGATGTCGCGCTCGGCATCGGCCGCACCGCGCTCACCGGCCACGGTGGTAAAGCGGGCGAACATATCGGTTTTTTTGCCCACTTGGCTAAAGATGGCGGCGCGGGTGTATTGGGTGATGTCGTGGGTAACAGTAAAGGTGCCGAAGGCGCCGGAGCCTTTGGCGTGCATGCGGCGCTCGGGAATCACTTCGCGTACAAAGTTGGCCAGTTTCTCGTTTAGCCATAAGTCTTGTGCCAGCAGGGGGCCGCGCGCGCCGGCGGTGAGGCTGTTTTGGTTGTCGACCACGGGCGCACCGAAATCGGTGGTGAGGTGGGTAACCGGGCATTTTTTGATGTCTTGGCTCATGGGGGTTCCTTGGTAATGGGTTTGGGTACCGGCTTGTTGGGATACAAGCAGGGGAACAGCTGGACACAGTGTAGCGTTTTTTGAAAAAGATAAATAGAAACAGATGATTGGATTTTTAAATTGGCTGCTTTATTTTAGCTATCGAATTTTATTTAATTATAATATTTTTTTATTACTGTGGGGTATTGGGTGGTTGGTGTTGAGTTCTTGCATCCGGCACTTGTTCGCAGAACAAGGCACTTATATCGCTTTGGCTGATGGCCAAACTTAAATTGCAAGAAATGGTTTAGTTTCAAAAAAATGGATTCCGGCCTGCGCCGGAATGACGGATGTGAGCATTTCCCATCACTCTGGAAGCGTTTTGTAAAAATCTCAGGCTGCCTGAAAACTTTTCAGGCAGCCTTTTATGTTGGCGGCAGCCAATCGGCCAAGTCGGCGGTGGCGATGTCCCAGTGCCAGATGCCGTGGTGGTTGTTTTGGTTTAGGCCGCGCAAAAACAGGTAGCGGATGGCGATGCTCTCGGGCAGGGCGTGGCGGGCGTGGAGGAAACGCGCCACGGCGATGGCGTAGATTAATGCCTGTAAATAATAGTGGTGTTCGGCCATGGCTTGGTGCATGGCGTCGGGGTGGTAGTCGGCCAGATGGGCGCCCAAGTAATTGGATTTGTAGTCGATTACCGCCACGCGGCCTTGGCGGTCTTGGCAGCTCATGTCGATAAAGCCGTTGAGAAAGCCGTTTACGGTGGCAAAGTCAAGGCGGGCGGCGGCTTGCACGCAGGCGGCGGGCAGGCCGATGTGCGGCTGGGCAAACCAGTGGCGCAGGCGCGGCAGGGCGAAGTCGTGCATGTGCAGCACAAAGCCCATTTCAGGCAGCCTTTGGGTGGCGGGAATATCGGCCAAGCTGCTGCCCGGCCACAAGGGCGCGTGGCGCACGGTGTCTACCATGGGCAATAAGCTGTCTACCGGTGTGTCGGCAAAGCCATACTGTGCCAATAAGGGCGCGTAAAGCGCTTGCTGCTCGGCGGCGGGGCGGGCGAAATCGGTGTTTTCCAGCAAGGCGTGCAGGCACACGCCCGCATTCATACCGCGGGCAAAGCCGAGTATGGCGGTTTCGGGTGTTTGTTCGGCGGCTGGGGCGGTGGCGGTTTCGGCGGCGTCCAATTGCGGGGTTTGCGCTTCGCTATCTTGGCTATGGCTGCCGTGGCTGTGGCGGCTGAGCGCGGTAAAGCTGGTGTGGCGGATGTATTGAAACGGCCTTTCAGGCAGCCTGAGTGCTTGATAGGGTGTGGCGGGTGCGGCGGCAGGCGCTATTTGCGCGGGTGCGGGGGCGCCTTCGTGCCAGGCAAAGGCGCTGTCGGCGGGGGCGGCGGTCAGGCATTGTTGCCACAGGGCTTTGAGGCTGCTGACGGGGCTGTTTTTATAGCCGTTGTGCCACAGCGCACGGGTGTCGGCCACGCTGCTTTCGGGGCTGCCGGCCAAGAGGTAGCCGAAAGGGTTGTCGGCGGTGTTGCGGCAGGCGGCGGCGTAGAGCACCAATTGTTCGCGCGCGCGGGTGAGGGCTACATAATACAGGCGCAGCAGCTCGCCCATGTGGTCGTTTACGATGGTGTGGCTGTCTTCTTCGCCCAGCAGGGTTTGGTGCACCAGCTCGTGTTGATTGTCGCGGTGCAGCAATGCCCAGTTGCGGCGCTGTTGGTCTTTGCCGTCCCACACAAAAGGACAATACACCAGCGGGTATTCCAGCCCTTTGGCGGCATGCATGGTGACGATTTTGACCAGTGCATCGTCACTTTCCAGCCGCAGTTGCTGTGCTTCGCCTTGTTGTTGGCTGGTGTTGCCGATTTGGTGTTGCAGCCATTGCTGCAAGGCGGCGGGTGCGGGGCTGTCGGTTTCGGCGGCGGCCAAGAGCTCGCCCAATTGCCAGAAGTTGGTGAGGCTGCGCTCTTGGCGGCGCTGCAATAGGCCGGTTTCCAAGTTGCTGTGGCGGGAAAACTGTTGCAAGGCGGCGTAGATGCCGTGTTGCTGCCAGTGTTCGCGTGCGGTTTCTGCCCGGCTTATCCATTGGCTCAGCGCCGCTTCGTTGCTGTTGAGTGTCTGTAATTCGGCACCGCTGCGGCAAAACAAAGGCCCGGCCAGCACAAAGCGCAGGGTGGCGGTTTGCTGCGGGTGCAGCCAAAACGCCAGCAAGGCGGCCATGGCCAGTGCTTCTTCGGTGGCAAATACGCTGTGGTTGCCCAGCGACACGCTTTGCACGCCGCGCTGTTTTAAGGCGGCGGCCACCATTTCGCCTTGGTTGTGGGTTTCCACCAGCACGGCGATGTCGCCCGCTTGCAGCGGCTGTTGTTTGAGTTTGAGGCTGCCTGAAAGCCCTTGGCCGATGGCGGCGGCGATTTCGTCGGCACACCAATTGGCGGCACGTTGGCGCAGTTGGTCTTTATTGGGCAGGGTTTCTTTGCCGCCTGTATCAAGATCGGTGTGTTCGTGCAGCCAGCGGATGTGGATGGCGGCTGCGGCGGGGGCGAGCTGGCTGTCGGCACGTTCGGCGGCCACGGCGGTGTAGGGAATGCCGTCGAGCACAAACGGGCGTTGTTTGCCGCTAAATAAATGGCCGATGCCGTTTACCAGTGTGCGGTGGCTGCGGTAGTTGGTTTGCAGGGTGTGACGCCGGGCGGGCGGGGTGTCGGCGGCGGCTTGCAGATAGGCGTGGATGTCGGCACCGCGAAAGCGGTAGATGGCTTGCTTGGGGTCGCCCACCATCAACAGCGGGCGGCCTTGGTCGGCAAAGGCGGTTTTGAAAATGGCGTATTGCAAGGGGTCGGTGTCTTGGAATTCGTCAATCAGGGCGATATGCCAGTTGGCGGCCCATGCCTGTGCCAGTGCGGCCGCTTGCGGGTTGCCGTTGCCTAAGGCGGCGGCCACATTGGCGAGCAGGTCGTCGAAGCTGCGTTGGCGGCTGTTTTGTTTGTGGCTGTGCAGCTGCTGGCGGATGTGCACAAAGGCTTGGTATTGCCATTGCAGCACGGTGCTGTTTTCGGCGGCGGCCAGCTCGGCCAGTGCCGCGCCGAAATCGGCCAGCGGTGCCAGTGCGGCCACTTCGGCTTCGCTGAGCTGTTGGTTTTTTTTGGTTTTGGCGTGCAGAAAATCGGCGTGAAAGCAGGCGAATTTATCGGCTTTGCTGAATGGATAATCAGGATTATCGGCAGCCACGGCAGCCAGTAATTCGCTGAAAAACGGCTGAAATGTTCGGTCTTGAAAACTGGTGCCATTGAGTTTGGCGGCTTTCAGCGGCCAAAATAAATTTTCTATGGTTTCGGCTTGCCGGCACAGGGTTTGCCAGCAGGCGGCCAAATGCTGTTGTGCTTGCGCCAAATCGTGGTTTTCAGGCAGCCTGAACACAATATCGCTGCGGCTCAGCCATGAGCCCAGCTCACTCAGCCATTGCTGCGGGGTTAAGCCTCTGGCGGCGGCCAGCGGTGCGTACAGCGGGTGGTGGCTGATGTGGCTGCGCCAGAAGTCTTGCGCCAGGGTGAGGAGCAGGGCGGGGTCGGCCTCGGCGGTTTCGGTGTCGAAGGGGGTGTTGCACAAAAAGGCGTAGTCGGTGAGCACGCGTTGGCAAAAGCCGTGGATGGTGTGGATGGCCGCGCCGTCAAATTGGTTTAAGGCTGCCTGAAGCCGCAAAATCAGCCGTGCATCGCTTTCTTGCTGCTGTGCGGCATGGATGATGGCCAGCAATACCGCATCGGTGCCGGCTTCGGCACCCGGCTCTTGGCGCAAATAGGCCAGCGCTTCGGCCAAGCGGGTGCGCAGGCGGGTTTTCAGCTCGGCGGTGGCGGCTTTGGTGAAGGTGACCACCAAAATGCGCTCTACCGGCATGTGTTCCACCAATACCAAGCGGGCAAACAGGGCGGCGATGTTGTAGGTTTTACCGGTGCCGGCGGAGGCTTCTATCAGGCTGGTACCGGCCAGCGGCAAGGTGAGCGGGTTGAGGGTGTGCGGTGTCATGCGTCGGTTTCCAAGGCGGCATCTTGTGTGTGGGCAATCATGGGCAGCAGCAAGTCGGCCACCAGTTGCCAAAACAGCGGGGTGTCGGTGGGCAGGGTGTCGTGGCGGCCAAAGGCCAGTGCCACTTCGGTGCGCTGTGCCTGGCCGGGCTTGAAGCGGTTGCCCACATAGGCGCTGTGGGCGGCTTGCTTGGCGGCATCGGGCGGGGTGGCGCTGTCGGGGTCTTGCTGATACCAAGCTTGAGCCGCCGCCAGCCCGGTTTGGGCAAAAAACGGCAGCGGTTGCTGTTGCCCCGGCACATACCAAGCCAGCCACGGGCACAGCAATTGCTGTGCGGTGGCCGCATCGATGGGCGGCAGTTGCAGCGGTGCGGGCGGATAGAGGATGTGGGTGCTGTGTTCGATATCCGGCACATCGGCGGCGCAGAAAATCAGGTGTTGCAGATAGTGGGCAATGGTTTGCGGGGCATGGGGCTTGGTGTCGGCATCAATCAGCTGGCCGTGCCGGTGCAGCTGATTGAGGCTGCCTGAAAGGACAAGGCCGTGGCGGCTGAAGCTGAATTCGGCATCGGCCACGCGCGGGCTGTTGAGCAAGGCCAAATCGAGCGATAAGGCGGCAATGCGCCACGGCTGGCCGAGGGTGTGGCCCAGCAAGCCGTCGGGCAGCACATTCATTTGCCGCAGCGCATCGTCGGTGCGATCCAGATTTTGCCCTTGCCGCCGCGCGGCCACATAGGCTTGGTTGAGCGCGGCTTCGGCCTCCACCGCAAACGGCTCTGCCGCCTGCCATGCTTCGGCCGGGCGGTAGGGCTGCCATTGCAGCTGTTGTTGCAGCCATTTGAGCACCGGGTTGCGCCAGAAGGCAATCAATTGAGCGATGGAAAGGATGTGCTCGGGTGCGCTTGCGCCGGTGTTGTCTTGCGCGGTGTTGGCGGGCCAAAACGGTGGCGTCATTTCTGCCGGATGGCTGAGGGCATCGGCATAGTCTTGGCGGGTGCTGGCCAAGCTGCCGTTGAAATACTGCTGCGAAAACGCCTGCAAGGGATGTTGGCGGCGGTGTTGCTCCAAAAATTGCGGCGTGGGGGTGGCGGTCATGGCGGCGAGGGTGTCGGTGAGCTCGTTGAGCAAGGCCGAAGGGGCCAAGGCTTCGTTTTTGCGGATGTCTTTGCCGATATAGGATAAATACAGTTTTTCGCGCGCGCTGAGGATGGATTCGAGAAACAGGTAGCGGTCGTCGTCGCGGCGGGCGCGGTCGCCGTGGCGCGGGTGGCGGGCAATCAGGTCGAAGGCGGCGGCTTTGGTGGTGCGCGGGTAGTCGCCGTCGTTGAGCCCAATCAGGCACACGCATTTGAACGGCAGGCTGCGCATGGGCACCATGCTGCAAAAGGTGATGCCGCTGCGCAAAAAACCGGCTTCACTGCTGCTGTCTAAAAAGCGCTGGATGTGTTCGATGGCGGTGTGCGGCGGCAGCGGGCTGTTAAAACCGGCCAGGGCGGCTTGTTCGCTCCAAGCGGCCAAGGCGGTTTCGAGCTGTTGCATGGCGGCGCTGCCGAGGGTGTCGCTGTCGGCCATGTCGGCCAGCCAGTGGCGGATGCGTTGCGCCCATTGTTCGATGTCGGCGGGTTGTTGCCACTGGTGATAATGTTCGAGCAAAACGTCGACATAATGCTGCGCCCGCGCCAGTACGGTGGTGTGGCCGATGTCGGCATACCACGGCAGTACGCCTTGCCAGGTTTGGGCGTTGGCGGTTTGCGGCAGCAGCCAGCCCAATACGGTGCGCTCGCGCCCTTGCTGCCAGCTAAAGGCGTGGTCGTGGCCGCCGTATTGGCGGCGCATGGCGGCATCGCTGCCCCAGCGGATGCCTTGCTCGGCAATGGCGTGGGCAATCAGGTCGACATCGGCCTGGCTGAAGTCGAAACGCGCGCGCAACACCGTTGAATCAAGCAGCGGCAGCAGTTGGTCGGCCTCTAGGCGGCTTTGCACCAGCAGCAGCCATTGCGCCAATAGCTGCATTAAGGGCTGCCGGTGGCGGGTTTTTACATCGGCCACCGAAAACGGCAGCGCTTGGTTGCCGCCTTGGCTGTGATGGAATACGGCTTCGATAAAGGGCAGATAAGGCTCGATATGGGGGGTGAGCACGGCGATGTCGTGCGGCTGCCATTCGGGGTGGGCGGCCAAGTCTTGCAAGAGCTGGTCTTTGAGCATTTGCAGCTCGCGCAAGGGGCTGTGGGCGGCGGCAAATTGGATGCTGTGGTCAAACGGCAAGGGCGTGCTGCGTTCAGGCAGCCTTAAATTCTGAATATCGGCCTGTAAATGACCGAGCAAGGTGTTTGCCGGAACATCATCGTAAATCGGCGTTTCGATGTGTACATCGGGCATGGCCGCCAGCGCATCGAAAAAGTCGCGCCCCTGTTTGCCTAGGCTGGCCAGCAGCGGATGGCCGCTGGCGGATAAATCGGTTTCGTCCAAATCCAGCAGCTGCGCAGCGGGCAGTACATTACCCCAGTATTCGCGGCTGGGGTTGAGCGCAAACACATGTACATCGGTGTGCTTGGCCGCGGCTTGCAATAAATCCAGATACATTGGCGCCAGAGCGGCAATGCCGAACACCAGCAGCCGTGCAGGCAGATGCTCGGCGCGCAGATGGTGCATCAGCCCTTGCCATTGCGCCACGCGGTGGCCTTGGCTGCCGTGTTCGGCCAGATGGCGCCACAAGGCCGCCTGCCAATGCTCGTCTGCACCCAAATTGGCGGTGCCGCCGTTTTGCCAAGCCAAAATCCAGTCGGGGCGGTAAACCAGATATTGGTCGAAAATATCCGCCAATTGCCCGGCCAGGTGGTAAGGCGCATTGGCGCTACTGTGCAGATAATCGGCCAGCGCGGCGCGGGTGGCGGCAAATTCAGGCTGCCTGAACGCCTCGCTTTGAAACAAAGCCAATAGCCGCCAGCGCAATACCTCGGGGCTGAAGGGATTTAATGCCGGGGTGCCGGGCAATACTTGGCGCAACAGCCGCCAAGCAAAACCGGCGGGCAGGCTGTAGCGCAGATTGGCGGCAATGCCGTGCTCGCGCGCCAAAAACTGGTTCAGATAACGGCGCATGCCCTGGCTTTGCACCACAATTTCTTCCGCCGCCCACACGGGTGCGGCGGTGGGCAAGCGGTAAACAGCGGCCAAGGTGCTGGCCAGGTATTCCAAGCGGTTGGATTGGTATAGATAAAGCATGGCGGCAGAGGGGCTGGGCAAAGGGGCTTATTATGCGGCAGCCGGTGCGCTTTGCAAACTGTTGTGGTGTTGCGGGTAAAACCACAGTGGATTGGGGCTTGGTTGTACTTAAATCTTGATTCAATACAAAAGAGTTAAGATTAGGTGGTTTGCACTATGATTAGGTTTGTATTTACAGCTGGTCAAGAAAGGTAAAAATCGGCACAATAGCGTTATCTTTTTGGAATATACAGTCGCCACGCAGATGCAAATCAGGCATTGAGGTATGGCGGATGCTGGCAAAATAAGGAAGCAAGTGCATTATGGTGAATTTTGAGCAAGTGATTGAAGAGTTGGTGGGTGTGCGCGGTACATTGGCTTGCGCGATTGTGGACTATGAAAGCGGTATGCTACTAGACGGACGCAGTGTGGCCGATATGGATTTGGATATTTTATCGGCGTGCAATACCGAAATCATCCGTGCCGAAATCAAATCCATTGCTTTGATGCATGAAAAAGACGGCCAGCACGATGAGATTGAAGACATGCTGATTACCTTGGGCACGCGCTATTATTTGTTGCGACCGATGAAAAGCTATCCGGGCTTGTTTGTGTTTTCGATACTGGACAAATCCAATGCCAATTTGGCGCTGGCGCGCCGAGCATTGAAAGATGCTGATCGCCATTTTAACGCGTAAATCCAGGCAAGGGATTTTCAGGCAGCCTTAAATAAAATACCGCTTTCGTGAAAGCGGTATTTTTATGTTTGCTGTTTATCGCCAATATAGGCAAAGCGGGGAATGTTTTGGCCGTCTAGCGTGACGGTTTCACTGAACATGGCCAATGGCCGTACCCATACGCCAAAATCACCATAAAGCGCGCGGTACACCGCCAATAATTCTTCGGTTTCCGAGTGGCGCGCCACATGCAATAGCTGATAATGGCGGCCTTTGTAGTGGCGGTAGAGGCCAAGCGGTAAAGAAACGGCAGGCATAAACGATGCAAATTCAAAAATATTAAAAACAGAAAACCAAATAATAAATGGCAGGTAAAAATACCTGCCATGTCGGGCAATGGGCTTGGCGGCCTAGGCCGCCGAACCATTAAGCTGCCTGAATATTAGAGGCTTGTTTGCCTTTCGGGCCAGTGGTCACTTCAAAAGACACACGTTGACCTTCTTTCAGGGTTTTAAAACCATTCATGTTAATGGCAGAGAAATGCGCAAACAAATCTTCACCACCTTCGTCCGGAGTGATAAAACCAAAACCTTTAGCGTCGTTAAACCACTTAACAATACCAGTCGCCATTGAAACTTCCTATACTAAAAACAATTAAACAAAATGCGAAGCGGCATTGCTCAAATCACTGATTCGACATGAAGTACAAACACCATGTTTTGGGGTTCTGCCTTGCTTGCTGTTAGTCGTTTTACCTAGGTTGGGGGTGTGCGTCAAGTAATGTTTTACAAAGAGGGTGAAATTACATCAGAATACGACAAAAAACCGACAAATATTTTTAAAAAGACCTCATAGACCACAATGCCTGCCATCAACATCAAACACCAAACCCGCCCCAATTCAAGCCAAGCCCCAGCCGATTTGCCGCCGCCGCAGCGGTATAAAGTGGTGCTGTTGAATGACGACTACACACCGATGGATTTTGTGGTATCGGTGCTCACCGAAATTTTTTTACTGCCGCCTGCGCAAGCTTCTGCGGTGATGTTGCTGGTGCACCATGAAGGGCGTGGTGTGTGCGGGGTATACCAAAAAGACATTGCCCAGAGCAAATGCCAGCAGGTGCACGACCGCGCCCGTGCCGAAGCGTATCCGCTCAAGTGTGTGGTGGAGGCGGCTTGAAGCCGTGTATATTGCAACCATATAGACATCTTACAAACAGACTTGCATACGCTTTAAAGGCTGCCTGAAACACCATGCATTTATGCATTCTAATCCGCAGCCACACCACGCATCCGCACACACAGGAGGTTTCCGATGATTTCCGCGCAACTGGAAAAAATACTGCAATACGCTTACACCCGCGCCCGTGCGCAGCAGCAGGAGTTTATCGGGGTGGAGCATTTGCTGTTGGCGCTGATGGAGCGCAGCGATGACGTGGCCGAAATCCTCAATGGCGTGGGCGTGGATTTTGCCCTGTTAAGCGAGCAGCTGGCCAGCAGCATTATCGAAAATACCCCCACCGTGCCGGAGCATTTGATGGACAAGGTGGAAACCCAGCCGTCGTTGGGTTTCCAGCGCGTGTTACAGCGGGCGATGGTGCATGTGCAGTCGGCCGATAAAGATGAAGTGTCGCCGGTGGATGTGCTGGTGGCGGTGATGTCGGAAAAAGACAGCCATGCGGTGTATTTTTTGGATTTGCAATCGGTGAGCCGCTTGGATGTGCTGCGCTATATTGCCCACGGCCCCGAGCATCTGCACGATGCCGCGCCCGCCGCAGAGCCGCAAGAGCAGGCCAAGCAAGAGAAATCGCCGCCCAGCGCCTTGAGCCAATATACGGTGAACCTCAATCGAGAGGCCTTGGCCGGGCGCATTGATCCTTTGATTGGCCGCGGTGAAGAAATGCAGCGCCTGCTGCAAACCCTGTGCCGCCGCCGCAAAAACAACCCTTTGCTGGTGGGCGAGGCGGGCGTGGGCAAAACCGCGCTCGCCGAAGGCTTGGCCTACCGCTTGGTCAACGACATGGCCCCGGATGAGCTTAAAGGCGCAGTGGTGTTTTCGCTGGATATGGGCGCTTTATTGGCGGGCACCAAATACCGTGGTGATTTTGAAGCACGCATGAAAGCCGTGCTCAAAGAGCTGGCGCAATTGGAGCGGGCGGTGTTGTTTGTAGACGAAATTCATACCATTATCGGCGCAGGCAGCGTGTCCGGCGGCACCATGGATGCGTCTAATCTGCTCAAACCGGCCTTGGCCAAAGGCAGCTTGCGCTGTATCGGCGCCACCACCTACAACGAATACCGCACCATTTTCGACAAAGACCACGCCTTAAGCCGCCGTTTTCAAAAAATCGATGTGGTGGAGCCGAGCATAGAAGAAACCGTGGCCATTTTAAAAGGCTTAAAACCGGTGTTTGAAGGCTTTCACCAAGTGCGCTACACCCACGCCGCCTTGCAGGCCGCAGCGGAATTGTCGGCGCGCTACATCAATGAGCGCTTTTTGCCCGACAAAGCCATTGATGTGATCGACGAAGCCGCCGCCGCCCAAAAAATCTTGCCCAAATCGAAGCAGCGCAAAACCATCGGCAAGGCCGAAATCGAAGCGATTGTGGCCAAAGTGGCGCGCATTCCCGCCAAAACCGTGTCGCACGACGACAAACAAGTATTGCAGTTTTTGGCACGCGATTTGAAAAACATGGTGTTCGGCCAAGATATGGCCATTGAAACCTTGGTGGCGGCGGTGAAAATGGCGCGTTCAGGCCTAGCGCAGCCCGATAAGCCCATCGGCAGCTTTTTGTTTACCGGCCCCACCGGTGTGGGCAAAACCGAAGTGGCCAAACAGCTGGCCTATTCTTTGGGCGTGCCATTGCAGCGCTTTGATATGTCTGAATACATGGAGCGCCACGCCGTATCGCGCCTGATTGGCTCGCCGCCGGGCTATGTGGGCTTTGAACAGGGCGGCCTGCTCACCGAGGCGGTGAACAAGCATCCTTTCAGCGTGTTGCTGCTGGACGAAATCGAAAAAGCGCATCCGGATATTTTTAATGTGCTGCTGCAAGTGATGGACTACGGCACCCTCACGGATAACAACGGGCGCAGCGCCGATTTTCGCAATATCGTGATTATCATGACCAGCAACGCCGGTGCCGCCGATTTGGCGCGCCCGCATCTGGGCTTTACCGGCCGGCGCGAGGCCGCCGACAGCATGGGCGCGGTACAAAAAGCGTTTACACCGGAATTCCGCAACCGCCTGGATGCGGTGATTCCGTTTGCACCCTTAAACACGGAAGTGATTGTGCGCGTGGTGGATAAATTCTTGCTGGCGCTGGAGCAGCAATTGCTCAGCCGCCAAGTGGAAGCCACATTTACCCCGGCCTTACGCCAATTTTTGGCCGACAAAGGCTTTGACGCCGCCATGGGCGCTCGCCCCATGCACCGCCTGATTCAAGACCGCATCCGCAAAGCCTTGGCCGACGAGCTGCTGTTTGGCCGTTTGGCCGAGGGCGGGGAAGTGCTTATCGACTACAACGGCAAAAAAGACGAAGTGGTGCTGCGGTTTGGGCAGACGCGGCCGGCATCGAAAAAACTGGCGCAGGCCGATGTTTGAGTAGGAAACGGATTTTAGGCAGCCTTAATATGTGAATGTTGCATGGTTTTGAGTTTCAATTGCTTGAAGCTGCCTGAAAAAATCATCTGATGCAAAAATAAAACCCAAAGCCGCCCATGGGCGGCTTTGGGTTTTGCTGCTTAGCTTAACAGTACGCAGCGGCGGTTTAATCCTGCACCGGCGGCAAACTCATTTCCAGCACGCTTTGTTGCTGGCGGGCGCGGAAGTCGGCCAGTTGTTGTGCCAAATCCGGGTTGTGGTTGGCCAGCAAGGCAATGGCAAACAAAGCGGCGTTGGCGGCACCGGCTTCGCCAATGGCAAAAGTGGCCACCGGCACGCCTTTGGGCATTTGCACAATCGACAATAAAGAATCTTCGCCGCGCAGGTATTTGCTCGGCACCGGCACGCCCAGTACCGGTACGGTGGTTTTGGCGGCCACCATGCCGGGCAAATGTGCGGCGCCGCCCGCACCGGCAATAATCGCCTTGATGCCGCGCTCGCGGGCGCTGTGGGCGTATTCAAACATCAAGTCGGGGGTGCGATGGGCGGAAACCACGCGGGCTTCATAGCCCACGCCGAATTGTTGCAGAAAACGGGCGGCGTGCTCCATCACCGGCCAATCGCTGTTGCTGCCCATAATGATGCCAACTTCAATCATATGTATTCCTTGGTGGGGGTATTGAATAGATTGTATTATTTACTTGAAGATACGCAGTTGTATATCAAGGCTGCCTGAAACGTACAACCATCATTGCCGAACTTGATTCGGCAATCCATTTGCGTGCTTCAATACAATAAAATGACACTGGATACAGGTGCGTAACTTCATTGAAGTTACGCATTCAATGTTTCAAAGCTGCCTGAAACCCTTGTATTGCAGCGTTCGTTGCACCTGCCTACGCAGGTGCGACATATTAATTGAAGGCTACCTGAAGCACATCATCGGTGTAGCAATGAATTGCTGAATCCAGTTTATCAATGATGGCTTTACATTCCAGATTACCTTTAGCAAGCAGGCGTGTAACTTCAGTTATCTAAAGCGTGCCACTTTACTTTATTTCAAACGCTGTGCTGCCCGTTTGGCGGCGGCGCTATCCGGATAAGTGCGGATGATTTTGCGCCAAGTGTCGCGGGCGATGTCTTGTTGCTGCATTTGCCACTGGCATTGCCCCACCAGCCACAATGCTTCGGCGGCTTGCGGATTGCGGGCGAAGCGCCCGGCAAAGCGGTTGCCGATATTAATCACCGATTCGCAATTATTCAGGCGGTGGTGGCTTTGCAGCAGCAGATACATGCTGCTTTGTGCTTCGGCATCGCCGTTACCGCCGCCATCGGCACCGGCCAGGCTGCGCACGGCTTGGGCATACAAACCGGCGCGGTATTGCTGTTGCGCTTGCTGTAAGCGGCTGCTTGTCGGCGCGGCTGTGTCTGTGGGGGCGTTGCTCAAGGCAGTGCGGGCAGACAAGAGCTGGCTTAAGGCAGTTTGTTGTTGTTGGATTTCGGCGACTTGCTGACGCAGGTTTTGGACTTCATGTTGCAAGGCTGCCATTTCATCGGCACGCGCCCAAGCCGGTGTGGGTTTGGCCGGGGTGTCGGGGTATGGCTTGGCTGCTGTTGTGTTGACATCGCTGCCGCGCGGCGTGGGCGGTGCAGGTTGGGTATGGGCGCAGCCGCCCAGCAGTAAACTTGCTAATGCCAGTGTGCTGAATAGGGCGGCGGGAGTGGGGCGGATGTGCATGGCAAACCTTTGGTTTGTGTTTAAACGGATGCTATTGTTTGAGCAATAAGGTTAAGCCGTCGCCCACCGGTAGGGTGAGCGGAACAATACGCGCATCGTGCGCCAAGCTGGCATTGAATTGGCGCAAAATGGCCACGCTGGGCGGGTCGTTGGGGTTGTGGTGCAGCACGCGGCCGTTGAGCAAGACGTTGTCGATGGCAATCACGCCACCGGGGCGCACCAGTTGCAGGCAGCGCTCGAAATAGTGCGGGGTGGGCGGTTTGTCGGCATCAATCAGGGCTAGGTCGTAGTGGTTGCGACGGCCTTGTGCCAATAAGTTGTCTAGCGTGATTAAGGCAGGCTGCAAGACCAAATCGATTTTGTGCGCTACGCCGGCTTCGTGCCAATAGCGGCGGGCAATGTCGGTGAAGGTAACGCTGATGTCGCAAGCGGTGATGCGGCCGTGTTCAGGCAGCGCCAATGCCATGGCGGTGCTGCTGTAGCCGGTGAAAACGCCCACTTCCAGATAATGCTGCGCTTTAAGCAAGCGTGCCAGCCAAACCAAGGTTTGCGCCTGCTCCGGCGCAATGTGCATCCGCCCTTTGCGGTGGCGGGCAGTTTCGGCGCGGATGGCCTGCAATACCGGTGCTTCGCCGCCGTTGATGTGTTGCAAATAGGCTTGCAAATCGGGCTCGATGCCCCAGCTTTGATGGCTCATCAGTGCCTGTCGGGTTTAGTCGGGCTGGTAGGCGTAGGGTTTTTTGGGCAGTGCGGCGGCGGCAAAATCGGCTTGCTCTTCCGGGCTGAGTTCCACATCCCACAGTATGGCGCGGTTGTCCAAGCGCTCGGCGGCCACTTCCGGGTTTTCTTGCAGGTATTGGTTTAGAAATTGGGTGGTGTCGGATTGGTATTGATACATGGCGGGTGCTCTTTTTAATCAAGATAAACGATGGCAGGAAACAACGGTTGGCTGCGATTATAGCCGAGGCGGGCGGTGCGGTGAAGTATTGCCGCGCGGGCAGCCGCTGCGGGTGTGGATGCGGTATGGTATACTGTGGCGGTTTTGCCCGGCCAGCATTTATTTTATGATGGCGGCCGATTTTAGGGTTTGTTTCAGGCAGCCTTAATTATCTGATATGGCATTATTCAAAATTCAAACACACTCTACTTCGCACACAGGCACACTTGCTGATTATGTTGAAAAAATGGCTGCATAAAGTTTTACCCGGAAAAAAAACCGCCGCGCGGGCGCACAAGGTGGTGTTGCCGTTTGCCGAGCACCGTATTCGTGTGGACATGCTCAGCTTTGCCGCTGAAAAAGTGGTTAAGCGTTTGCACCAAGCCGGTTTTGAGGCTTATGTGGTGGGCGGTGCGGTGCGCGATCTGTTGCTGGGTTTGGAGCCGAAAGACTTCGATGTGGCCACCGATGCCACACCGGAAGAAGTGCGCAAGATTTTCCGCCGCAGCCGCATTATCGGGCGGCGTTTTCCGATTGTGCATGTGATGGTGGGGCCGGAAACCATTGAAGTGACCACCTATCGCGGCGGTGATGCGCACACCCATAACGAGCACGGGCGCATTATGAAAGACGCCAGCTACGGCAATCAGCAGCAAGATGCGCTGCGCCGCGACTTTACCTGCAACGCACTTTATTACGATCCGGTGCGGCAGGTGGTGGTAGATTACCAAAACGGCGTAGCAGATGTGCGTGCGCGCCGTTTGGTGATGATAGGCGATGCGGCGGCGCGTTATCAGGAAGACCCGGTGCGCATTTTGCGTGCGGCGCGTTTGTCGGGCAAGCTTGGTTTTGAAGTGGTGCCGAACACCGCTGCGCCGATTGCCGATTATGCCCATTTAATCCGCCAAGAGCCGCTGGCGCGGCTGGTAGACGAAGTGATGAAAATCATTTTTTCCGGCCATGCGCGGGCGTGTTTGCGCCAGCTCGACAAACTCGGTTTAAACGGCCAAGTACATCCGCTGCTGGATGTATTGGCACCGGCGGCGGCAGAAGATGCGCACAATATCGCCGCTTTGTCGCTCAACAGCACCGATGCACGGCTGCGTGCCGACAAATCGGTGTCGGTGGGCTTTGTGTTGGCGGCGGTGCTGTGGCCGCAAGTGGCGGCGGCATGGGCAGGCTATCAGCAGCAAGGTATGCGCGCGGCCGCTGCATTGAATAGCGCCATTGCCGATGTGCGCGCGCAGATGGATCGCGGCTGGGGCGTGCCGCAGCGCTATTCGGCTACCATGCGCGAAATTTGGGTATTGCAAACCCAATTCGAACACCGCCGCGGCGCACGGCCGTTTAAATTGCTCACGCAGCCGCGTTTTCGCGCCGCCTACGACTTTTTACTGCTGCGCAGCGAATTGAATGAAGTGCCTGCCGAATTGGCACAATGGTGGCAACACTTTCAGGCAGTCTCGGAAGAAGAGCGCCAACAGATGAGCCAAGCGGCTCCAACAACCGACAGCGGCGAAGTAAAAAAACGCCGCCGCCGGCCACGCAAAAAAGCCGCCGGCGCCAATAGTGGCGGTACGGCGGCATGAGTGCGGCCAAAACCGCAGTGGTGGCATTGGGCAGCAATTTAGATGCGCCGCAGCAACAAGTGGCCGCCGCTGTGGCCGCCATTGCAGGGCTGCCTGAAACAGCGGTATCGGCGGTGTCGTCTTTATACCGCACCAAACCGGTGGGTTATGCCGATCAGCCCGATTTTGTTAACGCCGTGTTGCTGTTGCAAACCACCTTGCCGCCGCCCGCTTTGCTACAGGCGCTGCAAGCAATTGAAAACCGCTTTGGCCGCGTGCGCCATTTCCGCAATGCCCCGCGTACGCTGGATTTGGATATGATTGACTACGCCGGCCTGAGCAGCCACAGCACCGAACTTGAGCTGCCGCACCCACGGGCGCATCAGCGCCAGTTTGTGATGGCGCCCTTGGCCGAAATCGCACCCGATTATGTGCTGCCCGGCCAACACGATAGCGCCGCCGCCATGGCGGCCGCACTGCGCCAAGCGGCGCCCCAAGACGATGTGGTGGTGTTGGCACCGCCGCCCAAATGGCTTTAAACGCTCAAATATATCGACAATACAGGAATGGCTATGGACTACCGTTATATCGTGGTGGAAGGCTCTATCGGCAGCGGTAAATCGGCACTGAGCCGCCGCTTGGCCGAATACTTCGATGCCATGCTGCTCACCGAAGCGCCGCAACGCAACCCGTTTCTGGAGCCGTTTTACCTCAATGCCGCCAACCACGGGCTGGCCACCGAGCTGCATTTTCTGGTGCGCCGCGTGGAAGCTTTGGGTGTCATCCAAACTGAAGATGAGCGCAATCAGCGCGTGATTGCCGACTTTTTGCTGGAAAAAGACCAAATCTATGTGCCGGTGATTCTGCGCGACGATGAGCAAACCCTGTATTGGCAGCTCAAGCAAAAGGTGATGCCGGAATTTCCGGTGCCGGATTTGGTGATTTACCTAGAAGCGGGCAACGACGTGCTGGAAAAACGCCTGCGCCAACGCAACGACGGCATGCTGAATGTGTTTCCAGCCGGCTATTTGCAGCAAATCCACCAAGAATACCGCCGCTTTTTCCACCTCTATCAGCACGCGCCTTTGTTGACGGCCAATACCGATGAACTGGATTTTATCGGCAACGACGACCATTTCGAGCTGCTGTTGCGCACCATGGCTAATATGAAGGGCAGCCGCCATTATTTGAATTTGAGCGAGTAGGGCGCTTATGCGCCGGATGTGTACAACGCGCTTGATGACGTATTCGGTACGGATATGAGTTTCAGGCAGCCTGAAAACAAGTTTATCAATACATTTCCATTAATTTAAAGGAGCGGGCAATGGCATGGCTATACCTGTTTTTGGCTGGGCTGTTTGAAATCGGCTGGCCGGTGGGGTTTAAATTATCGCAACAGCCGCAATGGCGTTTGGCCGGTATTGCTGGCGCGGTGGCCTGCATGGCGGTGAGTGGGTTTTTATTGTGGCTGGCGCAAAAGCAGATTCCCATCGGCACCGCCTATGCAGTGTGGACCGGCATCGGCGCGGCGGGCACTTTTTTGGTGGGCGTGTGGTTTTTCCAAGACCCCACCAGCTTGGGGCGCTATCTGGGCGTGGCGATGATTATCGGCGGCGTGGTGGTGTTGAAGCTGAGCTCTTAGGCTGCCTGAACACCCTCTTGCCCATACAAAAGGAAGCAATAATATGATTACCGTAAACACCTTACGCAAAATGAAGGCCGAAGGCCGCAAAATCGCCATGCTCACCTGCTACGAAGCCAGCTTTGCCGCGCTGATGAATCAGGCGGGCGTGGATTTGCTGCTGGTGGGTGATTCGCTGGGTATGGCGGTGCAAGGGCACCGCTCCACTTTGCCGGTGAGTCTGGCCGATATGTGTTATCACACCGCCGCAGTGGCGCGCGGCAACGACAGTGCCATGATTGTGGCCGACTTGCCGTTTGGCGCCTACCAGCAAAGCCGCGAGCAAGCCTTTGCGGCTTCGGCCGAGCTGATGGCCGCGGGGGCGCATATGGTGAAATTGGAAGGCGGCGAATGGATGGCAGACACCACCCACTTTTTGCAACAGCGCGGTATTCCGGTGTGTGCCCATATCGGCCTGACACCGCAGTCGGTAAACGCTTTTGGCGGCTACCGCGTGCAAGGCAAGGGCGATGCGGCGGCGCAGGTGCTGCTGAATGATGCGCGGGCGCATGAAGCCGCCGGTGCCGATATTGTACTGATGGAATGTGTGCCCGCCGAGCTGGGCAAGCAAGTAACCCAAGCCTTGGCTTGCCCCACCATCGGCATCGGCGCCGGGGTGGATTGCGACGGCCAGGTGCTGGTGATGCACGATATGCTCGGCATTTTCCCCGGCAAAACCGCCCGTTTTGTGAAAAACTTTATGCACGGCCAAGCCAGCATCCAAGACGCGGTGGCCGCTTATGTGGCGGCAGTGAAAGACGGCAGCTTCCCGGCGGCGGAGCATACGTTTGCGGCGTAAATTTTTTAATCGTGACACAGTAGCGTTTTGCGAAAGTCTTAGGCTGCCTGAAACGCTGTTTCTGCGAAGCTAAAATAAAGTTTCAGGCAGCCTTAAATCTTTAACTGAAAACAAAGAAAGACAAGCATGAAAATTTCCACTCAATGGGTAGACGGTTTGTGTTTTGTGGGCAGCACAGAGCAAGGCCACAGTGTGGTGATGGACGGGGCGGCGCCGGAAGCAGGCAAACGCGGCATCAGCCCGATGGCCATGCTGCTGCTGGGCGTGGCCGGTTGCTCCAGCATTGATGTGGTGAGCATTGCCCAAAAGCAACGCCAAGATGTGCGCGACTGTATCTGCGAAGTAACCGCCCAACGCGCCGACAGCATTCCAAAAGTATTTACCGAAATCCACCTGCATTTTAAAGTGATTGGCCGTGATTTGGATCAGAGCGCCGTGGCCAAGGCGGTGCAGTTGTCGGCAGAAAAATACTGCTCCGCGTCGATTATGCTGGGCAAGGCGGCGACGATTAGCCATAGTTTTGAGTGTATTGAAAGCTAATACCAATTCGAAAAAATAACCTAACTGCGTTGGCTCGCCTTGCCGTACTAGGTGTACTGTCTTCGGCTCGCCGCCTTGTTATCTTATTTTTTCGAATTGGTATAACACCGTTTAATTCAATTTTAGGCTGCCTGAAAACCAAACCCGCACAAAATCATGTTTTGTGCGGGTTTTTGTGGTTTACACAGCGATAGGCAGCATTTGTTGCAGCTGTTGCAATACCCGGCGGGCGTGGATGCCTTCAGGCAGCCTGAAATCCAGCAGCAGCCGGTTTAAGCGCAAGGCCTCGATGGCGGCGCCGGCGTGCGGCCAAGGCTGGCCGTTTAAGGCATGTAAGGTGTGGCCGTGTACAGCAATACCGTCGGCTTGGGGCAGCGCTTGCGCCTGTGCCAGCGGCAAGGGTGGGTGTTCCGGGCGCAGCCAATAGCGTTCGTTGGCGGCAATGGCACGGCCATCGATGTCTGCGGTGATGTCGGGCGCCAAACCCAGCTCGTGCAGCAAAGTCCATTCAAAACGGCGCAGCTCGGTGTGGCTGTCCGGATGAATCACAATCTGGCGCAATACCGCGGCCAGCGCATCGTAAAGCTGCGGATGTGGGTCTTCGCGGGCGGTGAGCCGCAGCACCAGCTCGTTGACATACAAAGCGCTAAACAGGGCGCGGCCTTGCGGTTGCGGCCAGCCACCCAGCCATTCGGCGCGGTGTAGTATTTTCAGCTCTTGCTGGCCATACCACGAGGCCGACAAAGGCACAAACGGCACCAACACCCCGCGCAATTCGCTCTGACGCTTGCGTGCACTGCGGGCCACCAGCACCACGCGGCCATAATCGCGGCTAAACAATTCCAGCAGCAAACTGCTTTCGCGCCACGGCGTGGCGGTGAGCAGCAGGGCGTGTTGGTGGTTGATGCGATGGTTGGCGGGCGGCATGGCAACAGACGGCAAAATATTATTGATTAAAACGCATTATTATAAATGATAAATGATGGCACAGGAGAAGCAGCGTAATTGACAATGTATTCATGCGAAGTGGATAATTTGCTATTAATATTTGTATGGCAAATGGCGCAAAAGCAGATTTGTTTTGATGGCAGTGCGAATAAAAGTCATCACATAAACCATATCCATTCAAAAGGGGAAGCATGGGGAATTATTTCGATGTGGCCATTATTGGTGCCGGCCCGGCCGGTGCGGTGGCGGCGGCGCTGTTAAACCAACGTGGCTTCAAGGTATGTGTGCTGGAAAAACAGCATTTCCCGCGTTTTGTGGTGGGCGAAAGCCTGTTGCCGCACGGCATGGAAATTCTGGCCGAAGCCGGATTGTTGGCGCCGGTGCAGGCGGCTGGGTTTCAGCATAAAGACGGCGTTGTGTTTCGCCGTGGCGACGCTTGTGCCGTTTATGATTTTAACGATAAATTCCATCCAGGCCCCGGTACTGCTTTGAATGTGCAGCGCGACCGTTTTGACAAGATATTGATTGACCAAGTGATTGCTGCGGGCGCTACGGTGCGTTTTGGTGAAAGTGTGGTGGCATTTGATAATACGGATGTTTATGCCCGCTTGCGGGTGCTGCGCGAAAATGGCGAGAATTATCAAATCAATGCCGGCTTTGTGCTTGATGCCAGCGGCCACTTCCGTGCCATTCCACGTTTGCGCGGCTGGGAAATGCCGGCACACTTGCCGGTGCGACAAGTGCATCTGACCCACATCGACGACCACATCACCGACCCGGCATTTGAACGCAACAAAAACATGATTGTTACCCATCCGCAATACCGCGATGTGTGGCTGTGGCTTACGCCGTTTAGCAATGGACGGCTATCGGTAGGCGTGGTGGGGCGGCCGGAGCGTTTTGCCGGTATTAGCGCTTCGGCCACTATTTTGAAGAAAAATGTGCATGATGTGCCCATGTTGGCCGATTTGCTCGCCCATGCCGTTTGGGATAATGATTTTCCGTTTTTGTATTTATCCGGTTTTTCCGCCAATGTTAAATACAGCCATGGACGGCACTTTGCCTTGCTGGGCAATGCCGCCGGTTTTTTGGATCCGGTGTTTTCATCCGGCACCACCATTGCCATGCACTCGGCCAAGCTGGCGGCCGATGTGCTGACACGTCAGTTGTATGATGAGGCGGTGGATTGGCAAACTGATTTTGCCGATGCACTTAATCTGGGCGTAAACACTTTGCAAACGTATGCCGAAGGCTGGTATGAAGGGCGCTTTCAGGATTTGATTTACAGCCAACGGCAAAGCCCGGAAGAAAAACGCATGCTCAGTGCCATTTTTGCGGGCTACGCTTGGGACAAAAAGAATCCTTATGTGCGCAATGCACAGGCCATTATGATGTAGCCGATATTGATGCTGCCAAATTGATGTGGATTTAAGCTAAAATAGCGTTGTTATTGCATCCATGATTGCCCTGAATTTTCAGGGCATCTTTGTTTGTTGCCGTATTAAGAGCTTGTTCACCATCTTTTATTGTGCCGTTTCAACACATAAACCAGCTCACACTGTATTAAAAATGTGCGCCAAAGCCTGCTTTAGCTGTGCTTTTGCCTGGCCTTTCCTGCGTCTGTTTTTGTACTAAAACCGACGGCAAAAAAGATTGTAAACAGGCTTTAAGGCTGCCTGAAAAAACAGCCCACAAAAAACAAGAGAACACACCCATGAAATCACCCGAATTATTATTGCCCGCCGGCGGCCTTGAGCGTATGCGCGCTGCGTTTGATTACGGTGCCGATGCCGTGTATGCGGGCAGCCCGCGCTATTCGCTGCGCGCGCGCAACAATGAATTTGCCAAACTGTCGGTGCTGGAAACCGGCATCAGCGAAGCGCACGCGCGCGGCAAAAAATTCTTTCTCACGGTGAACACCTTGCCGCACAACAGCAAGCTGAAAACCTTTATGGCCGACATGGAGCCGCTGATTGAAATGCGCCCTGACGCACTGATTATGGCCGACCCCGGCCTGATTATGCATGTGCGCGAGCGCTGGCCGCAAGTGCCGATTCATTTGTCGGTGCAGGCCAATACCACCAATTATTGGGGCGTGAAATTTTGGCAGAAAATCGGCGTGGAGCGCATTATTTTGTCGCGCGAATTG
>RRZU010302910.1_pt1 | contig 22801 bp, 24 predicted proteins | sample 2165561 | NCBI WGS metagenome assembly RRZU01 (sample SAMN10456909, study PRJNA506462) | wastewater metagenome | isolation source: wastewater sludge | place: USA: Moscow, Idaho | reverse complement strand
TGGTGGGGCAGGCCAGCAGGCGCGAGGCCGTGCCACGTGCCTTTCCATGAAAGTGAAGTCATCGCGATTCCTTCCGGTGCCGGCGTGAGGGCGTGAGCGCCCGTACCGGCACCATCGATGTGGTTCGGTATGCCCGGTTTTGGGCGTAGAACTACCTTTTCTAGGGTCAATGACCTTTGAAAAACCGGGTATGGGGATGAAATCGACCTTGACGCATCCAGGACGGATCGCGATACTTTGCTTGTCTAGAGCGGATCGCGAGATCCCGGTAACAGCGGGTCAGGCCGGAAGGTTTGGCCCGTTTTTACATTCTGACGCCCTCCTCAGTCTTGCGCCGCCGAAGGCGCTTCACAGGCTCGTGCTCCTGTTGCCGGACGGTATCCGGCAGATCCACAAGCTCCCGAATCATGCGGGCCTGAGCCGGATGAAGCTCACGGAGGCGCCGCTTCAGGGCGGCTAGCATCAGGTAAATCTCGGGATGGGAGTCGGCATCGAGCACGAGCTTGCGGTCAGAGACCTCGGCGGCGCTGCGCAGGGCAGCCTCTTCGGTGCGAGACAAAGCAAGCCCTTCAACCAGCTTGTCGACGAACTCCGGAGTCGGCGGCCCCTTGAGTCCCACCTCCAGTGCCGAGATGTAGGTCTGGTCGTACCCGATCAGCTCAGCGAGCTCGTTCTGCCGGATGCCGTGGCGCATCCGCAGCTCGTGGAGATGGTGGGCGAAGGGGCTCATAACACCGGAGATCGTGGGTGGGATGACCCATAAACTACGTTGCTATGGCACAGGCGTCAACGATATAAGTAATTGATTTTATGAAAGTATTGACCGTCAATACTTTCGACCTTGGAAGGTTGTGGGTTTTCAGAAACTTAGAAGGCCGGAAGCAAACAAGTAGGCTGATGAACTTTCGCGTGCGAAAGTTGAATAATCACCCTATGCGAAGCATCTGCAATCATGCTGTTCCCTCGGCTAAAGCGGCCGGTGAGTTTGTATCCCGCTAACGACTGTTGAGTAGTGCGGACTCAACCGGTGGATGCAACGCACTTGAACCTGTGCAGGCAGAAGGAGTGTTGCAATGAAATAGTGATCTCGAATCCGCTATCCATGGGCTGGGGACGACCTCAACTTCACTTGGCGCGTTTACCACTCGCTTGGAGCCATCCCATCCATGGGCGCGGGCTTTCCTACTCGGTCAACGACGAAGGTAGAGTTCCGCCTGCTCATCCAGGTGCGCCTTAACTTCTACCCAGTTCGGCAGGTGTCGCTTTAACGTGGCGTAGAAGCCGTGACTGTGGTTGTGGTGCTTCAGGTGACACAGTTCGTGCAGAAGCACGTAGTCGATGGCTTCGCGCGGCGCCGCCACCAACCAGGGGTTAAGCGTCAGGCGCCCGGAAGGTGAACAACTGCCCCATTGGCGCGTCATGAACTGCAGCCGGAAAGAGGGCTGTTGCCGAACCCACCGCAAAGGGTCTGAGACGACAGCTAGACGGTACGCGAACACCTCACGCGCTCGGTCCCGGTACCAAGTATCGAGGGCAGATCTGATTGCAGCACGATCATGCTCGGGAGCCGTGACGACTACGAAGGCTCCACGCAGCTTTGCCTCCGCCTTTGCGTCAGCCTGCGCGATCACCTTGAGTCGATAACGCCTTCCGAGGTAGTGGATCGACTCTCCGCTAACGTATTCCCGTGGCAGCACATGCGCCAGTCGCCTCTTTGCTGCGCTGACATGCTGGCTGATCCAACGCGAGCGCTTCCGAACTGCAGCCAGGATATCTGCCAACGGCGCGGACATGGGAGCGTCAACATCAACACGACCGTCTGGTCCCACATGGATTGCAACGCGGGACACATCCCGAGACGGATGCCGTCGCAGGTTGAAGATGATCTGCTCGTCTCCGTAGGCCACTCGATGCTGACCATCAAGCTCCTGTGCAACCATGCTCAGCCTTTTCTGAGGCCAATGCGGGTGATCTGGATGACTTGCTCCACCACTTGCTTGGCGTTGTCCAGACCCAGGCTGCCGAACAGCAGCGGCAGCAGTCCCTTGCGGATCGCGGCCTCGATGTTCTGCGGGTTGAGAGAGTTCTCGGCCACCGCGTCCTTCACGACGGTATCGATTGCCAAGGACTGCTGCACCATACGCTCCACCGCATGCGGGTCCAGAGCAGCGAAGCTCTCCTCGCCGAGAGCCAAGCGAATTGCGCCGAAGTAGGCCTTCGCGTGCGGGTTAGATGCCAACGCGTCCGGCGTTCCAGGCGTCACTCCTGACTCCACCTGTTCCTCGAAGGACTTGAAAAAGGCGTACTGCTTCAGCGGATGGTCGAACATCGCCTCCGCTTCGGCGATCGCCTGGCGCAGCAACTCGCCGAACACCTTCTGCGCATACGGATCTGAAGCCAGCTCCTGCTCGATCGTTTTGCGCAGACGGGTTCGAATCATGTCCGTTTCGTTGCGGGTCTTCTCCTCGGACCAGTCCTCGGGTTTCTCGGCCTGACCGAGCTGGTGAACCAGATACGCACCCTCTGGCTCTCGCACCTCGGTGCCGATGACCTGCTTGTCCACCAGCTTATGGATCTGCTCCTCGTACACGCTGTAGTCCACCGTCTCCATGGCGTCGCGCCGGGCTGTCTGGCGCAATTCGGTGAAGAAGCGCAGGTCGCTCTTGTAGCGGGCAATCAACTCTTCGGAAAAGCTCCTGTCCTCGAAGAAGCTGCGGGAAGACAACGCCGTTTGGAGACACAGGCCAAAGGTTGTGAGCGCATCATAGAAGTCGTCTCGCAGCTTGTGCCGCTCGTCGTACTCCGCGCCGTCGACATCCTTCACAAACCTGGGCGCGAGAATCTGGCGGTACTGCTCGCGGTCCAGCTTGTTGGTGACTGACTTGAAGAACGACCAAAGTTGCTCATGCAGCGCAGGCAGGCGTTTGTACTCAGTGCTGAACTGGTGGTAGAGCCCTTCCAGGTCTTGTACGTCGAACCCGCCTTGCGTGCGCGACTCCAGGTCCTGATATGCACGGATGGCCGTATCCAGTTCCTTCAGGATGCCACGGTAGTCCACCAGCACGCCGTAGCGCTTGGCATCGTGCAGGCGGTTCACCCGCGCCACCGCCTGGATCAGGTTGTGGCCCTTCAGCGGCTTATCGATGTACAGCACCGTGTTGCGAGGCTCATCGAAGCCCGTGAGCAACTTGTCCACGACGATGAGCAGATCCGGCGCCCCGTCAGTACCAAAGTCACCGATGACTTGCTTCTCGTAGGTTTCAGGGTCGTTGCCACAGGTGGCCATGGCTTGCTTCCACCACTTCTGGACTTCAGGCAGCGTGTCTTCATCGACGTCCGAGTTCCCCTCGCGGGTGTCGGGTGCCGAGATCACGATCGCGCTCGTCACCAGACCTGTCTCGTCCAACGCCTTCTTGTAGCGGATCGCATCCAGCTTGCTGTCAGTCGCGACTTGGCCCTTCAGACCAAGACCCAGCTTCTTGATGTTCTCGTTGAAGTGGGTCGCGATGTCCCAAGCGATCAGCTCGATGCGGTTGGCGGCGCCATAAATGGCGCCCTTCTTCGCGAACTTCCGCTTGAGGTCACTGCGCTGAGCGTCGCTGAGATTGCTGGTGATCTTGTCGAACCAGCGGTTGACGGCCTCTTCGTTGATGTCCAGTTCTGGCACACGCTCTTCGTAGAGCAGCGGCGCCACTGTTTCGTCCTCCACCGCACGTTGCATGGTGTAGGCGTGCACGATGGGGCCGAACTTGTTGGAGGTCTTCTCGTCCTTGAGTAGCGGTGTGCCCGTGAAGGCGATGTACGCCGCCTTGGGCAAAGCCTTCTTCATCCGCTCATGGGTTTCGCCGCCATGGCTTCGGTGTCCTTCGTCGACCAGCACGATCATGTCTGCCGAGTCGTTGCGACATTCGGGCAACTTGGACGCAGTGTTGAACTTGTGGACAAGCGTGAAGGTGATCCGTTCGGTCCCCTTGCCGATACGCTGGGCCAGGTCACGACCGGACAAGGTGCGGCTGCGCTCGCCATCCTTCTGCGTGGCGATGCTAGAACCGAAGGCTCCGCCCGTCATGAAGTTGCGCGAGAGCTGGGTTTCAAGACCCACGCGGTCGGTGACCACCACGATGCGACATTCCTTGAGGCTCTCGACCAGCAGCAGCGCCTTGGTCAAGAACACCATGGTGAAGCTCTTGCCGGAGCCCGTGGTGTGCCAGACAACGCCACCCTCGCGCCCGCCACCCTGCGAGTCAGGCTTCTTCTGGTTGATGCGCGACAGCAGTGCGCGGATGCCGAAGAACTGCTGATAGCGCGCAACGATCTTTCCAACCTTGCGGTCGAAGAGCACATATCCGCGCATGAACTCCAACAGGCGGGACGGCGTCAGCAGACTCACCAGCAACCGATCCTGCTCGGCGGCCTGCATTGGCGCGCTCCAGAGCGTGTCGAAGTAGGTGGCAAGTGAGGCAGGCTTGCCTTCAAACAACGCGGCACGGACGTCCGGACTCAAAGCCGCGTTCTTGACGGCCTGCAGGTGAGCGTCGTCGAACTCTTCCTCACGCCACTTCGCCCAAAACTTGGCGGCGGTGTGGGTGGTGCCGTAGCGCCCCTCGGTCTGGCTGATGGACAGCAGCAGCTGGGCGTACGCGAACAGGTTGGGGATCTCGTCTGGCCGCTGGTTGCGCAGATGCTGGCTAACGCCTTCCTGCACCATGGCCTTCGAGGGGTGGCTTCCGCCACCCGACTCCGGACGCTTGGCCTCGATCACAACCAGCGGAATGCCGTTCACGTAGGCCACCACGTCTGGCGTCCGGTGGTGTGTGCCTTGCGCAGACAATACCTCCAGTTCCTCGGTCACATCCCAGCGGTTCGCAGAAGGATCGGTCCAGTCGATCACCGCAATGGTGGGCTGATGCTTCTTGCCATCCGGCATGAACTCAGTGACCGTGATGCCCAAGGCCAGCTTGCCGTAGAGCCGCTCATTGGCCGGCATGAGCCCTTCGGCCAAGCTGAGCGCCGACAACTCCCGCACGATCTGCTCCATGCCGCTGGGCGATAGCGGGTACCGCTCGCCCTTGTATTCATAGCGGCGGGTCTGCAGCACCTCGACCAGCCGCCCCTTGAGCAACACTTCGCGCGTGCTGCCGCGCAGGCTCAGCGCCTGTGCCGTTGTCTGGAAGTTCCAGCCCAGATTGCACAGCAGGTGCAGCGCTGGCAGGTGGGCGCTGTACTGCTCGCGGGAGTTGGGTGTAGCGCTCATACGTGAGCTTCCAACTCAACCTCGGAAAACTTGACGCGGCGCTTCCCGGTCAGAAGTTGCGACATCAGGGCTGCCTTTTCCTGCCGCAAGACTCGGACTTGAGCTTCAAGCAAGGCTTCCTCTGCGCGTGCGACATTGATCACCTCGGCAATGCGACGTTGCTCTGGCGCACTGGGAACATGCAACTGCAGCTTGAAGAAGTCAGTCACGCTTACGTTCAGCAGACCGTGGTTTCGTGCTCCTTCTTGCGCTATGCCTTCAATCTCCTGGTTCAGGAGACCTGCTTCAAAGTAGTGGCGGAAGAAATCGAAGTCTGCGTCGACGTCCTCGCGCAGGCGGAAGCAGAGATAGAGGCTTGATACGACCCCAGCTTCATACGCCAGCAGCGGTTTGATCGCCCCCATCGGGTAGCCGGCAGAGTAGCTCTTGTTGTAGGCAAAGTCATTTCTATGTAGCAGCGTGTACCCACTCAGATTGGCGCTGGCAACGGACTTATTGAAATAGTCGCGTTGACTAATGAGTCCGTGCTCAGCCGAGATCGTCAGCACAGTCGTGTTCTGCTCGGTATTCTTCCTGGTGACTCGCTCGAAGATGGCCTCTAGCTCGGCGTGGCGCCATTCGTCGGACAGGCCAGGGAAGCGTCGGTGCCCAGACAACAACGATGACATCAAGACTCGCGAGCATCGCCTGCTATTGACCAGCAGGTGCTGGGCCGTAGCGATAGCTCGGTCCCAAGCGGACAGAATCTCGCCAATCTGCTTCTGCTCCCTGGCAGGGGGGGTCGCGATCCGAAGTGGCTTCAACACATCAAGGTTGATGTTCTTCTGAGCGTTCTGACCTGCCTGGGAATCGAGAGCACTTTTCATCTCGTCAAGTGCGTACTTGAGCCAGAGCAGGTCTGTTGCCGGTGACAGCGGTCGAATTCCAACCACACTGTCAGGGCACGCAGTCGGCACCCGCGTTATCGCAGTAGCACCGATGTTTGCAGCAATCGTTAGCAGGATGGTTCCGGTTTCGAAGACCTTGCTTACGGTGAGCCCCAGCGCATTCAAAGTTTGGCTGTGCGTGCCGAGGTACAGCTGCGCGCCCGCAACATCTCCTGTTTGAACGAAGGGCGTGTCACCGCCAAAGTACTTGGGGTCGTTGCGAGGTCGTGCAGAAAACTTGCCTCGCTCGACGGTTGCTATCGCATCAAGACGTTCGAGAGTCCAGCCGTCAGGAAGCATCTCGCCCCCTTGTCGTTTCACACAGAGATTTGATCGACCCAACAGGCTCGCTGGGATTTGCCTGCCAAGAAGGACTCTTGCTAGAGAAGCAGCGCTCGTAACCGTCACTCATAGCCCAACTCCTTAAGGTACTCAGCCATCCTTGTATCTAGGCTGGCAAGCTCGGCCTTAAGCTGCTCGCGCTCCCTACGAACTGCCATGAGGTCGATCTCGTTCTCGTCCTCAAAGGTATCCACATAGCGCGGGATGTTGAGGTTGAAGTCGTTTTCCGCGACTTCTGCCCTGGTGGCGAGGTAGGCGTATTTGGTGACGCCATGTCGCGAGTGCACCGTATCCACAATTCGCTGAAGGTCTACTTCGCGCAGCACGTTCTGATTCTTGCCGGCCTCGAAGTCACGGCTGGCATCGATGAACAGCACCTTCTCGTCGGTCTTGTTCTTGCGGAACACCAGCACGACAGCAGGAATGCTTGTCCCGTAGAAGAGCTTCTCCGGCAAGCCGATCACCACATCCAGCAGGTTCTCTTCGATCAGCTTTTGTCGGATGCGCCCCTCAGCCGCACCGCGGAACAGCACGCCGTGCGGCACCACGACAGCCATGCGGCCGGTGCCGGGTTTCATGGTCTCGATCATGTGCAGGATGAAAGCGTAATCGCCCTTGGTGCGCGGCGGCACGCCACGGCGGAAGCGGCTGAACTTGTCGACGTCGGCGCCTTCGAAGCCCCATTTCTCCAGGCTGAAGGGCGGGTTGGCGACGACGATGTCGAAGTGCTTCAGGCTCGCCGTGCCGTCCAGCAGCTTCGGGTTGCGGATGGTGTCACCCCACTGGATGCGATGGTTGTCCTCGCCATGCAGGAACATGTTCATCTTGGCGAGGGCCCAGGTGCTGCCGATGGCCTCTTGCCCGTAGAGCGCGTACTTGCGCGAGCCGGAGTTTTCACGGACCAAACGACCGCACTTCATCAGCAGTGAGCCAGAGCCGCAGGTGGGGTCGCAGATTTCGTCGCCTTCTTGCGGCGCCATCAGCCGCGCCATCAGCGTCGAGACCTCGGGCGGCGTGTAGAACTCGCCAGCTTTCTTTCCGCTGGTGGACGCGAAGTTCTTGATCAGGAATTCGTAGGCGTTGCCGATCACGTCGAGCTGGCCGACGCGGCTGGGGCGCAGGTCCAGCTCGGGTTTGGCAAAGTCTTCCAGCAGGTGGCGCAGGATGTCGTTCTTCTGCTGCTCGTCGCCCAGCTTGTTGGAGTTGAAGCTGATGTCCTGGAACACATCACGCAGCTTGGTGATGTTGGCCTCTTCGATGGCGTGCAGGGCCTTGTCGATGCGCTCGCCATTGCCAGGACTGTGCCGTTGGTTGTGCAGGGCGTAGAAGCTGGCGTCGGCTGGCAGCACGAAGCGCTCGTTTTTGAGCATCTCCTCGATCAGCTCGGGGTGGTCACCGTACAGCTGCTTGTAGGCGTCATAGTGGTCTTGCCAGACGTCTGAGACGTACTTCAAGAACAGCATCGTCAGCACGAAGTCTTTGTAGATGCTGGGGTCGACAGTGCCACGGAAGGTGTCGCAGGCGTTCCAGACGGCGGCGTTGATGGCGTCTGGGCCGACACTCGTTGTTTCAGTCATGGTTGGTCTCAAGAGAGATTCAATGGTTGCCCGCTGGCCAATGCACAGGCCAGGGCTTCGAGTTCTTGCTCGCGGTTGTGAATCAAGGCTGTCAGCAAATCCCGCTCGCGCGCAGCCATGCTAGCTAGATCGGCGATGAGTCTTTGGGTCTTGATGGACGGCAAGGAGATTTCCAGCGCCTCTAGGGATTGTCTGGTCACACTGAGCTGAAGTGATCCGGAAGCAGCCTGCAGGAGTTGCCGCTGGACGGGCCCCTGCCCAACCAACCACGCCAGGAACTCTGGCAAGACCTGATCAGAGTCCTGAACCGTCAGGTGGAACAGATGGGGACCACAGACAGCCAAGCCTGGCAGCTGATCCACCCACACCGCGTAGTAGCGGCTACCTCGTGTGACGAACAGGAGATCACTTGGCTTCAGCCAATCTGGCTCCTTGCGTCCTGCCAATTCCGTCCTGACGACAGACGACCAGTCAATCTTCCCGTTAGGAAGGATGTCTTTCATCTGGACCACCGCAACGGAGCCCGAATCGACCAACTCCACTGCGCCACGGAAGGAGTGGCCAGCACGGATGTGCGCCAAGTCTCCAAGACTATTTTTTACTGCAGCATTGTTCATGTTGCGAATTTTAGCTGGCACATGCTAGGATGTCATCAAACTTTTTATAAGCAGCATTGCCGATGCTGCACAAAACAGAGAAACGCATCGCCCAACACCAAGAGTTAGCACCATAAAAACGGGAACACTTGACACTTCCCCTATTGGGAAGTCACAATTCAACCGAGTCGGGGTCAGAGAAAGGCCTATGCAACTAGTCAATACACCAATCCTCGAGGAGCTGAAGGCGAATCACGCTGATGCACGAGGGGCGCTGGATGCATGGCGAGCTGAGGTGGAGCAGGCCGCTTGGTCCACCCCGCAGGACATCAAGGACCGGCACGCCACGGCCAGTTTTCTCGGTGGCAACCGGGTTATCTTCAACATTAAGGGCAACAGCTACCGGCTGATCGTCAAAGTCCGGTTCCAGAACGGCATCGTCATGATCGAGTGGGGCGGCACGCACGCCGAGTACGACAAGAAGAGCTTTGGCCAATGAGCCCTACGACCTTCGAGACCAGGAGAACAACATGAGCACGCAGATTCGAGTACTAAAGACGGACGGCGATCACGCTGCCGCCGTTACTCGGCTGTCTGAGCTGATGGACAAGGACCCCGCGCCAGACTCTGCCGACGATGCAGAGCTGGAACTGCTCGCCCTGCTCATTCAGTCCTACGAGCAGAGCAAGTTCCCGCCGACGCCCCCTGACCCGATCGAAGCAATCCTGTTCCGTATGGACCAACAGCGCCTCGCGCAAAAGGACTTGGTGCCTTACATTGGCTCGCTGTCGAAAGTATCCGAAGTGCTGAGCCGCAAACGCCCGTTGAGCCTTGCGATGATTCGCCGGCTGCACGCGGGGCTGGGCATCCCGGCAGAAGTTCTGATCGGGGAGAGCCAGGACCTGCCGCCTGATCCGACGGTGGACTACACCAAGTTTCCGCTGGCGGAGATGCAGGAGCGCGGCTTGTTCGGCTCGGTCAAGCGGCCAGTTCAGTATATGAAGGACTACGCTGAAGAGTTGGTGACCAGCTTCTTCCGGTGCATGACGGGGCTTGGCGGTCAACCAGTCATGCTTCGCGCCACGCTTCACCAAAGCGGCGCACGCACGATGGATGAATACGCGTTCAAGGTGTGGCAGGCCTGCGCTCTGCGGAAGGCTCGCGCATCGACGCTCAAGGGCTCCTATCAGAAGGGCGTCATCACCTCAGAGTGGATTCGCGATCTGACGCGACTGTCTGCGTTTGATTCCGGCCCCCTGTTGGCGCAGGAGTACCTGTCGAATCACGGCATCGCCTTGGTGTTCGAACGGCACTTTGACAAGACTTACCTGGACGGGGCAGCGATGCTGGACGGTGAAGTCCCGGTCGTTGCACTCACCCTGCGGCATGATCGCGTCGACAACTTCTGGTTCGCGCTGCTGCACGAACTCATCCACATCCAGAGACACCTTACCTCTGACGAGCCTTGCATCGCTGACAACCTGGATGACAAGACTCGGACCAGCGCCCAGGAACTGGAGGCAGACCGAGAGGCCGGAGAAGCACTTATTGCTGAGGCAGTTTGGGAGAGCGCAGCGGTCAGGACGACTCATGCTACCGAAGACGCCATCAGCTTGGCACGGCAACTTCAGATCCACCCTGCGATCGTTGCAGGTCGTGTGCGCAAGCAGACAGAGAACTGGCGGCTGCTGTCGAGCTTGATCAGCTCAGCGGGCAAAGTTTCCGATTTGTTCAACAACCAACTGGTACGCCAGTAAGACGAAAGGAGTGCGCGATGCGGCAGCTTGAATGAAACAAGGGGTCTTACCTGGACGGCAAGACCCCCTGAGTGGACTCGTTGATTAACTCGTCCGGTTTGGCGACCAAGAGTGTCAACGAGTGCAGCCCTGGCGTCAACCGTCCAAGCAAAGGCCGTAGAACGGCCGGAGTGAATTCCGGCCGTATGGATTCCTTTCTTGGAGATTTTTCGTGCATTCTGTACACATCGACATCGCCGGCACTAAGCTGGTAATCATCCCTGGCGCCAAGCGTGGCCAGGATCTCATCAACATGGGCAACATCGTGCCTCCCGAGCAACTGGTGCTCGAGGTCGACGGCGACGTTGACATCCCGATCAACCCCAACGACGTCATCGTCGTTCGCGGCGGCGAACGCTTCAGCGTCGGCGACGGCAGCCCTCAGCTGCCCGACAACCCTGTCATGCGCAAGCCGATCGCGGCAACGCTGAACGAGCAGCCGCTGGCTACTTTCGGCAGCCGCCATGGCAAAGCGTCGGCTGCCGAACTGGTGAGTTGGGCCGGCGGCGGCAGCCAAGACATCTGGATAGACCTCGACGGCCTGGCAGATGAGCTGCTCCTGCCGACCGACCGTGTCGTGGTCCAACCCGCAGATCACTTCATCTCGGTACCCCGCGAGGAAGAAGATCGCCTTTACGAGGTCGCGGTCATCCTCGACGGCGAAGACAAGGCCCGCCGCTTCCCTGCTGCTATGACAGTCCTGCAGGCCATCCGTCGCTCCCTGCCGCCCCGCGATCGCCCCAACGCGGCTGAGTTCGAAATGGTCGACGGCAACCTCGGCACCTCCGCGCTCGACGTCCACCAGACGTTGAAGGCAGCGGGTGTGCGCGACGGCCACGTCTTGTCCATCACCAAGAAGAACGGCGGCGGCGGGTGAGCGCCGCGGCCATCGTCAACCCGAAGCTGGCCGCGGCCTGCTTCGGCAAGGCGATCCAGCCGCTACTCACCGGTCGGGAACGTTTCGCGCTGCTGGGGATTCACCTCGTCTCGTACTCGTTCCCGTTCCTCGACGTGGATTTGGATTGGTCCGCCTACGGGCGGACAGTCCGACTCCGTGTCGACGGTACGGACTATCCGTACCGTCCGGTGGGTGGGTGGTGGATCGATTCGTCGGGTGCCCGTCAGTTGCCAGGACATCTGACGCTACCGGCGAACAACGGTTTTCACCTACACAAGCAGGATGGCACCACGCCAGCACCTTGGTTTTGCTTCACGGGCTGGAGGGAGTACCACGACCACCAGAGCCATCAAGACGTGCCATGGGCGTCCATCCGTAATGTGTCGCGATACACCGTACTGCAACTGATTCTTCAGCTCCAGCGCGAGCTGAACAAGCCTGGGGTGACACTGGCATGAAGATCAAACAATGGAAAGTCAACCGCGACGTTATCACCCGGACCGAAACGGCATTTCGCGCGGGCGAACACGAAGTTTTCGCGATCTGGTCCGCCGAGCACGTCAAGGCTGACATCATCGATGAAATGGCGGTCGATGGCTGCATCGTGCCCACCCAAACGCCGGGGATTACCGCGGAAGGCGTCTGGGTGCATATTGAAGGACGCGAGCTTCAGCGTATCCAGCTCGATAACTTCAAGGTCGGGCGCCGCAGTGTGATCCAGCTTCACACGCACCCGGGCTCGGACGTGTGCATGTCGAGGCTGGACCGCGCCTGGGAGGTTGTCCGCCATGTCGGCGCTCTCAGCATCATCGTGCCGCACTACTGTCGCTTCGGCCTACAGCTCGGAGCCAACGCCAACGTCTATGAGCGCGAGGAAGACGATTGGCGGCTGTGGTCGCCGGCCGAGGCACGCGAAAGGCTGGTGGTCGCATGAGCGCCGCAGAAAAGAACCGTCAGGCTCTGCTGGCTCTCTTCGGCGACGACGCACTGGTGTCGAAGCTGTCTAGCACCCGCATCGCCGTGGCGCTCCCATCGGCCAACGCACCCGCAAGCGCTGCCTTGCTCGCCAAGGTGCTGGTCGACGCACTGGCGCGCTTCTGGCCGAACATCGACTTCGTCGGCGAGATCGCGGAGAGCCTGCTCGTCGTGGGCCACGACGCGGCGAAGGCCGGTACTGCGCCAGTCGACTGCATGAAATTGGGCTGGGCGCCGCCGTACGACATGGTGGTCAGCGTCGGCGGCCCCCCGCCGGACACAAAGTCACCCTGCATCCAGGTTGGCGCCGACGGGTGGCGTGTACAGTTTGGCGAAGGGGCAATCTGCGGCAGCAGCATGAACCCAGTTGGCCCGGCATTTGCCGCGGGTCTCGCTGCGGCGCAGGTTTTCGCACACTGCTTCTCGGCCGCGCTTGAGGGGTCTGGTCTGCGTCCTCTGGGCGACTGGAGCGCGGATGCGAGGGACTTCTTTAAGGCTCCGCAGTTGGAGCTTCGCGCCTTCCATCTCCAGGACACGCACGTCTTCGGAGTAGGGGCAGTCACCCACGCTATGGCGTGGATGATCGAGAACTGGCCGGAGCCGATCTCGGGCGAACTCCACCTGGTGGACAGCGACAAATACGGCGACGGAAACGGTCAGAGGTACGCGTTCATGAAGGCCTCCAACATCGGGACCTCCAAGGTCACTGCAGTCGCGGAACGCTTGACCGCGGCCCATCCTTTGCTGAACGCAGTGTCGTATAACAGCGGCTTGAACGACTACTGCGAAGAGCGGGGGTACGACCAGCCTTTCTTCCGCATCATCGCGGGGCTCGACTCGGAAGAATCCAGGCGCCATGCAGGCCTGAAGGATCCCGCGCGCGCCATCAACATGTGGACGAGCGGGTACTACATCGGTGCCGGCCAGTATGTGCCCGGAGACGGGCGCGGCTGCCTTGTCTGCGCCTATCCCGAGCCAGTCGAAGCGCAGCTCGACGAAGTCACTCTGTTCCATAGGCAAACAGGCCTGTTCCCCGATGTCGTTCGAGAACTTTTGGATTCCGCTCGTGGCCTGACGGAGGCGGAGGCCCAGAAGGTCTCGCAGGCGAAGGGCGCCCCGATCGAACGGATCATCGGCGAGCCGCTGCGCTCAGTCATACCTGTACTGTGCGCGACCGGCAAGTTGCCCTTGGACGAAGCCAAGAAGGCAGTCGACGTGCCGTTCGCCTTCTCATCTCTACTCTCGGGCGTGGCGGGCTTCATCATGCTTTTGCGCGACGTGCAGATAGGCAACGACACCAGCGAGTGTTGGAATCAGCACGTGTTCAAGAAGCCATCGCCCGCGATGATTAAAGTCGAGGGCAGGCATATCCGGTGCGTCAGGTGCGATGCAGCCACACTGGCAAGCAGCGACCCAGACAACATCGCACAGCAGGACGAGCAGGTTGCCCGGTTTAAGGTCTGATGATTTGGAGCCTATTGAGACGGCCAGAATATGTTTGAAATTTTCGCGCCGTCCTGGCCCGTGCGCGTACGCATCTTGTGTTCAAACTTAACCTGGCCGGATCAATAGTTGAGGCTTGGGTCAGAACCACCCTTCGACCTTGCTTCTGGTCGGAACACCCCCTGCATGGACAACCTGACCATCGATCACCACGCCCGGCGTCGACATCACGCCGTAGCCCATGATCGCCGGCAGGTCTTCGACCTTTTCGAGGGCAATCTCAATGCCCTTCTCCTTGGCCACAGCCTCAACCAAGGCAACGGTGCTGCGGCAGTTGGCACATCCTGTGCCGAGAACCTTGATGCTTTTCATGGAAATTCCTTTCGTGAAAATGACAAAGCGGGATAAAGCGTTTTTAACTTTCAGGGCCAAATGTCCGACAGGCAGGACACGGATCGAAAACCTCACAGCACGAGGTTGAAGACGTAGCCCACGATCAGGATTCCGCAGGCCACCACGCCGGCAAAAGTCGCAATAAGCTGGGGCTTGAGCGCCTTGCGCAGGATGATCATCTCGGGCGCAGACAATGCAATCACACTCATCATGAAAGCCAACACGGTGCCCAGTGCCGCCCCCTTGCCGATCAGTGCTTCGACAATCGGAATGACGCCAGCCGCGTTGGTGTACATCGGCACCCCCAGCACCACCGCGGCGGGCACCGCCCACCAGACGTCCTTGCCCATGAAGGACGCCATGAAGTCTTCCGGCACAAAGCCGTGGATGGCGGCCCCCAGTCCGATGCCAGCCAGGATGTAGGGCCACACCTTGCCGACGATTTCCTTCACATGGGCGCCACCCGCTTCAAAGCGCTCCACCCAGGAAATACGCTCACCGACGTGATGGGCCGTGCTGCCGGCCTGGATCTTCTGCACCCAGTCCTCCAGGTAGCGCTCCATCTTCAACTTGCCTATCACGAGGCCTGACACGATGGCCACCAGCAGCCCCATCCCGAGGTAAAGCGCAGCGATCTTCCAGCCAAACATCCCGAACAGCAGCACCAAGGCAACCTCATTAACCATCGGCGCCGAGATCAGAAAGGAGAAGGTCACCCCCAAAGGCACGCCTGCAGACAGGAAGCCAATGAACAAGGGCACCGCCGAGCAGGAGCAGAAAGGCGTCACGATCCCCAGGGATGCAGCGAGAACATTGCCGACTCCCTCCCGCTTGCCCGACAGCAGCGCGCGGGTGCGCTCAGGGGAGAAGAAGGTCTGGATGATGCCCATCACGAAGACGATCCCGGTCAGGAGCAGCAACACCTTCGGGGTGTCGTAAAAAAAGAAATGCACCGCCTCGCCGAAGTGAGTTTGCCGCGAGAGGCCCAGAGTCTCGACCACGCCGTCGGCAAAAGCGGTGAGCTGGCTGTAAGCAAGGAGCCAGGCAACGGTGGCAACGGCAATGCCGAGCAACCAGCGGCCAAGCTTGTTGCGGTCAGGGGCAGCTAAGGGAACGGCAGGCATGGTGTATCTCCGAAACGGGGTCTTGTCTTGGAAGACGATCCATCCAGAAAAAGGATGCAGTCTTTGTGCTGCATTTTCCGGTAGCGCGCACGGCATCTGGAGCCATGTCGGACGATTCGGGATGGCTTAACTCAGTAGCCCGAGCACGGAATGCAGACCGGCTGTCCATCCTTGGTACGAACATAGCGCTCAAAAACGTATTCACCGCAAACGTAGCACTTCGTCTTGTTGAAGGAGCCCTTGACCGGCGTGTACTTGAAGTCCGGCTTCGCCTCGACCTTGAACAGCACATCATCGGCTTGTTCGTAAACCCACTTCAGGATCTCCTCTTGGGCTTCAACAGGAATCTGGGACGGCTCCATTCCCTTCTTCCGATAAGCGAAGAACTGGAATTCCCCCATTGCATCGATGAAATCGGGCTGCAAGGAGAGACGGATCGCGCCCTTCTGAGGGTGGTAGAAAACTGCGGCCAATTTGCCGTAGAAGGTCTTGGCCATCAGAACCTTGCCATAGGTGGCGCCGGTAGCCACCTGGATGCCGTCCATCAGGCAGGTCTGGGGGTGGCCTTCACCGAGTTCGGGGAAGACGAAAAATCCATGGTCTTTCTCGCGCTCGACACCGAGCTTTTCCATTGCAAGGCGGCCCATTCGGTAGCCCAAAGGCATGAATGGACACTGGTGGCCGTGAAATTCAAAGGCCCATTCCGGGGGGATGTACTGGGTGGTCATGATGCTCTCCTTGAAAAGTGCTGCTGACACTCAGGTAGACGGAAGAGCCCTCAGAAAGATGCACCGGCTTCCAGGCATGATTGAACGCTCCGAGCCTGCCGGCACGCACGATTGCTCCATAAACCGGTCAGGAGCGGAATTTACCGCTGTGTCTTCTGCCAACCTGCAGGAACAAACTGGACGGGATGTATCACAGGCACATCCTCCGGCTGAAACGTGACATGTCCGATGCCGAGCTTGGCAGCCTCCGCCGTCAGCGCTTTAAGTGTCTGTGGCCACGCGGTAAGGTTTTCCACCCGCACATGTGCCGACAGCGCCAGGCGTTCAGCAGCGATCGGCCAGACGTGCAGATCATGCACTTCCCTGACGCCCGACACACCTGCCAGTGCCCGACCGACTTGCTCGATATCCATGGCAAAAGGCACCCCGTCCAGGGTGGCATGCAAGGCTTCTCGCAACAGACGCACGCTGGAGGCGAGGATCAGGCCCCCGATGAGAATCGACAGCAACGGGTCAATGGGCGTCCAGCTGGTGAACCAGATGACGGCACCGGCAACAATGGCCGCGACCGAACCCAACGCATCGCCCATGACGTGCAGCAATGCGGCCCGAACATTCAGGTTCCGCTCACCACGGGAAAGTACCCAGGCCACAACAAGGTTGATCACGAGCCCGAGCACCGCAACAACACTGACGGTTGCGCCATCAATCTGGCCCGGGCTTTGCAGACGATGCCAGGCCTCGGTGGCAATCACGAAAACCACGGCCAGCATGGACAACGCATTGACCAGTGCCGCGAGGAGTTCAGCCCGCCCAAGCCCATAGGTATGCCGCCGGCTGGGCGGCCGAGCGGCCAGCCACGCAGCCAAAGCCGAAATCCCCAGGGAAGCGCCATCAGTAACCATATGGCCGGCGTCGGCCAGTAGGGCCAGTGATCCGGAACGCCAGCCGGCAAGCAGTTCGACAACCGAGAAGCCGAGCGTCAACACCAAGGCAAGCAAAAGGGTTCTTCCCGCTGCCGAATGGGTGTGGGCGTGGTCACGCGCCGAATCGGGCGTCTGCGCGACTTCGTGATCGTGGTTGTGGTCATGTGCCGTCATAGCAATCCCCAGGCAGTCTTGATGGCGACGGCCAGCAACACCAGCGCGATGATCCGCTTGAGCTGATCAGCACGTAATTTTTCGGTGGCCATCCAGGCACCGAGAGCCGCGCCACCTGCTGTTGCCAGGGCCGTCGCTCCAAGTAGCGCCGGCCCGAGATCGGCAACTTGAATGTGGGCCAGAAAACCCGACAGGGAGGCAAATATCACCACGAATGAAGCACTGGCCGAGGCCCGCTTTGGCTCCAGCCCGGCCGCGACCAACGCAGGGACGATGATGTTGCCGCCGCCGACTCCCAGCAAGCCACCAACAAAACCCGCCGCGGCTCCCACGGGCAGTCCGAGCAGCAGGCCACTCTTCACCGAGCCTCCCATCACACGCGGCTTCGGCTTATAAAACAGCATCATCAAGCTGGCAAAAAGTAAAAAAGCGACGAACAGCCAGAGCAATAGGCTGCGATCCAGCCCCCGACCTAGCTGCACCCCAAGCGGCGAGGCGATGACGGCAGTAACCAGCATCGGCACCACCATGCGCCACTCGACCAAACCCTTGCGAATGAAGGTGGCCGACGCGATGGCCATGGCGATCGCGTTGAGCAGCAAGGCGGTTGCCATGGCCGAGTGCAGTTCGACCCCGAGGGCCAGAAAGACGGGGATCAACACAAAAGCCGCACCGACTCCCGCCATGGAAAGCACCGTGGTCAGTACGAATGTGACGACTGCGGCAATGACAAGCATGGAAACCCTGACCTTTCGCTCATGTTGTTTTCGGGTGCGTCCTTACCTTGATGACGCACGTCCGAGCAAAAGGACGCAGCTCACCCTCCGTAATCCGCTTCTTTCTGCATGTCGGCCGAAAGCAGGATTACCTCGATTTCCTCGGTGATTTCCTCCTGGCGCTGGGTGTTGTAGGTGAGTTTGAGGCGGGCACTGTCTTCATCGAGGCGCTGCAGCGCGCGGTCCATGTGCGTCTGGCGCTGACGGTTCTCGGCCATGAGGGAGCTGTAAAGCACTTCGTTGAGGGCTGCATGGAGATAGTGCCCGGTCAGCCCGCGCAAAAAATCTGCGGGTGGGAGATTCAACTCCGGGGCGTGCGACTGCACGCCGGGCTGCGGCAAGTCACGCAGGGGCAGCAGGCGCCGCATGCGCACTTCGCCGGTGGCATCGCAATGGTAGAGCGCGGAAAGTCCGTAGCCAGCCAGTTCGGGCAGATCCAGCAGGCGACCCAGCTCACGCGTCAGTCGCAGCAGAACCGCGGGTACCTCGTCGGCGACGATGGCACCCGGTAGCGCCAGTTCAACACAGGCCCGCTCACCGACCCGGCCCTCTACCCGTCGCCCGACCAGCACCCAACGGACGGGGGCAGCTTGCGTCTTGCACACGCATTCCAGGTGAGCCAGCAAGGCTTCGTTGAAGTCTCCGCAGAAGCCTTGTTCTGATCCGACCAGCACGCACAACTCATGCCCCTCGACCGGCTTCGTAACCAGCTGCGGATGCCAGGCGAGGAAGTCTGCGGCCGCCTTCTCGATACCAGCCACCATGCGCCGCTGACTGGCGATGAATTCGGCGAGAATGCGGGTTTCCATCAACGCCAGCCCTTTCATCGCCGACATGATGCCGGCGATGTCGGAAAGCGCCTCAAGCCGCGTGGCAATCTCACGCCGGCGGCTCATGGCCCTTCTCCCGCAACAGCCCGCTCACCGCGTCGCGCCAGTCCTCACGCGGCGCGGCAAGCCCGGGGCCACCCGCAAGCGCCCATCGCAGCAGCTCGGCCAGGCTGGACTGCAGCGCAGTGCCCACCAGATGGTCAAGGAAGCCCTCGTTGTAGGCCACCAGCCAGGCCATCTGCTGCTCTGGCGAGAGGGGCGCCAGGCGGTCCTGCTTGAGAAATTCCCGGAGCAGCCGACCGCGCTTGATCTTGGCTTCGACGCTCGCTTCGAGGCGCGAACCGAAGCGGGTAAATACTTCGAGTTCGAGAAACTGCAGGAAATCGAGTTTCATCCGACCCGCTTCAGCCTTGATGGCGGGTACCTGGGCCTTGCCACCAATCCGCGACACCGACCGAGTGATGTCGATGGCTGGCAGAAAGCCGCGGGCGTAGAGGGCCGGGTCGAGATAGATCTGACCGTCTGTGATGGAAATCAGGTTCGTCGGGATGTACGCGGATATCTCACCCTGCTCGGTCTCAACGATGGGCAGGGCCGTCATGCTGCCACCGCCATAGCGGGCCGACAGGCAGGTGGAGCGCTCCAGCAGGCGTGAATGGAGATAGAAAATATCGCCCGGATAGGCCTCCCGTCCCGGTGGCCGGCGCAGCAACAGCGAAAGCTCCCGGTATGCCCGCGCATGGGTGGTGAGGTCGTCATAGACCACCAGCACATCCCGCCCGGCGCCCATCCACTCCTCGGCCAAGGCGCAACCCGCAAAGGGTGCGAGGAACTTGAGTCCGGGCGTGGTCGTGGCCTCGGCAACCACGATGCACGTGATGTCGAGCACCCCGGCCTGACGCAAGGTCTCGATGGTGGCAACAACCGCGGAGCGTTTCTGGCTGATCAGCACATAGACGCACAGGACATTGCGGTTCTTCTGGGCAATGATCGTGTCGACGGCGAGCGAGCTCTTGCCGGTTCCCGCATCACCGATGATGAGTTGGCGCTGGCCTTTGCCGATGGGGATCATGGTGTCCACCATCTTGTTGCCGCTGAGCAAGGGGCGCTCGACGAAATCCCGCGCAGTGATGGGCGGTGAAGCGGCTTCAAGACGCCGCCGACGAATGGACATCGGAGCGGGCGCTCCATCGAGGGGACGCCCCAGCGGATCAACAACCCGGCCGAGAAACCCGTCGCCGACGCCGATATCCAGGCGCCGCCCGGTCAAGTGCGCCGAGAGCCCGGCGAAGAGTCCTTCCTTCTGGCTGAGTAGAATCGCACCAATGCGCTTGCTTCCCAGATGGAAGACCAAGGCCTCGCTGCCGTCCCCGAAGCGCAGGATTTCATCCATGGCTGCCGAGGGCAAGCCTTCGACCCAGGCAATGCCGTCGCCGATGGCAGCTAATTTGCCGACTTCACTGATGCGCAGTTGCGGCCGGTAGTCGTCCAGCCACCGAACTGACTTTGGGTCAGCACTTTCTATGGGTGGCACATCCGGCAAAAACTCAGTTGGCAAAAGACGGAGCCTCCGCAAAGACGCCCAACTCACCCGCCAGGCTGCAGTCCAGTTGCCACGCCCCAAGGGATACCCGAAGCCCGGCAAGCAATGAGGCGTCAATCCCGAACTCGACACGACCGGGAAGTTCGAGGCGAGCCCCAATGGTGCTGGCGATGCGCTCCCGCTGCGCGTCGGAAAGCGGATAGGCACTGGTAACGACAGCCGGCCCATGTCCGTTATGGGCTGCCTTCAAGGTCGCCAGACGCGCATCGGGCAAACCAGCCAGTTCTTCAATAAAGACATCCACCAGCCTTGCCTCCAGCTCCGGGCAGGCAAGCCGTGTGAGCAAGGCACTGGCGAACTGCCGGGCCTGTTTGTCGGCTTGGGCCGCCAGTTCGCGCCTCAGGGTTTCCCGGGCATGCGCTTCCACGGCAGCCCCTCGATCGCGCTCGGCGGCCAGATCGTGGTTTAGCAGGTCGAGTTGCCGCCCGCGCTCGGCAGCCATCTCTGCATCGAAAGCGGTGCGAGCGGCAGCCTTTTCCTGTTCCCAGTCGGCCAGACGGCTTTCAAACTGACTTTGCAGTGTCGTCGCACGGGCGTCCTTGTCACTGGCTTCCCCGAGCGTCCGCGCGATGCCCGCCCGCCGCTCGGCCAGGGTTGCCAGCACCGGCTGGTAGAGAAAGCGTTTCAGTATCCACAGGAGCGCCAGGAAATTGACGATCTCCAGCAGAAAGGTAGTCCAGTCGAGGCCCATGAGCGCCTCCTACTTCAAGAGGTATTCGAGCAGCGGATTGCGGAACAGGATGATGAGGACAATCACCAGAACGTAGATGGCCAGAGACTCGATCATCGCCAGACCGATGAACAGGGTTCGGGTGATGGACTTTTCCGCCTCCGGCTGGCGTGCCAGTGACTCCAGCGCCTGGGTGATCGCGCGTCCCATGGCAATGGCCGGAAAAATGATACCCACGGCAATGGCCACCGCTGCCGCAACGGTAGAAATCAGTACAAACCAGTGCATGTCGCTCATGTCGAGCTTCCTTTCTTGTCCGGAGCGTTAGAGGACCTTGTATCGGAAGCGTGTGACGCTTCCTGGGATTGCATGCCCCCGGCGATGTAGATCAGCGCCAGGGTGCCAAAGATGTAGGCCTGAACCAGGGCTTCTATGATGTGGAGCATGAGGATCGGCACCGGCACCAGCAGGCCGGCCACCAGCAACACCAGGAGTGCCGCCATCTCCAGGCTCATGATGTTGCCGAAAAGACGCACGGCCAGCGCCAACGTGCGGGACAGCTCCCCCAGCAGATGGAACGGCAGGAGGACCGGGCTGGGCGTCAGGTAGTGGTGCAGATAGGTTTTGAGGGAACTGCTGCGGATGCCGAACCAGTGCACCGACAGGAACACCAGGAATGCCAGCGCCGCCGTGGTCGACAGGTCACCGGTGGGCGAATGCAGCTCCGGAACGAGTCCGGTCAGGTTGGCGACGGCCACGAAGATCCACAGGGTGCCGACAAACGGCAACAAGAGTCCGGAGCGGCCCGGCAGAACCCCTTCGATGGCGGCCTCGATCGACTGGACCGCACCCTCCAGTGCCGTTTGTACCAAGCCGGGGGATGCGACCGACAGGTTTCGGGTCGCCAGCCACGCGCCCACACCCAATAGAAGCAGGATGCCCCATGTCGTGACCACCGTTGAGGTGATCTGCAGGAAGCCCAACTGAAAGACGATGTGCGCCGCTTCCATTACCAGTGCTTCCGGATGAACACGTAAACATTGATGACGCCAACAGCGAGACCCAACAGGATGCAGTTCACCGTCCAGCGCACCGTATAACCTTCGCCCATGCCGTCGAGCCAGCGTCCCAGATAGGCGCCGCCCAGCAAGGGCGCTACAAACAGAGCCGAGAGGCTGCCCAGGAATACGGTCTGCGCCAGCAACGAACGGCGGCCACGCTCCGCCTCCTTCAGCCTTTCACTGTCCCGTGCCACGTCACGGCGCCATTTTTCATCGTTCATGAGGGCCACCGGTCGAGGCTTCGCAAGCGCCGGAACAAGGCCTGTTCCAGTTTCTGCAAGTTGTCCTTGACGCTCTTGAGCGCGTTTTCTTCTTCGGCCAGTTGCCCGGCCAGCGCCGCGGAGATGCGTTCGTAATCGGCATCGCACAGGTAGCGGCGGGTGCTCAATTCAAGGTGATTGTCGGAAAAGGACAGCACAGCCCCCGGACAAGCCAGATAGAGCCAGCTTCCATCCGCGATGCGGAACCGTGACAGTCCATACTCGAGAACCGTCATGAAACGGGCGCGGCCGGGCAGGATGCCGAAGCTGCCACTGGTGTCCGTCCCGACGAAGCTCGTTACGCCTTCCAGGCGTTCGGTGCGCACGGCGCCTTGCAGATCAAGCGTGAAGCTGCTCATTCCACGCCCTCCATGCTGCCGCGCATATAGCAACGCGATTCCGGCAGCGCGTCATACCGGCCGTTCAGAAACGCCTCGCAGTCGGTCAAT
>RRZU012261947.1_pt1 | contig 22809 bp, 22 predicted proteins | sample 2165561 | NCBI WGS metagenome assembly RRZU01 (sample SAMN10456909, study PRJNA506462) | wastewater metagenome | isolation source: wastewater sludge | place: USA: Moscow, Idaho | reverse complement strand
TAAAAACAAAAAAGCCCTGAATAATCAGGGCTTTTTTGTTTAATCGTGGCGGAAAGGGCGACCTTCTTACCTACCCTTGGGAGGCCGCCCCCGTTTTTTCTTGGCTTTTTTCGGGTAGTTACCCCGTCTGATGAGCCTATTTGCGCCACGGCCGTCAGATTCAAGATCTTCGGGTAGTACGGGCCGAACGAACTGCGTCGACTTGCAAAGATAGCGAACAATTCGGTGCTTGAGATTGTGAAACAGGGCATCCTCGTGGCTATGGATTAGGCCGATACCAAGGATGCTTTTCCGCTTGTACTCTTGCTTTTTGGCGTTGATATTCCAGTAAACGCCACAACCTTTCGTGATCACCTTGACCCAGTGTTCACCGATCTTCTGTGCTAGGTAAACGTCTTTTCTGCCATCCTTTATTGCACCATCAAAAAACAGAATGAGATGGAAGTGCAGGCCTTTCAGTACGCCAAACTCCAGTTTTGCGATGCATCCCAATTTGCCCTTGAAAAGCGAATTGTTGCGCTGGTTATTAATAAAATGATTCAGGTCAGCGAGCGCCTCAACAACGCTTATCTGATCCCTAAACTCCTTCCGATGCTCGAGGTCGATACGCAGAACTACGAGGCGTTTTGTCTCGTGCCCAGCGCCCATCGCTGGCAAAAAACAGCAAAACCCGGCCGCGCCGAATAAAATCCAAGCTCGCCGGGCGTAAAAACTTATCCACCCCGCTTTGGCCGCTTAAAAATATGACTGTGCTGGAAAACATGTATCGCCTCCGTATCTATGCGCGGGGACGATCTGGCTTGAATGAGAAACCCATGCCCTGAAGGCGACAAACTGAATGGCCATATTCACCTCAACTTGGAGCACCCCGCCCCGGTTAAAAAAGGATTTTGATGAGGGCAGGTCTCCTGGCTCTTGGCTTAGCGCGTTTTATGAACCTTCCCAGACACAAGGCGTATCCAGTGGTATAAGAAAAATAAAACGCTCACCAACTACAGTTGCGGGGGCAGCGCCGGCTTCAGGGTCAAAAACCACAGACCGACTTCCCTTTTAATCCTCTTGCGAGGAACCTTCAACGGCGGCAAGTCTAGTGCTGTACAAAACAAGCTGTCAAGCAAAAATAATCTATATACAGCACATAAAGACAAATAACATACTATATATAGTATTCAAAAAACCACTATAAGCTTTAGAACCCCGGCATCTTCACAAAATATAAGCCACCATTTTTAACCCCCTAAACCTACCTCGGAAATGTATAATCCGACCCGTTACAGGTGCGAGAACCGAACTCTTTCGGTTCTTGTTAAACGGGAAAGCGGTGCGTCTTTCAACATAAGACCAAGCCGCTGCTGCCCCCGCAACGGTAAATAAGTGCGGGCGTACCTCAATGCCACTGGATGCGAAGTCTGGGAAGGCGGTACGTCAAAACTTATCAGCCCGGAGACCGGCCTGCGACAACAAGCGCACGTGCTACGGGGTGGTAGTACAGGTTGTGATGGCCTGCAAAACACTCCCCCTCTGCACGTTTTACTCAATGCACGCTCTGGCATGCGGGGACGCCTGCCAGTCAAAGGGATACCTATGCATCCACACATCAAACCCATTGCGGCTCTGTTGCCTTTATTGTTCGTTGCACCGGCTCATGCACAACAAAATCTCGACCCTGTTGTTGTGACTGCCACCCGGCAAGAATCTCGCGTTTCTGAAGTGCTGGCCGATGTCAGCATTATTGAAAGAGAAGACATTGAACGCCACGCCGGTGGCACCGTGGTAGACCTCCTCACCCAACAACCGGGCGTTCAAGTGAGCACCAGCGGCGGGCCGGGGACATCTGCCAGCATTTACCTGCGTGGTGCCCGCCCGGATCAAACCAAAATTTTAGTAGATGGCTTGCCCATCAACTCCATTGACCTCACCGGCTCCCCCTTGCGATTTTTACCCCTTGCAAATGTGGAGCGCATTGAAATTTTACGCGGCCCGGCTTCCACGCTCTACGGCGCCGATGCTGTGGGCGGCGTCATCCAGATTTTTACTCGCAAAGGCAGCCCGGGTTTGAAGGCCGATGGCTTTATTGGCTATGGCACGCAAAACACCTTCCAGTCTCACGCAGGTCTTTCCGGTGGTGACGAGCATTGGCGCTTTCGAGTAGAAGGCAACCACGATGATTCAAAAAGCATCTCAGCCCAAAAAAATGTCTCTCAAAAAGATGCCGATAAAGACGCCTACCGCAACAGCGGCGGTGCACTATCGGCCTCTTTTTTGCCCCAAGCCGGGCATGAGCTGGGTTTGAGCTACCGCCAAAATGAAGGCCGGGCGCATTACGACAATTTTGGTGGCAACACCACCAATGATGCTTATAACGATTTTCGCCTCAAACAGTGGCGGCTTTTTTCTAATAACCGGCTGACGGATTTTTGGAGCAGTAAACTGCAATACGGCCAAACATCCGACTGGCAAAAGAATTACGGCAGCTGGGCCCCGAAAGGCAGCGCCTTTGAAACCGAAAGCAAACTACTGAGCTGGCAAAACAACTTTAAGCTGCCGCTAGGCAAACTGCTACTGGGCCTGGAACAACTAGACCAAGATGCCTCCAACGAAAGCGGCTTTAACAGCAAAAGCATAGATAACCAATCTGTTTTTGCCGGCTGGAATGCAGACTTTAACAATCACCGCTGGCAAATCAATGCCCGGCACGATGAGCATTCCCAATTCCAAGACAAAACCACCTACGGCTTGGCTTACGGCTACAAACTCTCCAAAGAATGGCGCGCACACGCCAGCTACGGCACTTCCTTCAAAGCGCCCTCGCTCTACCAACTTTACGATAAATTTTCGGGCAACCTAGACTTGCAACCCGAACAAGGCAAAAACCGGGAAGTGTCCCTTATTTGGGAAAACGCCACTCAAAGCGTCTCTGGCACGTATTACCTTAACCGCGTAGAGAACATGATTGACTGGTCTGCTGCCGCCAACACTTACCAAAACGTCTCCAAGGCCCGGCTGGAAGGCTTAACCCTCTCCTACACCGGCCAAGTTCAAGACTGGCTGCTGCGCGCCACTTACGATTGGCTCGATGCCAGCAACGAGGACACCGGCTTTCGCTTAGGGCGACGGGCTAAAAACAAAGTGCTGCTCGGACTGGACAAAAAATGGGGGGCTCTCCAAACCGGGGCGGAGCTTGTTGGCGTGGGTGCGCGTTACGATAGTAATTCCGGCAAAAACCCACTGGGTGGCTATGCCTTAGTCAATCTCAATGCAAAATACGCGCTCAACAAAACCTTATCGCTAGAAGGACGGATCAACAATTTGTTCGACAAAGACTATGAGCTTGCAAAAGGCTATAACACCTTGGGCATCAACGCTTTTGTCGGCATCCGTTACACCCCCTAACCCCAGCCGGGCACCGTGCATACGCCGGTGCCCTATAAGGTCTATTCTCCTATACTGCATGACGCTCCAACGCCTTTTTTTCGCGCTTAGCCTCACCCTTTGCCTTTGTTTGCCTTGCGCTGCAAAGGCCGCGCAACGCATTGTTTCGCTAGACCTGTGCACAGATTGGATGTTGGCCCGCCATGCGGAACCGAGCCAAGTCGCAGCCCTCTCCCCCATGCACCGCAGATACCCAGCCCCTTGGCTGACAAAGACATGGCCTTTTCACGATGGCCGCTTGGAGCGCATTCTCGAAATCAACCCAGATTTAATCATCACCGGCCAATACAATGCCCTCCAACTGCGTGCCCGGCTTAAGACGCTGGGCTTTCGCGTGGAGATTCTCCCCCTCCCCACCCACCTTACGGGCATTCACGATTATGAAACACGTTTGCTCAGCCTCATCGGCCAACCCGTCTCACGCGCCCACCCGCCCCCCGGCGATCCCCCTCCCCAAAGTGCCACCCGACGTCGACTCTTACTGCTGGGCGCCAATGGCATTGGCACCGGGCAGGGCACATTTGAAAATGGCATTCTCCTGCAAGCAGGCTGGCAAAACTACCTGCTTGGGGAGCGCCATCTGCGCCTAGATTTAGAACAAATCATGCAAGACCCGCCCGAGGCCATCTTATGGGCAGCCCCACCCAATAGAGCGCTGGCCAATCGCTTTGCCGAGCACCCGGCGCTAAAACGGGTGATTCCACCAGAACACTGGCTCAGCACCGACTACTGGCGCTGGCAATGCCCCGGCCCTTGGACCTGGGAACTTATCGAGCAACTCAAACAATGGCACGACTAATCCTTCCAATTCTCCTCATACTGCTGCTTGCAACGGCCACGCTCTCGCTGCTCACCGGCTCCTCATCCATTTCCGTCTGGGCCGGGCTTTGGGGTTGGTTGACGGGCAAGACCAGCGCCGCAGCCATGGTGATTGGCGAAGTGCGACTACCACGCACCCTGCTCTCTTTGGCCGTTGGCGCAGCGCTTGGCTTAAGTGGCGCAGCATTGCAAGGGCTTTTACGCAATCCTCTAGCAGAACCCAGCCTCACCGGCGCCAGCCAAGGCGCCGCACTGGGGGCCGCCGCTGTTTTTTATTACGGCATTTTTCCCCAAGCTGGCGAAATGGCCCCGGCCCTGGCGGGTTTGGTAGGCGCGGGCATCGCTTTACTCTTTATGCTTACCTTGGCCGGCTCTGCCAACCCCGGCATGCTGATTATGGCCGGGCTTGCCATTTCAACCTTGGCTGGAGCCGCACTGGCTACCGTTCTAAACTTTGCCCCCAACCCCTTTGCCATGCAGGAATTGGTCTTTTGGCTGCTGGGTTCCGTGTCCGAACGTGGCCTCAACCACCTGATGATTTTGCTCCCGGCTCTCCTCTTGGGCGGTGGGCTCATCTGGCAACAACGCACGCTACTCTTGGCGCTGAGCTTAGGCGAACCCGTGGCCAAAAGCATGGGGCTGGATTTTGCACGCGGTAGCCGGTGGATTGTGCTTGGCGCGGCCATTTTGGTGGGGGCCTCCGTCTCCATCGCGGGCAACATTGGTTTTGTGGGCCTCTTGATCCCCCACCTGCTGCGCCCTTTTGTCCAAAACCGGCCAGACCGCCTGCTCATTCCCGCCGCCCTGGCCGGTGCCATTCTCGTTTGCTTGGCAGACATTGTTGTGCGCCTGCTGCCGCCAGGCCGGGAAATTAAACTGGGCGTTTTAACCTCCTTGCTAGGCGCCCCCTTATTTATTTGGTTACTCTGGAAGGCGCGGCGGCAATGGATTTAATCAAAGTTTCTCAGCTCAAATCAGCGCCCCGCCTGCAAGACATTTCCTTTACGCTGGCCCCGGGGCAAATGCTGGGCATCATCGGCCCCAACGGTTCGGGCAAATCCAGCCTGCTTCAATGCCTAGCCGGTCTTTTAGATTACCAAGGCGATATTCAATTCCAATCACAAACCATTCACGGCCTCCCGGCACGCCAACGGGCGCAGCGCATCGGCTTTCTACCCCAATCTTGCTATAGCGCCTGGCCGCTGAGCGTGGCGGACATCGTGACCCTGGGCCGGCTCCCTTGGGGCGATGCCGATAGCGCCGCCATTGAGCAAGCCATCCAACAAACCGGCATTGAAGCGCTACGTCATCAGCCCATTGATGCACTCTCGGGCGGCGAACAATCCCGCGTCTGGCTCGCCAGAGTCTTGGCCGGGCAGCCCGAACTGCTTTTGGCCGACGAACCCATCGCCAGCCTTGACCTTCTCTACCAACGCAGCGTCATGCAAACCCTACGTCAATTCGCCGACCAAGGCAAAGGCGTGATTCTCGCCATACACGATTTCAGCCTTGCCGCACGCTATTGCGACCGGCTCTGCCTCCTGCAAAAAGGCCAACTCTTTGCCTTTGGCCGCCCGGAAGATGTGCTGACAGAAGAAAATCTTTCCGCCGTATTCCAAGTGCCAGTGCACGTAGACCTCAGCAGTCAGCCCCCCATCATCACCCCCAAATAGGCCCCCCGCCCATGAAGCCCGGTAAAAACCGAGACGAACTTTGCTACCCCTTTATCTACGAAAGCAGTTATCTGTGTGATTTTGAAGTCATCACCGACGAACTGGCCGCCCAAATTGGCGCTGCTTGGTCGCTTGTACCAGACAATATGCAAGACATTGCAGCAGACCTAGACCGGCTCCAAGCCTTGGCCTTTCACCTCAACGGCTCCATCCGTGGCCGACTGGCAATTGAAGAAGCCGACATCGACTGCCTCAAACAACGCCTGCACACATACCTCCAAGAAGTGCAAGACCGCCTCGGCGGCTTCGTACTACCCAGAGGCACTGCTCCCATCCCCCAACTCCACCAAGCCCGGTCCAACGCAAAAAAAGCCATCCGCGCCATGGTCCGCGTAGAACAAGAAGGCCGAAACATCCCCGACGTCTTACCCCGGCTATGTAACCTTATGTGCAATTTCTTCTTTATCCTCACCCTCGCCATCAACAAACGACGAGGCATCCAAGAAGTGCCTTTTATTAGCAAGAGCTATGGGTAGATACACATCTCGTGTCATTTATAACACTAAAAATGCCGCATTCCGCGCTGTCGTATTGAATATAACAATTAGAGTTTTTATCAGAAGATATCTCTTCCGTTAATCAAGAAACCATTTGTTTTATATAAAAATTTTGCATTCATGCACAATAAAGTCAAATACAATAAACCGTTTTATAAATTTCCTATATACAACTATCCCGTACAGCTCTCACTATCAAAACTCAGATAACTGTAATCGCCAAAGGAGCTTCCATGTTCAGGCATCTTAAAAAAGCGCTACTCATCTTAGCGCTCTTACTCCCCATAAGCGCCTATGCCGCTGATATTCTCATCCTCACCACACGTCCCAAAGAGCCCGCCTATGTAACCGCAGATTCACTTCCTAACTTTGTAAAGGAATTTACTGATGCAGCGACTGCGACAGGGGGAACAGCAACACTTAATGACACTGAATTAACCAATGGCGCAGCAATGAATCCCACCATTTTCACCAACCCTACTACGCACAAGCCTTATAACATCGTCGTGCTTTTTTCTGCAGAGGCCAAAATAGACGATGCAGATTGGCTTGTTCTTGAAACGGCTGTGAAACAGCGCAGCGCCTCAACATTTATTTTCTTTACTGATCTTTGTAGTGGTTGGTCCTCCCCTACTGTCTGTGGGAATGGATCGGGTTTGTTTACTACAGTTAAAGATGCTGCTGCAGGAAGTTTTACGCCAAGCCAAGGAGCTGTTGATAAGTTAGGTTTTTTTGCATCCTCTCTCAATACGAACAGCCCCTATGCTGGACATTTTACAAACATGCCTCAAATTACATTTGGCTGGCTTTCTTACTTTAATGACATTCCAGTAAACAACATACTTTATGTACCAAGAGGCACGACAATACCCATTGCAACATCAACAGCTTCTGCCGCTGGTTTGTTCATTCCTAATACTGAATCTTTTAAAGGTAATGGTGCCTGCGTTTTTGCCGTAACAGATGGCAACTCATTTTCGAATATTGCTTTGCACCAAGTTAAAAACAAAATAGGCTCAGATTTTATTGCAGCCTCTACAAAGCCCGGTGCGCCTTGTTTAACGGTTGGACAGATTTCAAAAAGTTTTAATTTAAGCACGGTTTCACCCGGAGATACCACAACCTTAACTATTAATGTAAATAACATAGTGGGACAAGATGCTTCAAACTTAAATGTCATTGACGCACTTCCTGCGCCTTTACAAATCAATGGCACAGCCAGCACAACATGCCCCGGCGGCACTTTTACAGCGCCTGATAAAGCAAATAGCATCAGCTTAACCGGCGCAACTTTACCTGCAGCGGGCTGCACCATTACCGTGCCGGTTACTTGGCCAAAAACAACAGCAGGCATCACGGCTTGTGGTACAGGGATGGGCGCAGTCATTGAAAATACAATAACGCCTTTAGGTTCTGATAATGTACTTTCTGCAGACGATCAATTCTCAGTCTCTGGTGGTGTTATAAATACCCCAACTTCTGCAAAATTAAGCTGCAAACCGCTGGCCTATGTCGATGTCCAAAAAACGAGTACGGCCACCAGCCTTATTCCCGGCGACATGGTGCCTTACATCATCACAGTCAGTAACAAAGGGCTCATCCCCGCCACCAACGTGAGCGTGATCGACAGCCTCCCTAGCAACGTCTTTAACACGGCATCTTGGTCTTGCACCGATCAAGCAAACACATCCTGTGGCGCGGGCTCCGGCAATTTAAATCAAACAGGTCTAACGCTACCTGCCGGTGCAACATGGACCTACAAAATCTCCGCCACTGTTGTACCAACCCCCGCCGCTACGTATACCAATACCGTTAGTGTCCCATTAGGGCCTGATAGCGTTTGTTTCAATGCCAGCCCTTCACCTTGTACTGCTAGTGCCCAAGCTTTATCTGCTGCAGCCTCTATACAAATAGACAAAACCAGTAGTACAACAGCTCCTCTAGCCCCTAATAGCCCGGTGAATTACACTATTACCGTTAAAAATACCAGCAGTGTGAATGCAACTGGCATTACTGTAAGTGACCCATTGCCTGCGGGTATTGCCGGTGGCACTTGGACATGTACAGGAAGCTGTGGTGCAGCCAGCGGCAATCTTCCGCTGACAGACACCATCGCAAATCTCGCCCCCGGCGCTAGCACCACTTATACACTTCTTGCACAAACGGCTAGCAGTGGCTTGCCAGCCCAAATTAGCAATAGCGCAAGCGCCAACTTTGCAGGCCCACAAGTCTGTGTGGATCAAACCGGCATCATCAGCCTGCCACCATGCTCAAGCGCAGTGGTGAACCTTGCAACTACACCAATTATTTCTGCACTACTACAAAGCAGCACCACTCAAGTGGCTCCAGGTAACAAGATCACATACACCCTCACCGTAAGCAACGTCAGCGCCGTACCAGCCAGCAATGTGCAAATTAGCAACCCTTTAGCAGCCGGTCTAGCCAACGGCACGTGGACCTGCGTAGGCACCTGTGGCGCCGCCAACGGCAGTCTTTCTTTGTCTGACATGATTGCCAACCTGCCCCCGGGCGCAACTGCGACTTACACCATCACCGCCATTGTTGCAGCAGGTGCCCTACCGGGCGCGATAAATAGCCAGGTGACCATCAAGAGCCCCGGCGCAGTGGTGTTTGATGCCGCAGCGGGTCTGGGTAGCGCGGTGACAAGTGGTGCATCTCTTATTCTGAAAGCGCCTTTTGCAATCTTAGCAGCTATCCCCAGCCTAGGCCTTGGAGCCATATTGCTTTTAACCATAACGCTTATAGGTTCTGTAATGAGCATAAGAAAGCGCCTACCTGCATAAGGCAAGGCCAGGGCGCGCTGCTTTTAGGCAGTGCGCCGCTGAGGGAAACTTTTAAAACCTATTCAGCGCCCATTCTTTTTTGACTTTCATCTAGAGTTTAAAAATAAAATTTACCGCTTAACTTTTATCAAAAGTAAGCACTCTAGAAATTAATACAGCGCCATATTTTTGTACCCATTACATAACAAGTTCTCTTGCTAAACCCAAGTAATACTTTACCCCTTGAATAAATGCCTGCTCGTCGGGATTAAAATACGAATTATGTAGTGGCGGATTATTCTGCTCTGCCCGGCCAACCCCCAACCACGCAAAACAAACGGGTGCGATAGTTTGGTATTCTGAAAAATCTTCACCAACAGACATTGGACGTTTTTCTTCGCGGAAAGAGTTTTGCCCTAAATCAGTCTGTACTACCCGGCGGGCGACATCGCACAACTTTTCGTCATTTACGATAGCTGAATAATCCCATTCATTAAATTTTATTTCTGCTTGGCAACGGTGTGCATTGCTAACCCCCTCAACAATACGAATCATTGCTTGTTTAATCTGCTTTCGTACCTCGGGGGTAAACGTGCGATTTGTGCCACAAATATGTGCATCATTGGGAATCGCTGCCGTAGTACCATCTCCAGAAATAATGCTACACACAGAAATGACTGCAGATTCATGTGGATCAATCTCGCGGGCAACAATCGTTTGTAACGCCAATACCGTTTCAGCTGCCGCCACACTAGGGTCAACCGATAAATGTGGCATGGAACTATGACCGCCCCGGCCATGGATATTAATATGGAAAGTATCTCGATTCGCCGTTGCGATACCCGGCTTGAGCGCAATGACGCCACTTGGTAACGCCGGTAATACATGCAGCGCAAAAAACATTTCTACGCCCTTTAAAACGCCCAGATCAACCAGCTCTTTGGCGCCGCCGGGCGACATTTCCTCTCCACGCTGAAAAATGAAGACGACTTCCCCTTTAATCGACTGCCATTGCTCAGATAATGCTTTGGCAGCCCCTAAGAGCATTGCCGTGTGCACATCATGCCCACAAGCGTGCATTCGGCCAGCTTGTGTTGAACAGTAAGGAGATTCCAATTTTTCATGCACGGGTAAAGCATCAATATCTGCCCGAAACGCAATCGTTCGTCCAGGCAAAGCGCCCTTAAGCCTGGCCACAACCCCGGTGGGTGCCGGACGACTGATCTCCAAACGCCCAAATGAGGCAAGTTGTTCGCAAATATAAGCGGTTGTCACATGTTCAACGTGCGACAGTTCAGGGTGCCGATGAATCGCTTCACGCCAGACAATCACTTGCTGGGCTAATTGTTGCAATGGTTCTTTCTGCATTATTCCTATCCTTTTTTACAAGGGATGCATTGTGGGCATCCTAATCACTATGGAAAAACCAATAGGCGATATCCCAAAGCGTGATTAACTTTTTTTCCAAAAGCTCTATCAAGCAAAAAACAAAATAGCCCCAAAATAAGCACCCAACACTACCGTTCAATTGCTGTCTCATGATGGCGCGCCATAGAACACAAACCCGTACTAACAAAGCCTCTCCACTCAAACAGGTGGAAGACCCTTGTCAATATTTTATTTTGTAATTGCGACAGAGTTGCCGTCAATCTCCGAACCTTGCCAAAAATCAACTTCTGTTTCAGTTCGAAGATAAATTTCTGTTTTCTGATTGATCCGTGCCATAAGGCAATATTCTTAATTATTTTTTTGCCTCACCCCGGTCATGCTATTCGTAACCACGTATTTCCTAGCCCCACCTTCGCTAAATTATTCCCAAGTAACCGGACGGCGAGCAGCTAAACTGCGCTCCATAAGCTCTAAAAGAGGATGAGCACGCTGAGCGAGACTAACAGGTAAATCAAAACCATCAAGCACCGGCTCATCCTCTTGTGAAGGAAGGGGTACAGCCCGGGCTCGGTTGATGGCATTGCGCAAGTCAGCAATGGCTTCCGGCAATTGCTCCAATGTGAAAATGCCTGTTTTTTGGGTTGTATCTTTCTTAAGCAACTTCAGAATGTCTTTCGCAACCTCACCAAACATGATGATGCTTGCTGCGGCATCTGATTTAAATGTAACTAACATAGCAACCTCCCCTTTAAATGGGATACTACTCCTTAACTGCGTATATAGCAGGGGCGTTTCGCCAGTAGCCTTTATAGTCCATGCCAAGACCGAATAAAAACTTATCTGGCACGTCCATCCCGGTAAAGTCTGATCGCATTCCGGGGAGGGCTTTTCGGTCATGGACTTTATGGACTAAAACAGCAGAATAAACACGCTCAGCCCCCTCTTCGCGCAAGTACTTCATAATTGCGTTAAGCGTATGACCTTCATCCAGAATATCATCCAGTATCAACACGGTTCGCCCACGCAAATCTTGCGTAGGGCGCACACGCCAATCAAGCAAGGTCCCCACATGCGCATGCCCATAGCGTGTGGCATGTAAATATGCCAACTCTAAAGGAAAAGGCAAACGGGGCAACAAACGCCCGGCCAGAATCAATCCACCATTCATCACAACATAAACAATCGGGTTTGCATCATGCAAAGCCTCGGTGATTGATTGTGCTAACTGATCTAATGCGCCTTCAATCTGCTCTTTAGTACAAAGACATTCAGATTTTTCAATAACATGGCGGATTTCATCTAAATCGGGGGGGCTCACAGTAACTCCTCAAAAAGTCATTAATGCAAAAACAGGTACGCCTGCTGCGCGCAACTTATCGGAACCGCCCAGTTCAGGGAGATCAATCAAAGCATTTATTTCTAACACTTCAGCGCCTAAATTATTTAGAAGCTTTTGTGCTGCAAGCAAAGTACCACCTGTTGCCAATAAGTCATCAACCAGCACAACACGCTCACCTTTTGCTATAGCATCTTGATGAATTTCGAGCGTTGCATGGCCATACTCAAGCGAATAAGCCTCGGAAAAAGTTGCCCAAGGTAATTTACCGGCTTTGCGAATCGGTACAAAACCACACCCCAGAGCATGCGCTAAAGCGCCCCCAAAGATAAACCCACGCGCATCCACGGCAGCGATCACCCCAGGCGAGGCCAAACGATGACGAGCGGCTAATAAGTCAATCGCCAGCGCAAAGGCTTGCGCATTAGATAACAAAGGCGTGATATCCCGAAAAACCACGCCCGGGGTAGGCCAATCTTGAACTGCTCTCACATACTGCTCTAAAAACAAACGCTCATCTTTCACAACCGCCCCTCCAGGGTATAGACAGGTTCCGTATTGTAATGGAAGCCATCGTAAAACACTTTAATTATGCGTAAAACTACAACCCCCTATACCACCTTGCATAACAAAGCGTTAAACTACGCAAAATTTTCAAAATCACCTTTCAAGGAAACGCTCATGGCCGTGATCGAAATTAACCATCCGCTGGTCAAACACAAGATCGGACTGATGCGGGAAGACACCATCAGTACTAAAAAATTCCGAGAGCTGACCCTTGAGCTGGGGCGCCTCTTAGCCTATGAGGCTTGCCGAGATTTTGAATTAGAAACCGTCACAGAACGAGGCTGGGCCGGGCCGGTAAATGTGCTCCGAATTAAGGGTAAAAAAGTCACCGTCGTCCCCATTCTGCGTGCCGGGCTGGGTATGCTTGATGGTGTGTTAGATATGGTGCCCAGTGCTAAAGTGAGCGTAGTCGGTATCTCCCGTAATGAAGAAACCCTACAACCAGAACCCTATTTTGAAAAATTTGTGGGCGAACTCAATGAGCGCATGGCCTTTATTATCGATCCCATGCTCGCCACAGGCGGCTCATTATTGGCTACCGCCAATATGCTAAAACGCGCGGGCTGCAAACAAATTAAAGCACTCGTGCTTGTTGCCGCGCCAGAAGGCATTGCACTCATGCAAGCCAAACACCCCGATATTGATATATACACCGCCGCCATTGATGAACACCTTAATGAGCGTGGTTACATCATCCCCGGCCTGGGTGATGCAGGCGACAAAATTTTTGGTACCAAACAAGGTTAAAGGTTTTTCTACGCCTTCTTGACACATACGCCAGTATGCGCTGATATACACGCTAATACTGGCGTTCGCTTAAACCGCTTGTCGATCAAACAAGTGAGTCCCTCAGCCGTAAGCCTGTATCATCTCCCCAAGACATCAACCTTAATCGAGAAACATCATGGAGCTCGTTCTACTCAGCGGCCTTTCCGGTTCTGGAAAAAGCATCGCACTCAATGTGCTTGAAGATGCTAGCTATTACACAGTAGACAATCTGCCGCCCGAAATGATTCCTTTGCTAATGGAGCATATCCAAGCAAATCATCCAAAACGCGCTGCCATTGCGGTTGATATGCGTTCGGGCGAGGGTATTTCCGCACTCCCTCAAGTACTTTCTTCTTTACAAAGTGCCGGGCACCGGGTTCGTTTTATCTTTTTGGATGCGCGCGATAACACCCTTATTGCCCGCTTTTCCGAAACCCGCAGACGCCACCCTTTATGTGAGGAAGACGTTAGCCTAGAAGAAGCCATCGCCAAAGAACGCGAAGCACTAGCGCCTATCGCGGAACTAGGTCATCACATGGATACCAGCGATATCCAGCCCAACACACTGCGCAAATGGGTGAAAGACTTTATTAGTATTCCCCCCTGTGCGGGCTTAACCTTGATGTTTGAATCCTTTGGATTTAAATACAACATTCCGCTTGATGCCGATTTAGTTTTTGATGCGCGCTGCTTGCCCAATCCATTCTATGACACCACACTGCGCCCTTTAACCGGGCAAGATGCCCCGGTCATTGCTTTTTTATCAAGCATTCCTGAAGTTCAAGAAATGGAAAACGACATCCAAAATTTTGTCGCTAAATGGCTACCTCGTTACCAACGCGACAACCGCAGTTACCTGACGATAGGCATTGGCTGCACAGGTGGGCAACACCGCTCAGTCTATTTAGCGGAAAGGCTCGGACAATACTTTTCCACCCACACTCAAACCCCTGTGCTCATTCGCCACCGCAACGCAAGTCGGCGTCCAGACTAAGCGTAAAACTTATGGGCCTTATCCAACGTGCCCGCCCTTGGCTCCAGCTCATCCGCCCCGGCGATTGGCTCATATTAATTCTTTGCATAGCGGGCAGCCTTTACTGCGTTATCTACCTCTGGCCCCGAGGTACACCAGATACAGCGGTCATTCGTCTACGAGGTCAAATTATTGCTGAACGCCCCTTAAAACAGTCAGAGACTCTGAAAATTCAAGGTCCTCTAGGCACCACACTCATTCAAATTGAACCGGGACGTGCCCGCATTCAAAGCGACCCCGGGCCCCGGCAATACTGCGTTAAACAAGGCTGGCTCACTCAAACAGGGGCTATCGCTATTTGTGCCCCAAATGAAATCAGCCTCAGCCTAACCGGGCAAAATACGCTCTATGACTCCCTCAACTATTGACTACACGGTTACCAAACGCGACTTACGGCTGGCCCACTTTGCCAGCGTAGCCATTGCATTCTCTGTTGCAGAGGCCGCTTTTCCCTTACCCCTGCCCGGCGTCAAGCCCGGGCTGGCAAACATTGTGACCCTCTGGGTTTTTATGAAATGGGGCTGGAAAGATGCCGCATGGGTTACCCTCCTGCGGGTCTTCGGTAGCGCCTTGCTACTTGGCCAACTTTTAGCGCCAGGCTTTTTTTTAGCACTCGCAGGCGCCCTCGCAAGTCTAAGCGCCCTTAAGCTAACCGGCTCATTGCCTGCGCGCTGGTTCGGACCGCTCACCCACAGCATCATCGCAGCGCTGGCCCACATTTGCGGTCAATTATTAGTAGCACGTTTATGGTTGATTCCTCACAACGGTCTTTTCTACCTTTTTCCCATCTTTGCGGTCACCTCACTATTTTTTGGCACCTTAAACGGTTTAATCGTTGCAAAACTCCTTGTCCTGCAACAAGAAGAGAAAAAATAAATTTTTAAAAATAATTATATTTTTCATGCAGTTATAAAAATAAAAAACAATCTAAGGGGGGGTGACTTGAAATATTTTATCCTAGCCCCTATTATTAGCACTCGTTAGAGGTGAGTGCTAATAGCATTTTCCGACAGCAACATATACCCAAGCTTGAATGCTCAAGCGGCTTTATTAGACTTATTTTTTATGAAACAGGAGTAAATAGAATGAAAATCCGTCCTTTGCACGACCGTGTCATCGTAAAACGCCTTGAAGCCGAGCGCACCACCGCCAGCGGAATTGTAATTCCCGAATCAGCCGGTGAAAAACCCGACCAAGGCGAAGTGCTGGCCGTGGGCAATGGCAAGATTTTAGACGATGGCAAAGTACGCCCCATGGCCGTTAAGGCTGGCGACAAAGTACTGTTCGGCAAATACGCCGGCCAGTCCGTGAAAGTAGATGGCGAAGAACTGCTCGTTATGCGCGAAGAAGACATCATGGGCGTTGTCGAAAAATAACAACCCACTTCACCTATTTACATTCCCCCTATATTCAAAACAGGAGTTTTCATCATGGCAGCAAAAGAAGTTAAATTTGGCGATAGCGCACGTGAGCGCATGGTTGCAGGTATCAATATTCTAGCGAATGCCGTTAAAGTCACCCTAGGTCCAAAAGGCCGTAATGTTGTACTCGAGCGCTCTTTTGGCGCCCCAACCGTCACCAAAGACGGTGTATCTGTTGCAAAAGAAATCGAACTCAAAGACCGCTTTGAGAACATGGGCGCACAGATGGTCAAAGAAGTTGCCTCCAAAACTTCCGACATCGCCGGTGACGGCACCACCACCGCAACCGTACTGGCTCAAGCCATTGTGCGCGAAGGTATGAAATACGTTGCTGCTGGCATGAACCCCATGGATCTCAAGCGCGGCATCGACAAAGCTGTAGCAGCGACCATTGAAGAGCTGAAAAAACTTTCTAAGCCCTGCTCCACAAACAAAGAAATCGCCCAAGTTGGCTCCATTTCTGCAAACTCTGACAGCGACATTGGTGACATTATCGCCAAGGCCATGGACAAAGTAGGTAAAGAAGGCGTCATCACCGTTGAAGACGGCAAGAGCCTGAACAACGAACTCGACGTTGTAGAAGGTATGCAATTTGACCGTGGCTACCTCTCTCCCTACTTCATTAACAACCCAGACAAACAAGTCACCATTCTGGAAAACCCCTTTGTCCTGCTATTTGACAAAAAAATCTCCAATATCCGTGACCTGCTGCCCGTACTAGAGCAAGTTGCAAAATCTAGCCGTCCGCTGCTCATCATTGCAGAAGATGTTGATGGCGAAGCCCTCGCAACCCTCGTTGTTAACAACATCCGTGGCATTCTCAAAACCTGCGCCGTTAAAGCCCCCGGCTTTGGTGACCGTCGCAAAGCCATGTTGGAAGACATCGCCATCCTCACCGGTGGTCAAGTGATTGCAGAAGAAGTTGGCTTGACACTCGAAAAAGCCACCCTCAATGAACTTGGGCAAGCCAAGCGCATCGAAATCGGCAAAGAAAACACCATCATCATCGACGGTGCCGGCAACACAGCCAACATCGAAGCACGCGTTAAACAAATCCGCGCACAAATCGAAGAGTCCACCAGCGATTACGATCGCGAAAAACTCCAAGAGCGTGTTGCTAAACTAGCTGGCGGCGTTGCAGTTATTCGCGTTGGCGCAGCGACCGAAGTTGAAATGAAAGAGAAAAAAGCCCGCGTTGAAGACGCACTGCACGCTACTCGCGCAGCTGTTGAAGAGGGTATTGTTGCCGGCGGCGGCGTTGCCCTACTACGTGCTCGCGCCCAACTGAACTCACTCAAAGGCGACAACCACGACCAAGACGCTGGTATCAAGATCGTTCTGCGCGCCATGGAACAGCCTCTGCGTGAAATCGTTGCAAACGCAGGTGACGAGCCCAGCGTTGTTGTCGACAAAGTTGTTAACGGCAAAGGTAACTACGGTTACAACGCCGCCACCAGCGAGTACGGCGACATGGTTGAAATGGGCGTACTGGACCCCACCAAAGTTACCCGCACAGCACTTCAAAATGCAGCATCTGTTGCATCTTTGATGCTCACCACAGAATGCATGGTTTGCGAACTGCCAGAAGACAAAGCAGCTCCCGGCGGCATGGGTGGTATGGGCGGCATGGGTATGGACATGTAGTACCCGCCCCTCAGGCACAATGCTTCACAAAAAACCCCGCTTAGGCGGGGTTTTTTTACAATTCATTCCAAATAACTGAATAGACCTTTTAACGGTTTTGTTCCTGTAAACAAGCCTGCCGAACAAGCGTTACTACACGCTGCGCACGGGCGGACAAGGCCCATTCTGCTCGGTGAATCAATAACAAGCGGTCGACGACAGGCGTTGAGTGCTTAACTACTTGGATCAATTCAGCATGTGCAAACGCCTTGCGCGCATGCTGGGGCAAAACTGTAAATCCCAGGCCACGCGCTACGGGTTCAAGAATAAGACCAATCTGATTTACAAAACCATTAAATGGAAGGCTAGACAGGCCCGGGTTGCCGGGGAAGTAGCGACCCAGCAGGCGCGTTGCCATCGCGCGACCATCTGGATGGTCAATAAACCCTAACTGTACTAAATCATCCCAGCTCTCAATCCGGCGATCCGCTGGAATAATCAATTCAAGCTCTTCCTCCATGAAATGCTCATATTTCAGACGCGGATCGTCGGGCCTAAGCGTAACTAAACCTAATTCATACTGATTCTGCAAAACTGCATTGAGCGTCTCGGGGTCTGGCGCAAAGCGATGGCGAATCACCAAACCCGGCGTAGCCTGCTGCAAATCGAGCAACAACGGATAGAGCGCCAATCCGATACTCCCGGGCGTGATGAAACTGACTTCACCGCTCATCACATCGCTGTCGGCCAAACGCAGCTGTAAGCGCTTATCGGCCTGCTCAAGCTCGCGACAATAGTCAAGCAAAGCACGCCCAGCCGGCGTTAATTCAATCTGACGTGATCGCCGAATAAGCAGCGGCCCCAATTCACCTTCGAGACGATTCAAATGCTGACTAACAGCTGCTTGAGTGATACCGATATGATCGGCCGCCCGTGTGAAGCTGCCGGTTCTCGCCAACTGCGTAAAACTACGCAGCCACATTGGGTTATACATAACAATTTATTATTAATAATATAAGGATCTATTAGTTTACATGATAGAGGCAGCTCTTTAAGCTTTGCGACTCAATTTAACTGGAGACCTGCAATGAATAAGACATATCCCCGGAACTTTTCGCATATCGGCCTTTCCGTAACAGATCTAGATGCTGCCGTGGCGTTTTATACCGAGGTACTCGGCTGGTACTTAATCATGCCACCCACGACAATCACGGAGGACAACAGCGCCATTGGCATCATGTGCTCAGACGTGTTTGGCCCGGGCTGGGGATCCTTCCGCATCGCTCACTTATCAGCCGGCGATAGAATCGGTGTTGAAATCTTTGAATTCAATAATGCGGCTCGGCCAGAGAATAATTTTGAGTATTGGAAGACTGGCGTATTTCATTTTTGCGTACAAGATCCAGACGTAGAAGGATTGGCAGCAAAAATCGTTGCGGCTGGAGGTAAGCAGCGCATGCCTGTGCGAGAATATTTTCCCGGCGAAAAGCCATATCGTATGGTCTATATGGAAGACCCCTTTGGAAATATTCTGGAAATCTACAGCCATAGCTACGAGCTAACCTATTCAGCGGGTGCTTACAAAACTGCGTCATAGCCCCTCTGCCATCAAACAGGCAAAAGTACAGACATCACTCAAGGTTTGGACTGAGCTCATCTAAACTGTAAATAACGCGCTAGATTCTTACATCTAAACAAATAAAAACAGGTTTATCTTAAATTTCTGAGATAAACCTGTTTCAGATGTGATCTACAAAAAGCCACTTTTGCAGTGGCCAATTTAGAAAATGTCTCAGGGAACAGGCTGCCCGGCCCCGGCCTCTAAAATCTCAAACCAATCTTGTAAATCCATCTCCCAAGCGCAAGCTTGCACGGCCGCATCCAATGCCGTCTCCCGGCGTGAGCCTAAAATGGGAATCAAACGGGCCGGATGGCGCAAGAGCCATGCGTAAACCACCGTTTCAATCGACACACCCCGGGCGTCTGCCAGGCGCTGTAAAACACCCCTCACCCGCTTGGCGCGCTCATCTTCAGAGAATAAGGCGCCACCGCCTAAAGCAGACCAAATCATAGGCGGCAATTTCAAGGCTAGCGCCTGGTCAAACGTGCCATCAAACAAAGGTGCGGTATGCAAAGGTGAGCATTCCACCTGATTCGTCACCAGCGGAAAGGCGGCGTTTAACATTTCAAACTGGCTGGGCGTAAAGTTGGACACCCCAAAAGCACGCACTTTGCCACTTTGTTTAAGCTCGTAAAACGCAGCCGCCACCTCATCCGGGTGCATCAATGGGCTGGGCCGGTGAATCAGCAATACATCCAAATAAGTCGTATTCAGATTTTTAAGGGAAGCTTCAACGCTGCTCACAATATGCGTTCGGCTGCAATCGTAGTGTTTTACCCGATGTTGAGGCCGGGCAGAACTGAGTAGCGCAATCCCGGTTTTGCTGACCAGCTCCATTTTCTCCCGCAGATGAGGCGCCAAAGCCAGCGCCTCGCCAAATATGCGCTCCCCGGCGTAGTTGCCATAAATATCAGCATGATCAAAGCAGCTAATACCCCGGTCTAAACAGCTTTCAATCCACGCCAAGCGCTGCGCCGGCTGCCAATCCCACTCAGCCATACGCCAGCAACCCGCCACCATGCGCGAGATAGATAAACCTTCCTGATTCATCGTAATACGCGGAACATTCATTACATTCTCCTTTAACAATAAAAACTTAAACCCGACTCAAAGCAGCTCGCGCAAATGCTTTGATCACTGCAGGATCTTCGCCTAACGCGCTTTCTAACACAAAAGTACAGCCCGGCTGAGCCGCTTCCACAGCTTGCAACAAGACCGGCAAATCCCGTTTAAGATGCCCGCTTTGTGCCAAAAAGACAGGTGCAATCGTAATATGATTCACCCCTTGTTCACACAAGTCTGCAGCAGCCTCCGTCAAATCAGGCGAAATAAACTCTAAAAAAGCCAGACTCACCGGCAAATCCGGGGCTAGACTTGCGAGCTCTTGCTGCATTGCCTGCATCGGACGTGCCCACGCCGGGGTACGCGCCCCGTGCCCCAGTAAAATCAAACCTTTTTGACCTGCCATACCTCACCTTTTACGCCATAGATTTAGCAACATTATCGCGGATTCATCCACAAAGCACAGCACATTCCTAGATACACACTTTACAATGCGAACTTAAACGAACCTCTCACGCTCTTTAAGACGCAAGCGAATTTATGTCTTCTAACCGTATCAACATCCTCATGTATCATCAGGTCGGCGATTTTTCTCCTATGAAAAATCACCAATCCACCTATATACACTACAAACGCTTTGCCAGCCACATGGCCTACCTAGCCCACGGCGGCTACACCGTTTTAAGGCTTGAGCAAGCGCTGGCCTGCCTTGCCGGGCAACACCCTACCCCGCCACGCAGCGTTGTCATCACCTTTGACGATGGCTATGAAAATTTCTACGAATACGCTTGGCCTGTTTTACAGAAATATAAATTCCCGGCCATGGTCTACCTCATCTCAGGCCTCATCGGCCAACCCGCAAAATGGTTTGCAGCAGATGGTCGAGCCACCCCGGCCCTGATGGATGCAACGCGTATTCGCCAACTTCGCAAAGAAGGCGTGGACTTTGGCTCCCACGGCGCCACGCACGTCAAGCTCGCAGAACAAAGCACAGAACGCATTGCCGAAGAAATGCACAACTCCCGCAAAGCCCTTAGCGAACTGCTAGACGAAGACATACGCCACTTCTGCTACCCCTACGGCAGCCATGATCTACGCTGCATTGAAGCCGCCGCCCAAGCCGGCTACACCAGCGCCGTCACCTGCGAACGCGCCCAAGCCACCCCAGACAATGATCCCCTCGCCCTTCCTAGGAAAGCCATCTCCTACGGCGACAACCCCATCGGCCTTTTCTGGCGCATGCACGTCAAAAACACCCCCAAATACCCACTCCTTCAAAGGCCCGGTGCCAAGTGTAAAAATCACCCTGCCCTTATTCTCCACAATCAATCTAATGGAAAAAAAATTAACTTTCATTTCAAAAAACACTAACAGCCACAGCTATCATCTTGCGACTTATTAACATCAGCAACTTCAAAATTAAAGTACAACACTGGCTCATAACTTTATAAGTTTCCTTGAAAACACTTCTGCCGGGATTTCAAGTTGTTAACATTTTCTGAGTCTATTGTTCAGTACTCTAACTACGGCATTCAAGTAACCTTTTGATAACCAAGACAAATCTAATCCTTGGGTAAATATTCACGAATGAGACCATTAGTGTTTTCATTGATAGCACGTTATTAGGAGCTGTGTGAGCGTGCGAAATAGGTGCCTATCTTAAGACTTTTTGAGAACATCTCACATTTAACCATTTTTCGTCCTTGATCATAAGTCAGGGTCTTTCAGATATCAGTGAATAATTTTGTAATCTTGAATAGGAAAGACTTAGAAATAGCCTTTTAAAAATTTCTTCACCAACGTCTATATTATCTTTTTTGATGGTAACATAGGCTCTCCGTATAACTCAATCGCAACAACGAACAAAAAATTTATTGTAAGCGTTTTACTGTTTTCTCTTGAGTACTCGTTAACATTGTTTCAAGATAATGCACAATATGTAAGCACTCAAGAACCAAATCACAGAATCTCTACTTATAAATGACCAAACTTACAATACTTTCTGTAGCTGCTGCAGTTTGCACTCAAATAACCAGAAGCGTACACGCATTTTTATAAAAGCCGATAATTACAATTGACAACCTGTCCTACGCTAGTACCACTCAATGATACCGAGGATGAGTCAACGAGGCATAAAACCAGCTCATCTAAGCTAATGCAACCATAAAAAAGTAACTGCCAATTATTTCCTTGTCCTCTTAGACGACAACCCGTAGCATTCGCAAAAACATATTATATTTCAATGTCTTACGCACACCTTTTAAAAATATACTGATAATAAACTTCTATAAAGATACTTTTATATGAGCTTTTCGATAGAGACATGCTGCGCACTAAACATAGGAGACCGGGCTGAACAGCAAGATCGGGTAGCTGTCTTTGCGCATCCTAAATATAAAGGCACCCTAATGGCGGTGTTAGCCGATGGCATCGGGGGTACATCAGGTGGTGCCATGGCTGCAGAGCAAGTAATTTTTAAAGCGAAACAAAATTTTGATGGTTATGGACCAAAGTCAGAGACAGTTGGTTACTTGCTTAAAAACGCAATGCGTGAGGCCCATCAAGTTATTAAATTAATGCGCTATGCGAATGCAAAAGAGCCTCATAGCACTGCTGTCATTTTTATGTTGACCGCTCAAGGCGCTCAGTGGGCTCACTGTGGCGACTCTCGCTTATATTACTTTCGAGGAGAAGTTCTTTCGGGGAGAACGGAAGATCACTCTTT
>RRZU012587081.1_pt1 | contig 22820 bp, 21 predicted proteins | sample 2165561 | NCBI WGS metagenome assembly RRZU01 (sample SAMN10456909, study PRJNA506462) | wastewater metagenome | isolation source: wastewater sludge | place: USA: Moscow, Idaho | reverse complement strand
AATGGCAACGTCCATTTGGCCCTTATTCACGGCCTGATCTGCTTTGGTCGCGGTCGCTACGTTGCTGATCGTTGTACCACCCGACTGCACCACGTCCACGCCATATTTACCATCTTTGCCAATTACCGCAGTCTGGCCCTGCAAGCTGGTACTATCAAAGTTGATTGAGCCATCGGCATTACGGTCGTATTTAACAACCGAGCTAATATCAGTCTGAATACTGGTAATCTTGCCCTCTACGCCTGCAATGGCAACGTCCATTTGGCCCTTATTCACGGCCTGATCTGCTTTGGTCGCGGTCGCCACGTTGCTGATCGTTGTACCACCCGACTGCACCACGTCCACGCCATATTTACCATCTTTACCAATTACCGCAGTCTGGCCCTGCAAGCTGGTACTATCAAAGTTGATTGAGCCATCGGCATTACGGTCATATTTCACCGCACCGTTTAATTCCTCTCCAACAATTTCAAACGTTTCGCCAACAGCATCCACTACGGCTTTTAATTGCTGAACATTTACAGCATCATTGTCATTTGCACCAGCAGCTACATTTGTAATTCGTCTTTTTTCCCGAATTTCTCCCCCACCTCCTACGGAGACTTCACCTTGAGCTTGCCCACCCACCCAATATGCTTGATCTGATAATGTAGAGCCGTCAGCTTGAGAATCATTTCCAATTGCAATATTACGATCTGTAGCGTAAGCATTATTTCCTAAAACAATGCCTGCATTTTCAGCAGTTGAATCTGAACCGACAATAATAGAACGATCATAGGCATTGTTTCTATTACCTATAACTGTATTGTCATAACCAGAAGTAGTATTGCTGTTACCAAAAGTATTGTTATTTGAATTGGAAATATTATTATCGCTTCCGACAATATTGTTTAAGGTTGAATCATCACCTAAAGCAAAAACCCCTAATTCTAAAGAAGATTGATTAATACGATTTCTGTATCCCAATACCGTTGTGTTATTAGCCGAAATAGAGTTTTGGCTACCAACAACGGCATTTTGATATGATTTATTTTCTGAACCCTCACCCTCAAAATTCAAACCATTATCTATATAGTTTTCATTACCAATAATTTGAGAATCATTACTTACAACTTGATTATTATTACCGCTAATTACTGTTTCCGCAGTATAATCAGCACCTACACCAAGACTATTATTATAACCTGTCACACTGACACTAGAAGCACCTTGAACATTGTTATTATCACCTGAAACATTAACTTGCCATGTATTAGCCACTTGGTTAAAGTCACCAACAATCTTACTATTACTAAGGCTTGTTAAGTTATTACCTGTACCAAAAACACCGCCAGACCATGAATTATCATTAATATTATCATTACCAACAATTAAATTCTGATAACCCGAAGTAATATTATTATTGCCAATAATATTAGAATTTACTTCTGCACTAGAATTAGAACCAATGACATTAGAATAATAACCAGCTTGAGAATCTTTACCAATTGCAATGGCTTGATCAGCACCAGCTTTTGCAAAATCACCAATAGCTATAGACGACTCACCCTCTGATTGTGTTTTAGTCCCAATAGCTATAGCATTATTACCTGTCGCACCCTCACCGTTATAATTACTATCAGTATCATCTGTACTGTTAATACCAATAAAATGAGTCCGAATCGCCTTTAATTGCTGAATATTTGCAGCGTCATAATCATTTGCACCAGCAGCAACATTTGTTAATCGTCTTGTGACTAGGTTAGGGTCATCACATGGGCCTCTTTCCAATTCACAAACCGCAGCTAACCGTGCCTCACTGTTACGAGCTACTCCACCTATTGAGACTTCCCCTTGAGCTATCCCACCTACAAGGTAAGCATCATCATTTAAGGTAAAACCATCGGCTTGAGAACCATTACCCAGAGCAACATTACCATTTGTTGCAGATGCATTATGTCCTAGAACAATTGAATAATTACCAGCAAAAGAACGGTCGCCTAGCAGGATTGATTTTTCAGAAGCTATACTGTCAAAACCAATAACAGTAGAATCGACACCCGTATTAAAATCACCAAAAATTAAACTTGCTCCAGTGTTGGCATGATTATAATTACCAATGACTTTAGAATTATCAGCCATATATAAGTTATTTCTATCACCCAAAACTAAAGAGTTACTACTATCAGTAATATTATTTTTACTACCGAATACCTTAACTGCATAATTACCTGAAAGTGTATTCTCACTACCAACAATATCTAAGGCAGCATTTAAGCCATCACTACCACTAAATCCATCATCTGAAACAGATAAGATATTGTTAGCAGCACCAGAAACATTAATATTTTTTACTTTTTGCTGATTTTCAAAATTTAGATTATTAGAATCACCATTGATTTTAATATTCTTTGCATTATTTATAGTGTTGTCACTTCCAGTAACAACAAAATTTTCTGAATTAACAATGTTATTATCTTCACTAGGCTTACCAATCGTGATACCACGAATCACCAGACAAGTATCTTGAATGTCACAAGCTACATCAATCCCAGTAGTTTGAGTAGGATTAAAATCAGGTGAAAATGTGTTAGCAAAAGTTAAGACAGGAGTAATAAGCATAGCTGACATAGTGGTACTTTTAACAATACCTTTTGCAGCTTCACTAGCAACTACAAATCGACCTATAGCCCGATTAAAAACAACTTTAAATATTTTATTCATGTTAAACCCACAGATAAGATTTAAAGCAAGTAGACGAATCTACTTGCCCTTAAATGTGAGTGTTCAAAAGAGACTGACAATTTCTTGAAATGAACACTCAACCCGTAACGCATTAAACCCTTTCCTGATCGTTCGCCAAAACAATCAAAAAAGTTATTTATTTTCGGTATCTACCTTTTTGTTAGACTCAAACATAGACCCATGCAACCAACCGCGACCATACCCTTTAATCTTCAAAAAGAGCATTTTAACTCGTTTTAGTTTCACTTTGTTAGTACCTCCTCGCACTTTTGACTGCTCATTTCAATTACTTCAACAACATTACCCCCGTTGTCAAAAACAAAAGAAATAAAGCATTTTTGTTTACTGTTAATATTGACCCCATAGAACCAAGCCTCTTGAACATCCTTTTTAATAAATGGATTGCCAAAGATATTCTTGACGCTCTCCTTTGTTAACTGAACATCATTAACAATATGCGATAAACTGTTAGATGAAACAGTTTTAAAGCTTATAACATTTTCTTTAACGCCTTTAAAAAGAAAGTCGTCATTTGTATTAGCTTGCGCTTGAGAAAATACAAAGAAAATACCAATAAAAAAATACTTTTTCATTAGATCGCCATTTCCAACTCAAAAACAGACCAAAGATTACTATGTGATTTTCTAAACATTAAAGAATGTTTAATATTACCACATCCATGCTCATTAGGGTTTAATTCAATTATCTTTTTATCTGAATTAGGAAATAATTCCATTAAAAGATTAACTGTATTTCTGCTAACTATATAATCATCTTTAGCAAAAAAGTTAATAATAGGAAATTTAATATCATTATGATGATCTTTAAATACACTACTACCTATTGCTTTTTTAAGATAATCTTTAGTCTTTGCAAATTCAGCCCATTCTAAACCTACATATTTTGGTAAATTCTGACCAAATCCCACCATCTTTGTAGGACAATAACCATTTACCGCAGCACAGATTGGGAACGCAAAATTAAACATACAAAAAGCCAATGCCTTAGCTTTTGGTGACAATCCCCATATATAACTTGTAGATGAGGAAATAATCACAGCTTTTACAACCAGCTTATGTATATCGGGTACGATTCCGAGTAGCTGACCGCCTACACTATGCCCTAGCAAAATGACCTTTTCGCTACCCGTTCGATTCAGTAGATAATGCATAGCCGATGGAATATCTTGTGTTCCCCAGTCTGTATATCGTACTTTCGATTGTTTCAGAGGAACGTATAACGATTCTCCAATACCCCGATAATCAAAAGTAAGAACATCATATCCACGCCCTGCTAACCATTCAGCAAAGAACTTATAAAAGCTCTTTTTCAACCCCGTTGCTGAACAGATTAAAACAGGATAAGGTTTTTTGTTTTCTCCAACTCTATTAAAGAATTGAGCAGCCAGCTTATAACCATCACCACACTCAATAAAAATAGATTCCATATTTAAATACCTTGTTAAAAAAATCCTTGTATGCCAATTAAAAACGGTTAGTTAAAATTTAATTAATCATTATCGCCCCCTTTCTTTATCACTTTGCTTATTTACTTGAACATTTATAGTTGCCTCACGTTTAAGTGTTGGCGGTTCAGGTAATTGGTAAGTACCATCTGCTATTTGTGGTACTTTGTCTGCTAGATCATTTAACTTTTTATCCATCTGCAACGGATTATCTTTAAATTTATATTCAATAACCTGTTTAAATGCTTCAATAGTTACTTTGTCTTTTTCTTCAATTTTATCTTTATAACTGTCTAAAGTTACTCTAAGATTTTGCATCCCCGTGTTTTTATTAACCCCTACTGTTTGAATGGCTTCTAATGGTACTTCATCCTTATAAGAATTAATAAGCCCTACCAACTTTTCTTTTTCTAATTCTTGAGGATTAAAACCCTTTTCAAACATTTGCCCCTGCAATCGAATATTTCTATTACCGACTGGATTTTCAATACTAATTGTTTTTGTTTCTTCTTTTAGAACATTGAAACCCTCTTGTTTTAGGGCATTAACTACATCATCACGGCTATTAATATTTCCTTTTTCCACTTCCTCAGCCAAAAACTTACCAATATAGTTTTTAACTTCGCCAACGGTGGCTAATTCACTCACTGATAATTTTTTATCATTTATCTCTATAGCTCTATCTTTATCCGCTACTCCAATCCCAAGCTTTTCATTCCAGAAAGCCTCAACATTATTAATAACTTTACTATTGTCATAGGCATCTTTATATTTATCAAAATGGATTCTATAATCTTGTTCATAAACTCCATTTAATTTTTTATTTTCAACAAATCCTGTTAATTCTTCTAAATTTTTTATTTTACTTGTCATTTCTTCAATATAGCCCTCCTTAGTATATTCTGCTAAACTTGAATTTTGTACAACGTTTTTAAACTCATGCTCAATAAGTTTTAATCGGTCAGACTGTAAAATTTCGCCCTGTTCTGTGCTAATTTTTGATTGACCTATAGAAGTCTGGTCAATAAGTTTGTCGGCATAATCTAAATAATCTTGTATTTCCGCTACTTCATTAATGATAACTCCTAGTTCTTCATCGGCTGTTAATGGTTCCTTGTCTACATCAACTTCGGTAGTGTCCTTGTCTATCTGGTCTTGATCTAAAGACAAAGATGGTTGTTCTAAATCCTGTTCTATTTCCTGTTCCTTTGATTGTTCAGGTTCTTTACTCTCTTGAACTTCTTGAACGGGAACAGCTAAATCGAGATCCTTTTTAAGTGTCGTTTCTTCATGCTGGATTTTATTGTTTGTACGGTCTTGTTGTGCCAGTTGTAGCTCAGCTAAGTCTTTTTCTGTAGGCTCATAGCCCTTAGTCTTAATGCCACGAATAGAGGCTTCTAACCAAGCTTTTTGCTTAAATTCTTCCGTCCCCTTTAGGCTAATTGATGACCAGCTTTTACTTTCTGCAATATCCAGCATTGCTTTAATTGTTTTATCATCACTTCGGGATGTATTTAGTGAACTCTTACGATCTTCAAAAGCAATGGATGTATTATTCTTATCATCACGGTCATAAAAATTAATTGATTCATCTTTAAATAAGCGATTTCTAATAATGGCGGTATAGTTATTTTTGATTGACTCAGGTAATTCTAAATCATCCTTTAACCCATCTTTTTTAAAATCTAGGATTTTCTTTTTATCCTCATTACTCACATCCTGATCTTGATTAACCTTTTTTTCTTGCTCAATAGGTTTATCGTATTCAATACTGTTTTTATGTTCTAATTGTTGTTCGTACTTTTCAACCTCCCACTCTCTTTTTTTTGTACCCTCAATAATACCTTTATCCAACAAAGCTATAGTATCTTCCAGTTTAATATTATTGCGTTCCAATGGTTCTTTCAAACCTAAACCCCAAAACTTATTTTTACCGCTTACTGTTTCAAGCTCAACATAATAACTAGGCTGATTATTCGCATCATCTTTATATGGTGCATGACCAAAACCTATTAATTTACCTTGAACAACTTTATCATTTAAAACATTATCGTTCATTTCTATTTTCCTTTTAAATTATTAAAACTGTAAAACTACTTCGTCAGATTCGACTTTAAAGAAATCGGCATCAAATCCAAGAGCATCACTAATCTTTTGAATATAATCCGAGTGTTCATTAACTAAAGTCTTAACTGCTGGTAGCTCTGAAATTGATTTAATTTGCTCAAATTTAATACCACGCATAACTTCAAGCATGTGTTGAACATCGAGTACAGGAGGAATGTATTGTTCCTTAATTGGTAGCCCTTTTTGACGGCCTGCCTCATCCCGTTCTTGGCTTAAACGGCCTTGAAAAACTGGTTCTTCATAAAAGATTATTTTTTTGCATAAAATTGGTTTATGTGCGTCATATTTGACAATCTCTAATGACTTGTCCAATTCCAGCATTTCTTGCGGTAGCATTAATGCTCTGCTCTGATCTGACGTACTGATTGACCCACCACCACCCTTACCTTGATTGCGAGATATTGAACGGCCTTTAACTGTTTCTGTACCTAATAACTTGCTATATTCCTCTGCATCTTCAACCGTTCTAGGTGCAAAGATAACTTGACATGCCATGTTTGATAGAAGTGTTCTAGCCCCCTCTCTTGTATAGTATTTTTCAGCTTGCGATTTATCCTGAAAAATCAGCATTAATCGCATGTTATAACCAGCAATATAAGCCACTGCCTTATTAATAATTTCGACATGGCCCAAAGCCGTAAACTCATCGAGTAATACGAGGCATTGATATTTAAGGCTAGGGTCTTGCTCAGGTAAAACGCGAGTATTCAGGTTAATTAATTGGCTGAAAAATAAATTAAGTAGTTTATCGAATCTCGGTAATTCATTAGGTTGAATACCCACATAGATAGACATACGTTTTTTACGCACTTCATCTAATCTAAAATCTGATGCAGACGTGGCAGCAGCTACCATAGGGTCAGTGAAAATATTAAGCGGTGCAGACAAACTTGATAAAATACCAGCTCTTGTATTTTCGGAACTATTGCCAGCATAGGCCATTAGTGCCTCAATACATTCAACCGACAAAGCATTACCATCTGCCTTACGCTGTTGGATAGTTTCAGTTATCCATTCTTCCAGTGGCTTTGTTGGCGTTGATAGCTTGATTAATTCAGCCATCGTACAAGGGCGGTCTGGCGTTTCAAGCATATAAAGAACAAAGCCTGTAAATAGTCTTTGTGCTTGTGATTGCCAAAATGCATCGTCACCATCTGACGGATACATAATATTAGCAATATTCTGTATATCCCCCATTCGCTTAGTCGGGTCACGCTCGATGTAATCCAGTGGATTATATCTATGGCTACGTCTGTCATCGGCTTTAGGTGCGAATAAGAAACAGTGCTGATATTTTGATCTAAAACCAGCCGTTAAATCCCAGTTTTCATTTTTTACATCCAGCACCACACAACTATCACGATAATGTAATAAGTTTGGTATTACGATACCCACCCCTTTACCTGATCGGGTCGGTGCAGCCACAAACACAAACTCATTGCCAAAAAATTCAAGGAATTTATCTTTAAATTTACCTACCAACACAGAGGGATTACTAGGTGACTTGCTATATTTTTTCTCTTGCTCTTTTGGTAATAGTATAAGGCCTGTTTTCCTTACTTCATGCATAACCGCAAATTTTGCACTACCATGTAATTCACGTCTTGGCTTTGCAAATAACGCCATCGCAATAACCGCGTCAAATAGCAAAACAATAATGCCGCCAACACCAGCACAAATTTTAAGAACTTTTAATACTTCTGGTTTATGCCCGTACAATTTATAGTAATCATAAATAATATGATAACTATATAACTCCATCGGTATTTTTTGCCATTGTACAAAAACTAAATTGGCAGCGAAAACACCTATTACAGCCCCGATAATTGTTACTATTAAAAATAGTATCAAATACGCGCCTATCCCTTTTTCATCGTCATTCATTAGGTTTATTTCCCCATGAAAATATAAACCACATTAAGAGTGATATTGAGATAACCCCCCAAATTATGAGAAATTCAGGTTTAAAAATATCAACTCTTAAAACAGTAAAGCCTGAAATATAAGAAAGAATAATTACTGACAGAAAAGTGGCGAGCAAACCTAATAAAAGAGATAAGACAAAGAAAATAGTAAAAAATACTATTCCTCTTTTTTTCTTCGCCACCTTATTATCAGACATTGCTTTCACCTTGATAATTACTCATGCCTTTTTACCCTTTAATAATCTGTACTTTCGTACTGGGTCATAAGCAATTTCTTTAACGTAGGTATGATTTAAAAACATCATTACATCCAACGTTGTATATACGTCAGACATAATCATTTCAAAATCCAGTTTTTGACCAATTTCAGACTGTTTAATTAAGTTACCAACACGGTAATAAGCACTGTTACAGTCATTCGCGTGTACTGTAGTAATAGAGCCACCATGTCCAGTATTTAGGGCCATGAGATAATCAAAAGCCTCATCACCCCGTAGCTCAGTTAAAAATATGCGGTCAGGCTTCATACGCATGCATGACTTTAATAAGTCTTTTGGAGAAACACCCGAAAAGAAAAGATGAACGCGGTTAGGATGATTCGGTAAATCAAGTTCTGCTGTATCTTCAATCGTGATAAGGCGTGTATAGATTGGCACAAGGTCACATACAGCTTTAGTAAATGTAGTTTTACCTGAACCAGTTGCACCGATCAGGCAAATATTCTGCTTATGCTCTACAGCAAGACGAATAAATTTATCTATATCCCGATCGGCTTTAGCTTTAAGCATCTGTAGCTCAAATAGCTGTAAAAAAACGTCATCTGGAATACCTAGATAATCATTTAAATAGTCTATTTCTGCCTGTTCCGCTTGTCGTTGCTGTGCAATGTGTGGCGGTAAAATCAAGTTTTTAGTTTGAAACGTTGATGTATCGACCCACTCACTTAAACGGCCTGAATCAATATAGTTACCCAAAGTAAATCGGGTATTACTTGGCCTACGCACAACAATTGAAACGGTATCGCGTTCACAGGCCGTAGGAATAACAATTTGCCCACGTTGACCGTGAGGCATAACACCAGAACAAATCGGTTGATTTTGATTGATTTCAAGCTTGTTAAAGTTCGCAAACGTAGTAGCGATCTGCTTTAGGGTTGCGTAAGTTAGTCCTGGCATTTTATGCATCTGCCAGCCATCACTGCCCTCTGTCCAAAGCTCATAAGGTCGGTTAATTGCTACTTCGGTATAGGCCTCATTATCCATAAAGGCTTGAATACCGTTAACGTTCAAAAGACCATTCAAAGATGCTGCACGATCGGAGGCAAAATTAGAATTTGCGGAGTTCATAAATCCCCCCAAAATCTACATCACGCACCACAAGAATATTGATCATAGAGCCATGATTAACCGTTGCGGTAGGCGGTATATTAATTGTGTTATCCAGCGTCTTTTCAGCCATAGATTGCGCTGCTTGCTGTGTATTTGTTGAACTATTACTATCCTGTGCAGCACCATCTTTCTGTAAACGAGTCGCAGCGTTTGAGGTAATATCTTGAATCATAGACAGCATAATTGCGCCACCGAATCGCTTCCAAAAGTGGTTATTCACTTTCGCGCCTAACCCCATTTCGCCTAGTTTCCCTGTTGCTGGACTATCAATGTCTACAGATACACCTTTAGGCGTTTCGATACGTGACCAAAGCACAGCGACACGCGCTTGGCCCTGTTTAATGTCCACGTTTTGCTCACCAAACACGGTAGAGCCACGCTCTAACAGTAAAACTTTACCGTTCGCAGAATAAACGTCCTTTGAAATCTGACACGTTGTAAAGCCCTTATATGTACTGTCGATCTTAGTATTCAGTACACACGGTATAGATGTACCTTTCGCAAGTAACATCGTTACGTCACCGCGCTTAGTTGCGTTACCCTGTAACAGTTTTGATGATTCAAGGCTTTTCGCTAAGCCTGTTTCTTTTTGCGTTGTTCCAGTCGATGCAGCTACGGCTGTTTGAGATCCAAAATCTACAAGTACATCGTCCTCTTGCGCTGTAGCAACTGGCGCAGCATTTGCTAAAGTTTGCTGTTGCACTGGTTGAACAGGCTGTACTGGTTGTGCCTGTGCTGGTGCATCTGTAGATTGGTTATAAGTTTGGTACTTTGGCTGTACTGGCTGTACTACTGGCTGTTCTTGGCCCTGTGCATTAACTGGCTGCTCGATCGGAGGTTGTGTACCATCGGCAGGCTGTTGCCCCTCTGTAGACTGCTGACATGATGGGTCTGACACTGGACAAGGTAAGTCTTTGAAATCTGAATTTTCAATCTGTTTCTTGTCACCATCAATGTCTAGCTGTTTTCCGTCAGCTATTTGTTTTTGCTCTTGTGCAGCTTTTTCTGCTTCTTCTGCTTTATGCGCTGCACTGGAGGCTTGGAATCGGCCCATAGAAACACCGATACCAATAAGAACGATAATGATGCCGACAAAAATTAATAGGACAACTTTTAGTTTTTTCCCATTTTTATTTTCACGGCCCGATTCATTAGCGGTCGGCAAGTCATCTAAAATATCTGTTTCTTTTGCATCAATTGGGGTGATTTCATTAGTCTTTAAATCGCTCATTAGTCACTCCTTGTTAATTAGATTCTGTTCTAAATGTTCCGTCTTTTGACGTTCCATTTTTATTAAAAGGTGATTGCTTAAAGTTGCCGTTATAAATATCAGCTACAGATTTACCCAAGCGTAAGCGCAAGGTTTTAGCTACTTCGTGAATAACTAAAACATCATCCATCGTGTGAGAATTGGTTAATACCTCTGAACCGTCAGGCATTAATTTATAGACTGTTGGTAAATCATTGGCATTTTCATATTTAAGATAAGTAAAAAGTCCATCATCCCAAACATAGGTAGGCGTAATTTCTAAATTACCTTTTTTGAAATATGCGAGATTAATACGATTATCAATAAACACCTTTTCGCCCTTTTCGTCTTTTACTTCACGAATAAATAGCTGTGACGGTTTTTTATCTGCAATCTGATCTTTTTGTTTTTGCTCAGTATCAGGATATTTAAACTTGGCAATATATGTAATATTGTCATTGCGTACTTTTAAATCAAAAGCATAGGTACGCTTATTTGTGACAATCAACATATTTGTATCGGGTGATTCACCAATAGGCTTAAAAACAATGTTATTTTCTTTTACGCCCAATGACCAACCTTTAGCAAACCCCATGCCTAAAACCCCCTCATCCTTGAGGTTTTCGCCCTTTTCTAACTGAATAAGGCTTGAATATCCTATTTTGCTATAAATTGGATAAACTTCACCCTCAGCATAACTAAAATACTGAACCCGTTGATCTTTACCAAAACTCGGCTGTAATTGAGCTTGTGCCAAAGAGGATAGAAATAAAGACGAAAGTAATATTGATAATCCGAAACGAGGCGGTAAATAGAATTTCATATTAAATACCGTCCTTGTCATTGTTATAAGACTTAACAGTAAAGCCAAGCGGATTTTTTAAACGTATCTCATCAAGTTTTGGAACATTCACGTACTCAAAACCCATTGTCACAATACGCTTTTCTTCTTTTAAAGCTGGACTATAGGTATCTGTACGCTTGTCATAGATACCCCCATTAGTCGGAACGATTTTTTTAGTAAAACGAATCTGCAATAAGCCCGATTCATTAAGTTTAGAAATACTATTAATCTGAATTTCTACACGCGATTTATCCGCATATAATTTATGTGGTGCGTCAGGCGCGCTATATTTATTATTAATACGGTTTTGCATATTTGCATCACTGAACAACATTAATGTATTTACATTGTCCTGAACCGTAAACCAGTCATAACCCTCCATAAGCCTTACATACATTGCAGCGAAATAACGTGAAGTTGCTTCTGTGTCAGAAATTCCCTGTACTCCTGATAGAACTCTCACAATATCCGTTGCACCCGTATTATTATCAACCCGAACTACATACGGCTCAGTTTGCTTTAAAGGCAACATGGTAATAATACCAACGGTTAATAATGCAGCTATACCACCAAAACCACCAGCAACAAACCAAGCCTTTTTTTCTGATTTTTCAGCTTGGCTAACACGGCTTTCCTCAAACTCTTTACAAGAATCAATAAAAGCAAAAGTCGCCTGTTTTGCTGTTACTGGTTTATCTTTTTTATCTTTCTTATTAGAAAGATCATTATCACCATTAGCAGGCTTTTTTTTCTCAAATAACTTCATTGAATACCCCCTGTTTTTCAGAATCTTTCGTATATTTCTGTACATCTTTAGGAATAAAACCTTTAGGGTTAATTTCTACCCACTTACCACTTGGATAGGTCAGTTTTTCTTGGCTTGCACAGCCGAACAAAAAACAGACCCCCATTAATAAAATTGGAAATTTCATTAATTATTCCCCCAAAAATGCAAACGAAGCCCTAGAACATTAGTTTGTGCAACCATGTTTCACCTTTACTAAAAAAAAGAATTAGATTAATATTTACCCGTGTACTAAAAACTTACTAACGGAATTCCAAAATGTTAAAAAAATCACTTGCATTACTATTAACTTCAATGTTCGCATTAACTACTCTTACAGCTTGCGGAAAGTCAGCAGAAGAAAAGAAAGCCGAAGCAGAGAAAGAAGCAACTAAACAATATTTAGAAAATCGCAGAAAATAAGTCATAATTACTTCCCACTCTTTTCGGGTTTCATCGAGTTAGGGGAACCGCTATTTGTGGAGGTAGATTTTCCTCCTCCACTATTTCCACCACCTGAAATAGCTCGTTTAGTAGTGCCTACTGTACTAGCTAAAGCACCAAATCCATTTGCTGCTATACCACCAGCCAATCCCGATGCTAATTCAGGTAGTTTAAGTAAAATTATGGCAAAGAACATAATTACTAAAATAAGATGAATAATCCCTGAATCGCTTAATAATGCTGTTTGATCAAAAGATGCATTTAAATAAGATATAAACATTGCACCAACAACATTTAATAAAAGAAAATATAAATTATAGTTAACTACTTGATTAACCCATGCGCTAAAGAATTGTCTTGTTGCTGGAAATAAAGCAAGTGAAATAAATACAGGCCCTAATACTACTAGGATAGCCAAGAAAACTTTAGCTAGCACAATATAAGCCGCAGCAATAACCAAAAAAGCACCAAATACAAGAGTAACAATTAAGTTATATAAAAAGGCTTGCATCTTGGCAGCAATGGCATCAATTCCGCTCATTTGATCGGCAGCCATATTATTTTCATTAATCATATTAAATAGTAGATTAACTAAACCATCTAATGAGGAAGCATCGGCTGTGCCACCAGAAAATGATTGAGCCAGTCCCTCACCTAGTCCTAAAACAAGTGGTACTACTTGCGAGTTATAACCCCCAATATTAATACTAAAAGAAATGACCACACCCCATGCTGCAATTCGTTTTAATAAATCAAACATAGTTTGTTCAAGACTTGTTCCAAAATACGACCAAGTGACAAAAATTACATAAACAGCAAAAGCAGATAATAGCACTGGGCTAATCATACTCATTATATTGCTGGTATTACCTATGATCGTAGATTGAACTGTACTATCTATACGACCAAATACTGTTGTAAAAACATTTAGGCTAGCACTCATGATTAAATCCTTAAAATCCTTACCTTGAAAAAGGTAAGGATATTTATTAACGTCTACGATTATTTAAATATTCTTTCGTAGTCTGCTTTTCAGCTAATTGAACCTGTAATTCAGACTGTTTCATAAGAATATTCATTCGATTCATTTCAACATTAATACTTGCCTGTTCCGCAGCTAATGTATTCGCCAAATCAGTTTTACTTGAAATGTCAGTTGTCGCATTAATTTGTGAAATTAAACGATCAACATTTCCTGAACGAACATCGAGTGACTTAATTAATCCCTCCATATTCGCTTGATTGAGTAATACGGCTGCTGCAAGACGCTCTTTACCTTGACCAGCGTAACTAGCCTCTTGTGCCTGTATGTCTTTATAAATACCTTGCAAAGCACCTAAATCACCTTTACGGATGACTTGAGTAATATCCGAATAACCTTTAGGTAAATACTTATTCAGGTTATTTTTAACTAAAGGATCGTTGACCAATGCACCTAAGAATGCATTTCCAGTCATTGATTTAAGTCGATTACGTGCTTCCTGAATTTCTGTTACCTGCTGTTGCACTTGAATTACAGCTTGAGCTAGTGAGCCAGCGTCAATAACGGGAATACCAGCATTAGCAATATTTGTTACGCTAACACTGGAAAACAGTAAGCCCACGACTAGGACTTTTTTAAGCATATTTTTTCTCCTATGCTTGGTTGAACAAACTTTTAAGAAAATGCCTTTTCCATAAAATTTAAACTTTCAATTCTGTGCTTAACTGATTCACTAAAACGATCTTTAGTTAATTTGTCGTACAAGATATTTACCAAAATAGGAGATTTATTTTTTTCACCATTTTTTTGATATTTTGAGAAAACAAAAGTTTCTTTATGTGCTTTTTCTAAATGCTGTTGAATTGTTAAAAATATTAAAAAGCCTTTAGTAGACAAATAACGAGATACTTTAAGAGCATTATTAACTTGATCATGCAAACTAATATAATCATTCGTTATTAAACTCTGATCATACTCAGACAAAGACACTACAGCTAAATCTTTATGAAATTCGAATTTTTCATAAAAATTAGTCATAAATTGGATACCTTGTTTAATTTGTGCGTTATTCATTTTTCAAACACCCTGTAAAAATTAATAATGATCTAGGTCATGTCGTGACAGATACGTTCAATAAATGACAATAACTAATAATGTCCCTATGATTCCAACAACCAAACCCACAATAAAATGTGTCATTTACTTATTCTCCTAGAGAAAAGACAAAATAATATTATTTCTCTTTCTTCAACATCTTTAGCCATTAAACATACTCACTTATTAATGATTCTATATTTAAGGTTTTATTCTTTCTACGATTACGTGCTTCGTGAAATATTGGAAGCCATATTTCTGATGGGATTTTATCTACAGCCTCAAAACCAGATAAGGTTTTTAACTCTGATAATAAATCATTAAGAAGATTTACATTTTCTTTAGTCGAACTTAATACACTAATTTCATCACTGAAACCGTATAAATCCATAATTGCAAAACTAGAGTTATGGCCCTGCTTGATTAAGAATGTACGGCTATCAAGTGCAAGCTTTTTAACTCCATCAAATTCTTTCTCAGTCAAACCAATACGACTATATCCCCCACCTTGATCATTTGAATATTCAGCGTTAGGGTTAGGTAATAAAATCTTGGTTGAAGTCTGTTGTACAATCGCTGGGAAAATCGGAGATTTAATAAGCTCCTCTGGTGACTGGGTGATTAATAAAATAAATTCACCGCGTTTAGCACCAGCTTTTAAAACATCCAGTATCATTTTTTGAGGAGTTGGATATAAAAGCGGTAGCCAACATTCTTCTACTACGGTCAAAATATCTTTATATTTAGCGACCATTTCATCTTTCATATATAAAAGACAAGATAATAAAGGTTCTGTAGGCTGGTAATTTTCTTCTAATATTTGCCCGACTTCAAAACCTACAATTTTAAAAGTTTCAGGTTCAAATAAATTTACTGGATTATCTAAGCACCAAGAAAAACGCCCTTTATTTTCATCCGTGTTACACCATTTTAATAAACGTTGATATAACTCATTACCGCCACGATCAGGAATACTATGTAGCAGACTGCCAAAACGTCTATCTTGAAACGGCAATGACATAACAATATCAATTGCATTTTTAATTTGATTCTGTTCTTCACTTGAACAAGTAGTATCAGCATCCGTAGCACAAGTAATTACTAGATCGTTTAAGAACTCTCTAAGCTTGGGTGTATCCTTAAACTGAAAAGGATTAATTCCAGTAGGTTTACCTTTTTCAATTGCAAAATAATCACCATCCATAGCTCTTACAAATATTTCCATGCCCCTGTCTTTATCAAGAAAGAACATTGCTGTATTAAATCGCTCTAGCATTGCGATCTTTGCCATCTGTAGCGTTGTTTTACCTGTTCGACTCGCACCTAAATACAGTGTGTGACCTGTAGCTGATGCTGTATCACCTGTGTTGTCTTGTTCAGGATTCGTAAAGTGGAAATTAAAGTTGTAAAGCGTTTTTGATAATGTCTGTAATGGCATCAAAGCCACCCCATCACCCAACGGATTACCTTTTGCCTTACCTTTTGAATAACTATGCATTGGAAATGCCGCAGTTAAATTACGGGTAGACTTCAACATAGGACGGGGCTTGTTTTTATAGTTGGGCAATTGACTAAAATAAGTTGCTGGTGCAGACCCAGTAGCTTTACGAAATACGGCCCCTGCATTATTTGTGAATGAAGCTAAAGCGTATGTACCGTTGTCGATTGCCTGTTGTTTAGTGTCACCATATACAACTAATACGCAATGATACTCACCAAAAGCTGTCTCACCTGATGCAATGTAGCCTTGTGCCTCATTGAGTTCTTCATGCTGATGCTCTGCCTTGTCACCCATTGATTTAAGCTGATTCATTTGTGTTTCAATACGTGCAATCGCTTTTAATGGACTAAGTGCCGTAAATGACTGGGTAAGATTAAATTCAAAAGGCAAAGCTAAACTTGCACTATTAAACATGCCTAGTTTTGTTGGTGATGGAAAATCTTTTAAATCAAATAAGGTTGCATAACGGCTTTTTCTTTGTCCTTTAATTTGTAAAATTTCAAAGCCAAAATGCAATGTACTTGCTGGTAATATTTCGTATGCTGGCGTACCTGTTAATGGTGTACTTGCTATTGGTTGTTCTGAATTAATTAACTCATATAAGAAGTCGTAAATTTCTGAACATAAAACATCATTTTCATTTTTATATGCTGTTAATACTTTAGGCTCATATTTATTCAAAGTTTTTACAAAGCGTTGAATTAATGAATCCATTTCTTGAACGGCTTCATCTATACTTTCATCATATTTCAACAATAAAGTAATATAGAATTTATTCTCATAATATTTTGTGTTATTAAAACGCTGTAAATATTTATTAGCGAAATTCTCACAAAATTTATTTGTAAATTTAAAGTCCGTAGAAAATTCCGTTTCTCTACGGAATAGGTATGTATTAAATGATAAACGGCCTGCTTTCTCACGGGCCGTTGATGCAAAGAGAAGATTTAAGTTGTCATAATCATTTTCAAGAAGATTGTTCGAAATTGCTTCATAAACAATTCCATCAAACTCCAATACACTACAAATATAATTATCGTGAAAGTTTATTGCTGTATTAGATACATGCAATCTGAATAATGGAATTTCGTCTGTTACAGAAGCGAATTTACTCAAAAGCTTGCTGAATACGTTTGGCATCTCTTAAATATCTCGTGGGTAAAAATGTTAATGTGTTTCCAAACTCTTTAAAAAATGAACGCTTGAACATAAACTTAATTTCTATCCAAAGGATTCTTAAAGCTTGGTCGTCCTGTTCTGTTAGTGACCTAACAAAAAAGAAAATTGGCAACATAATGAAAGTGAACAGAAACCCGATGAGTCCAAAAAAGAATTGACCTGCAAATCCAATAAAGACGGATAAAGTGCCGAGCAACATAAATGGAATCATGGGAACGCCCCAGATGAGAACTACACGGTCAAGACCCGTGTAGCTCGAAAAGGTACGGAGACCATCCATAACTAATAACTGGCGCGAATTATGCGAACACGCCAAAAGCCCAGCCTGCCAACGTAGCAGCAGCACCAGCTAAGGCAACGTGAACAACGGCCATCCCGAAGTCACCCCAGTCACCACGTCCGCGCCATGTCTCGATACCTTTCCAAAGTAAATAGACAATCGCACCTACCGCAGCGATTGAGATCCCCCACGTTTTAATCATTGTTAAGTTGTTTTGAGCTTCATTTAATCCGCCCTGTAACTTCCCCGAAGCAAGAGCAAATTGTGTAAAGCAAAGAGCGAGAACAAACGCTGTAATCTGTTTAATTGAAACAAAACCAGTTAAACGCTTGTTTGGTTGACTTTTTTTCATAATAAAAACTCACACGTAATTTGCAGACAAAATTTTCTTTGACTGCTAAAATGCGAGTGTTCAAAAGAGACTGACTATTTCTTAAAAATGAACACTCGTTCTTAGTAACGAATTAAACCCTTTCCTGATCGTTCGCCAAAACGATTAGAGAAAGGGTTTTCCTTTTAAAAATCGCTAAAAACATCCCACGAATTTTTTACTTTCATTGGAACCTCCTTTTCGATTTCTTCACCATTGTTTACGACATTATTTAAATCAAGAGGCTGATCTTGATTTAAAGCAGTGGCATAAACGGCTAAGTCATTAGATGAAGAACTAGGGGTGTTCCCACCTAATGACTTACCGTTTACTTCTCTACCAAAAAATGAATTAAAATGTTGAGTTACTTTATTTACATAACCATTATAAAAACCATTTCTAATATTCCCCGTGTTATAACAACTAAATGCCCTTTGCATTTTAGTACCTAAACCTGTATCACCTGATTTATTCAAACAATCTAAATATACTGTCTGCATAGCTTTTAAATTACTGCACGGGTTAAAAGCCTGTTCAACTGAAAGGCCTAACCAGCGCATATTTGAGCTATTAATCTGTCCAAGTCCCAAGTCAATGTTATAGCCTTTTGCTAATAGCTCTTTTGCCTTATTAACAGCCTCATTAAAATTTTGAGGCTGTTTTATTGGTGCATTGCGATTAACCCCTATTGCGAATGGGTTAAATCCTGACTCTTGCTTAACGATAGCTTGAGCAACTGGATAATCCATTTGTGCAGCACATTGTTGTATTAAACCTAAATCAAACATAACCCACCCACCCTATTAATATCCTTTAACCCAGTTAAAGACAAGGAATTTAACCATCACAATAATTAAAAACATAAAAAAAGCTGTAATATAAAATCCATAATTATTCCAAAATAAATCAAATTGCTTTTTATTTTCCTGTTGCTGTTTATATAGAACATCCTGTTCTTTAATAAATTTACCAGCAGTATTAGAAGCTACAGCAACTTGATAATCTGCATAAAAAGACTGCAATTTATCAAATTCATCTTTTGAAACACTACCATTTTCCATATAAGAACTATATCTATCATAGAAAGTCTTTTTAAATGGTGTACTCTCAACATTTAAAAAAATATCTTGTAACTTTAATTTATCCTCACCGCTAATAGAGGTATAAGGATAAATTAACCAAAAAATAGAGAAAACCAAGACACAACACCAAATCAATAAACTTAAAGTGCTAGATAATGGATTGGAATTGCCCGACATTTAAAACCCCATACACATTACAGAGTGAAAAATAGGACATTCATTTTTACGCTCAAATACCTGACCGCACATATTGCACTTATAAGTATCTTGCTGCATTACCGCACTAATATTCCCACCTATCGGTAAAGCTGGCACTGTTACTTGATTAGACGTATCAAAATTTGAATTATTAGACATGGTTAAACCCCTGCATTTTCGCAGTATTCTTTGATCTGCTTAAACTCTTTATCCGTTAATTTTGAATCTTTGGCCCTGTGTTGCTTCATAACAACCCCTATTTGTTATTAATCAGAATTTAGTTGTAGTAGTAATATTGTGTTTCTGGCTTACCTGACTGGGTGTATTCGCCTTTAATTTCTACTTTGATCGCTTTACAAGTTTTGAACATGAGACTAGGTGTAGGTTTAGTCACACCATCGGGGCAAAACTTGTCTGAATTTTTGACACGGATAGTTTCACGATTTGCGCTAATGGCATCGTTTTCGGTTTTTCCGCTTGCGGTAACGAATGAACAGTGAGGAAATGGCTTGCCTTTAGCCATGTCTTTTACGACTTTTTTGATTGTATCCTGGCATTCAGCAACGCTTTTACCACCAGCAAAGCATAAAAGTGCTTTACAGCCAAAATCATCTGCATGTGCTTGATTAGAAAGAGAAAAGGCAAAGAGAATTGATGTTAGATATGTTGCTTTTTTTAGTTTTTTCTTGTAAAATGAACGGGTTAGAGCTTGACACGGAACATTGGATTTATTTCCCTTGTCTTGTGTCTTGTGTCTTGTGTCTTGTGTCTTGTGTCTTGTGTCTTGTGTCTTGTGTCTTGTCCATACTTCGACCTATTTTTATGCATACTGGAATCACCAGTCTAGTTTTTTAGATACAGAAAATCAACACTATAAAAACAATAATTTCATAAACCGCTATTGTTTTAATAACTTTTTTTGATTAATCACACACTCAAAAAATATACAGAAAGCCTTATGACATAAGGCTTTTCAGTTTTTGCACAGTTGAATTTTTCCTAATCTATAAAAGAATAATCTATATGTGAAAAATTAACTTTTTGCACATTTTTTGATCTTGCCTGAATTATTTTTTTTTATTTTGAAGTTTTATGTCCACCAGCAGGCATTTTTTAGATGCTAAACACTAAAAAAAATTCAAATTTTGGAAAGTGAAATATTCTTTTAATGCTTTTAAATGTTTTTAATAGTTTTTCCGAGTCCTGAAACCATTGCATAGCAATACTTTCAAAGCTTTTAAATGTACGTTTCTCTACCCATAAGTGTACGTTTCTCTACCCATAGATGTACTTATCTCTACCCATAAGTGTACGTTTCTCTACCCATAAGTGTACATAAAAATGTTTGTACACTTATATAGCGTAAGCTTTTAATTCTTTTAAGTGGCTTGAAAGCCTTGCAGTATAAGCATTTCAGGCTATATAAATGTACGTTTCTCTACCCATAAGTGTACGTTTCTCTACCTGCAAAAGACGCATAATATTTGACATGATTCTTTATGTGTACATAAAATAATATTGTACATTTAAAAATTATATTGTAAGTTGTGCTGAACTTATTAATTCAGATAAAAAATGGCTCAACCAAAAAATGATATTGTTGTGAAGTCTAATAGACTAATTTCAGCATTCCAGAAGCTTACTCTATCGGAGATCCGCTTAATTCAATTAGCTATTGTGGACGCAAGAGAAAGCGGAAATGGTTTACATACAGATAAGCCGTTGAGAATTGATGCTTTGAGATATGCTGAAGCTTTTGGCCTGACGAAGCAAACAGCATACAAGCTATTAACAGAGGCCGAAGATAGACTATTTGAAAGAAAATTTACGTTTATTGATCAACAGGACGGGAAGCCTGTAAAAAGCCGTTGGGTACAACGCGCGAAATATTTGAATAATGAGGGAGGTATAGAAATTATATTTACCTATGATGTCATTAATGAAATTTCTAGAATTGATGGTTTTGAACAATTTTTCACAAGTTATCTATTAGAGCAAACTGCATTATTAAATAGTGTTTATTCAGTTAGATTATATGAATTATTAATTCAATGGAAAAGTGTAGGTAAAACACCGACATTTCAAGTTGAACAATTTAGAGAACAATTAGGGGTAGCTATAAATGAATACCCTGCTATGGGAAATTTTAAAAGACGTGTTCTCGATCTTGCAGTTAATGAAATAAATGAAAAAACTAATATTATTGTAGAGTATGAACAATTAAAGAATGGTAAAACGATTACAGGTTTTCAATTCAAATTTAAATTTAAACCAAAAGCAGATAATTCTATTCAAGATGAAAATAAAGAGTATTTATTTTGTAATTTGAGTGATTCTCAAATTGTAACTTTTGGTGAGAAATTGGCAAGACATGATGGATTTAAGAAATTCGGTAATCGTGGTGAAGAAGATAATGCATTTATTAAAAGAATACAGGTAATGTTAAAGAATATGGATTTAGATGTTGAATTAAGTAAAAGAATTACCCCATATTTAAAAGAGCTAGATTTTAAAGCAACGAATAAAAACTTAATTTCATTGGATGATTTAATATATAAAATAAATGAAAATAATAAATCAAATAACAGTAGTAAAAATAATAGTGAAATAAAAGACAAGGAAAATGATTTAGGTGAAGAACAAAAGCTTAGCCATAATCCAATCCCAATGAAACTAACAGGCCTAAATAAAAATAAGAAAGAGGATGAACAAAAAACATTAAAACAACAAGCCAGCATTATTACCCAAAAAATTATAGAATATGACTTAAAAGATCGTTACATACAAAACAATGAAAGCTGGTTACAGGCAATGAAGCGAATACAGCAAGAAATAACAACAGATGAACATGCAGAAATATGGAAAAACAAACTAGAGGAACAAGGCGTAATATTTTAAATTCAATGTAACATAAAATAGCCCCGTATTATTATGGGGCTATTTTTTTTGCTTGGATAAAGCAAAAAATGCTAGTAAACACACCATTGATCATACTTTAATTTGCTTGAAAATACTTTAAAAAACTATCAAAAAAAGCTTTAATTTGCTTGAAAATGCTTTATAATGATTTAAATAGCTTAAAAAGGAGCGCACTAAATGAACAATAAGCCTGCTGTAACCTACATTAAAAAACAACAAAGCTTTGCAGTTAACCCAGTAGAAAAATGGAAAGCTGTAATTCTT
>RRZU010510447.1_pt1 | contig 22821 bp, 15 predicted proteins | sample 2165561 | NCBI WGS metagenome assembly RRZU01 (sample SAMN10456909, study PRJNA506462) | wastewater metagenome | isolation source: wastewater sludge | place: USA: Moscow, Idaho | reverse complement strand
GTCGCTGTGGCCGAAGGGGGTGTACTCCTCCATGATGTCGGCGTCGGCGACGCCCTTCGACTTGAGGAAGGCGCGCAGAATCTTGTTGGTCGTGCGCGGATAGACGTAGTCAGTGCCGAGCAGGACAAAACGTTTGGCTTCACCGCCATCCTTGCTCATCAGGTACTCCACCGCGGGAATCGCCTGCTGGTTTGGTGCCGCACCGGTGTAGAAGACGTTCCGTTCAAGCTCCTCGCCTTCGTACTGTACCGGGTAGAACAACAGACCGTTGAGTTCCTTGTAGACCGGCAGCACCGACTTGCGCGATACCGATGTCCAGCAACCAAAGGTGACCGCAACCTTGTCCTTGCTCAGCAACTGCCGCGCCTTCTCGGCGAACAGCGGCCAGTTCGACGCCGGGTCGACGACCACCGGCTCAAGCTTCTTGCCGAGTACGCCGCCCTTGCTGTTGATCTCGTCGATGGCCATCAGGACGGTCTCCTTGAGCGCCGTCTCGGAAATGGCCATGGTCCCCGACAGGGAATGCAGAACACCGACCTTGATCGTCTCGGCGGCCAGAGCGCTGAACGACGTCAGACCGAAGGCAGCAGTGACGGCGGCGGCTGAAAGCGTCTTCATGAAATTGCGACGTATCATCTATTTTTGCTCCTCAAGGGTTAAGAACCGGGAAGAAATCTTCCTGCCAGGACGATAAAGCAACCACCGTGCCAGGCTTTGACAGAGTCGAATCGACGCCATTAGAGGCATGGCTGGGCGCGCTTGCCCGGCCTGGCTGTCGATTCTTGCCCCAGGATGGTGCAGCAACCCGAAACAGGCACCAGGATGAAACAATCCGACGCAGGGCAGAGAACTTACGCGTTGCCTGGCTGACCAAAGACGGAGACCGGCACTCGCTTGCCGCCTTCAACATCTTCACCGTCTCGTTTTTCGCTGGTCAATGCCGGGAGGCAACAAGCTCATCGCAATCGTTGCCGAGCACGATCGCCTTCTCGAACTAACGGTCATGACTTTTCCAGGCACCCCCGATCATGAAAGTCATGACCGTTTCCCTCTTCCCCGACCCCTCCCCCGCGAGGGGGAGGGGAGATTTGTGAGTCGCATACGCGACTTTCACATTAAGTGGGTAGCCGTTTGCTGCTGTGCTGATCGACCATTCGTCAACTAGCTGCGACGACGCGGTTGCGACCGCTCTTCTTGGCCTGGTAGAGCGCGGCGTCGGCGGTCTCGATCAACGCCTGACTGTCTTTTTCCCCGCCATTGAGGTGGGCGACGCCGATGCTCAGGGTGACCGGAATCGTTTGATTCTCCCAGAGAAAGCTGTACTTTTCGACGACGCTGCGGATCCGTTCGGCGATCTGGACCGCTGCGCGGATACTGGCATTGGGGAGAACGGCGGCAAATTCCTCGCCGCCATAACGAAAGACCAGATCCTCGACGCGTGAGGTGCGTTTGAGCAGGTCGGCGAGCTGGCGCAGGACGGCATCGCCCGCGGCATGACCGTGCGTGTCGTTGATGCGTTTGAAGTGGTCGATGTCGAGCAGCAGGCAGGCCATCGGCAGGCTGTTGGATTGGGCAAAAGCCCACTCCGAGGCGAGAAAATCAAGGCCGTGGCGGCGGTTGGGAAGCTGCGTCAGGGGGTCGGTGAGGGCTTCCTGCAGCAGGCGCTTGTGGGTGACTGCAAACTCGTCGGTCGAGCGCATGATGCCGCGGCGTTCGCGCTGGATTTCTTCGCGCAGCAGCAGCATCCGCGTTGCGGTATTGAGGCGGACGCGCAGGGTCTGGATACTCAGTGGTTTGACGAGCACGTCGTCGGCACCAGCATCGATGGCTTCGAGAATCAGCCTCTCACTTCCCGGCGACGCCAGCAGCAGCGCATAGCTCTCCTTGCCAGCCGAGGTCTGACGCAGCAGGCGGCAGAAAGCTGCCGGTTTCAGACCGGGCATGGCCATGTCGGCAATCACGATCTGGGCCGGCTGGCGCAGGGCTTGCTTCAGTCCTTCAGGGCTATGGTCGACCGGCGTTGGCTGATGACCCAGACTTTCGATCTGTTCGGTCAGATTAGGCAGTTCCGTCTGCGGAATGCCGACTAGCTGCACCTGCAGGCGCGGCGAAGCGAGCTTGCCGTTCTGTTCGGGGCTGGAGGAGCTGACACGCAGGCTTGGCGGACTGGCAGCAAGAATCTCGGCGAAAGGCGGGATCTCCTGGGTGCGAACCTGCAGCATCGCACCCCACTCACGCCAGCGGCGGACCATCCGATCGACCACATCGTTGAGTGCATCACCGCTGATACCCAGGCGTGCGGCGCGCGTCAGCAGGCCGGGCAGGAGACTCCAGCGCGCCTCTTCGTTGGCCATGCAGACTTCCGAGAGCGAACGCGCAAAGTTCAGCGAGTGGGTGAGCGTCAGCACCCGTGAGCCATCGCGAAAGCCGGCGAGATCCGGTTGCTCATGATGGTAGGCGGCCTGAATCAGCATGTCGGGCAGGCCCCACTCGGCGAGCATCGTGGCGCCTAGCTGATGATAGTCCATGTTGAAAGATTCGCGCTCAAGGTCCGCTAGCTGGCCATTCCTTTCCCTGGCCTTGAGCAGCACGATGGCGTACTCGCCGGGGTACAGCGAAGCCATGGCGAGCTCGCCGACCCGCGCCAGGAGTCCGATGGTGAACAGCTCCTCGCTCGAAATCTGTGCATAATGCGCGAGTTCCTGGCAGGCAATGGCGGTGGCCAGGGAACGTCCCCAGAAACCCGCGTAATCAAACTCAGCGCATTGACCGCTGGTATGGCTATGCATCACCGACAGGCCGATCACCAGGTCACGCACCCGGAAAGCGCCGAGGGCGACGATGGCGCGCTGCAGCGAGACAATCGGTCGCGTACGGCCGAATGCGGCGGCATTGGCAAACTTGAGCAGACGCCCGGCGATGGCGGGGTCGGACTGAACTAGTCGCACCAGGTCGGAGACCCGGAAATCATCCCGCTGCAAGAGCTTGATGATCGAAAAGGCAACACCTTTCGGTGATGGCAACTTGCCCGTTGCCTTCATCGAGCGATAGCGGTCGGGGTCGACAAATTTGATCAAGAAGGCCTCAGGTTCAAAGTTTCCAGGCGATTATGCTACAAAAAGCCCGGCCATTGGCGGAGCGGGTTTTGCCTCTTGCCCGAGTTCCCGTACCGACTGCCGTTGCACGGCATCTGCACAAAAAAAGCCTGCCGCCCGTGCAGGCGGCAGGCAAATCCTGGCAACTGGTCGCCAGTTCTTACAGGGTTTCGATCAGGTCTTGCTGCCCAGCGCAAGCTGCAACTGCTCGAGGGCCTTGGGATCCTCGATGGTCGTCAGATCACCCGGATCGCGGCCTTCGGCGAGCGCCTGGATCGAGCGGCGCAGCAGCTTGCCGGAACGGGTTTTGGGCAGTACCGTCACGAAGTGTACGCGGCTCGGGCGAGCGATTGCGCCGAGGCTCTCGTCCACCTGCTTCATGACCGCCTTTTCGAGCGCTGCCGCCAGTTCCGGTGTGGCGATGCTGTCGGCGTTCTTCACCACCGCAAAAGCCATTGGCATTTGACCCTTGAGCTGGTCGGCAACGCCGACCACGGCCACTTCGGCAATCGCCGAATGTCCCTGGATGGCCTCCTCGATTTCACGAGTCCCGAGACGGTGGCCGGCAACGTTGATCACGTCGTCGGTGCGGCCGAGGATGTAGTGATAGCCGTCCTTGTCCTTGATACCCCAGTCGAACGAGGAGTAGACCTGCGGTTCGCGGAACAGCGTGAAGTAGGTCGAGACAAAGCGCGCATCGTCGCCCCAGACGGTGGACAGGCAACCCGGTGGCAGCGGCGGCAGGATGCCGACGATCCCTTTTTCGTCCGGGTCACAGATCGTGCCGTCCTCGCGGAAGATCTTGAGGTTGTAACCATAGACCGGGAAGCTCGGCGTGCCGAAGCGGATCTCGGTCTTTTCGACCCCCGGCATTGCCGACAGGATCGGCCAGCCGGTTTCGGTCTGCCAATAGTTGTCGATCACCGGCAGGCCGAGTTCGCCCATGATCCACTCGTGCGTCGGCTGGTCGAGTGGTTCACCGGCGAGGAACAGGTGCTTGAGACTCGACAGATCATACTTGTGCATGTACGAGTTGTCGTGTTTCTTGAGGACGCGCGCCGCGGTCGGGGCCGAGAACATGACGTTGACTTTGTACTTCTCGACGATCTGCCACCAGATGCCCGGATCGGGGCGCAGCGGCGTGCCTTCGTACATGATCGTGCACATGCCGCCGATCAGCGGGCCATAAATGATGTACGAGTGGCCGACGACCCAGCCGATGTCGGAGGTGGCGAAATAGGTCTCGCCCTCGTTGCCGCAAAAGATGTACTTCAGTGTCGAGGCCAGCGCCACTGCGTAGCCACCGGTGTCCCGCTGCACCCCCTTGGGTTTGCCTGTGGTGCCGGAGGTATAGAGGATGTACGACGGTTCCGAGGACTCCAGCCAGGTAACCGGTACTTCGGCGTCCATGAACTGGGCACGCAGCGTTGCGTAGTCGACGTCGCGGCCTTCGACCTTGTTGAAACCCTTATCCAGACCCCGGTCGACCATCAGCACTTTGCCTGGCTTGTGTTCCGCCAGGGAGATCGCTTCGTCGAGCAGGTCCTTGTAGGGTACGGCCCTGCCACCGCGCATGCCGGCGTCCGACGAGACCACCAGTTTCGGTGTTGCATCGTCGATACGCGTGGCCAGCGATCCGGAAGCGAAACCGCCGAAGACCACCGAGTGGATGGCGCCGATGCGTGCGCAGGCAAGCATGGCGAACATCGCTTCGGCGATCATCGGCATGTAGACCAGGACGCGGTCGCCCTTGCCGACACCGAGGCTCTGCATGACCGCCGCCATGCGCATGACTTCCTGCTTGAGTTCGATAAAGGAATAAACGACTTCCTGGTCGGTTTCAGTCGAGATGAAGACCAGCGCGCGGTCATTCGGGCGCTTGGCGGCGTGACGATCGACCGCGTTGTAGCAAAGATTGGTCTCGCCGCCCACAAACCACTTGGCGAACGGCGGGCGGGAAAAGTCGAGAACCTGAGTAAACGGCTTGTGCCAGTCGATGCTTTTGGCCTCTTCACCCCAGAAGGCGTCCGGTTGTTCGATTGATTTTTTGTGAAACTCTTGGATTGTCGTCATGAGACTCCCTCTTCAAAAATGTGATCCACCTGCACTGGTGGAAACTACGCTTGCCGAGTGTCTTGGACCTCGTGCTCCCGGTCAAGGATCTTTTTTCGAATATCTGCCATAGGCAGGCCCAACTTCAACTCCCCTTCCAGCAGTTCCAGAAAGGGTAGTACCTCTTTGCCGAGATGGACGAGATGCGGGATCACCGCCCTCGCACGGCCCGTCCTGATCAGGTCGATGGCATGGCCAAGCCTGGGTACCGGGATCTCGGTCAATGGTTTCTCGACACAGGCGACGACGCGGTTGCCGCCGGCCTGTTGTGCAATCTTGAGGCGCTCACCTGCGAGGCTGAGCAGCGACGCTGCGGAGGCTACCCGATCGACCGGAGTATTGGCGACGCCAATGCTGATCGATAGCTCGAGGCGATGCCCGTGCACGGCAATCTTGGCGACCGCAAAGGCTTCGCGCAGGCGATTGGCGAAGGCCTTGCAGGCAGGATAGGGTGTACCCAGCGAGACTACCGCCAGCTCGCTATCGGAATAGTGGCCCAGGCAGTCTTCCGTCCGCACCTTTTGCGCCAGCATGCTCACGAAACGTTTCTGCAGTTCTTTGACCAGTTCGTCACCATGTGCCTCGCGCAGCACGTCGAAGCGATCGAAGGCCATCACCAGCAGGCTTGCCGGTACTCCGTGCCGCTGCGTATATGACAGGGCATGCATCGCCTGCATGTCGACGTGCTGGCGAGTCGGCAGTCCGGTATCCGGATGGAGTCCGGGGCTATCCCGGAGGTTGTTCTGCGCATGTACCAACTGCAGTAGCGAAGCGATACGAGCGAGTAGTTCGGTGGCGCCAATTTCCCTGCGGATGAAGTCGGAGGCCCCCAGTTCCCTGGCACGCTGATGTACCTCTTCATTGTCGCCAGCGATCATCAACACCGGCATCTGACGCAGGCGGGCAAGCCGGGATGCGCGAATTCTCGCCAGCAGACCGTCGCCATCGAGCATCGGCATCGACAAGGCGCAGATCACCAACTGGATGGAATGGTCGAGAACCAGCGCCTGCCAACCAGCTTCGCCGTTGACTTCCTCGCGGAAATCGTAGCACTCGCGGACCTGCTTGATGAGGGTCGCACGCGCCATCCGCGATTCATCGACAATCAGGATGCGAGGCCGCTGCTTCGGGTTGTCCATCGATTCTCGGGATTCGTTTCAGGCTTCGTGCTCGGCGCCATTCAGGCGCCGGCAATTTCGACCACAACACGACCGCGAACACGACCCTTGAGGTAATCGTCGAAGACTCCTGGTAAATCATCGAAAGGGATGGTACGCGCCATATCCTGTAGATGTTGTGGCCGCAGATCGCCGGCCAGGCGTTGCCAGACGCCGTTGCGATACGGCTCGCCGATGTAGCCCGAGTCAATCCCGAGCAGGCAGGCGCCGCGCAGGATGAAGGGCATGACCGTGGTGTTGAGTGTGTGACTGGCAGCAAGACCGATGCTGGCGATCGTTCCTCCCTGTTTCATGGTGCTGACGATCCACGCCAGGACCTCTCCACCGAGGTTGTCAACGGCTCCTGCCCAGAGTGCCTTGTCGAGTGGCCGAATGCGCGTCAGATCGAGTGCCGAGCGGAACATCACCGCCTTCGCGCCGAGGCCCTTCAGATAATCGGCTTCATTTTCCTTGCCGGTCAGGGCGGTGACCTGATAGCCCCGCGTGGCCAGCATGTCCACTGCCAGGCTACCGACGCCACCGGTCGCACCGGTGACGATAAGCGGGCCCTTGCTCGGGTTGAGGCCATTTTCTTCCATGCGCACGACCCCCAGAGCGGCGGTAAACCCGGCCGTTCCCAGGGCCATGGCCGCATGCAGCGACAGTCCGGAAGGGAGCGGGACCACCCAGTCTGCGGGCACCCTGGCGTACTCGGCATAGCCACCATGGTGGGCGACGCCAATATCGAAGCTCGTCGCAATCACGGCATCACCCGTCCGGAAGCGAAGGTCGCTGCTGTTTGTGACGGTACCCGAGAGGTCGATGCCGCCGACGCAGGGGTAACGGCGGATGATTCGGCCGGCACCGGTGGCCGCCAGCGCATCCTTGTAATTCACGCTGGAGTAGGCAACCTTGATGGTGACCTCGCCCGGGTCCAGTTGCGACTCGTCCATGGCGACAAAGCCTGCTCGCGTCAGACCTTCCTGTTCCTCGATCAGATAAGCCTTGAAAGGACTCATGCACACTCCATGTGGTGGATCGTATGGCACAACGACAGCGGCGGACAAGCTCCCGTGTCAGCAACGGCCGCCGATTATAAACACAAACCCCGGTACTTTTGAGTATCAGAACGGTCCTCCCCCCCCCTGCCGAAGCGGGTTGCTGAAGGGAAAAACGCCGCGCCCGCAGACTATACCGTGTTCCGTCAGGCAATCCCATGTGCAGTGCAGCATCGGGTTGATGCGCAATTTTTTGCAGTTTTTAAATTTAAATTAACGTGTTACATGGATTGCTTCAACTGTTTTCTGCTGCAACAGCAGTTCAACTGAGGGTTTACATTGTGACATTTTTCACATAAATTTCGTTCCCATGCCTAGAAAAAACACTCTTACCTCGCTTTTGAGCGCCGCCCTGATTGCTCTTTCAGGGGTTGGCCTGGCCCAAGCAAGCGAACAGCAACAGTCTGTAGAAGAGCCTTCGCTGCTTGAACGTTATACCAGCAGCGCGCAGGATCTGATCCTCAAGGGCTTCGAACTGATCGGGATCAACTATCGCTTCGGCGGCACCAATCCGGATACCGGTCTCGACTGCAGCGGTTTCGTGCAGCTCGTTTTCAAGGAGGCGATCGGCATTCTGCTGCCGCGCAGCGCTCGCGAGCAAAGCGAGGTGGGTGCGGTCATCGCTCCGCATGAGCTGAAGCCCGGCGACCTCGTCTTCTTCAACACCATGCGACATGCATTCTCGCATGTCGGTATCTATCTTGGCGATAACCGCTTCATGCATGCGCCGCGCACGGGCGCTGAAGTTCGCGTCGAAGACATGCGTCAGAGCTACTGGATCCAGCGTTATAACGGGGCGCGTCGCCTGCTGACGCGTTAAGAAGAACCTCTTTCGTTGGCCCAGGAAACGACGCGTTGCTTAGTCGTGCACCAGAATCACCGTGTCCTGCATGTCCCGATACAGCAAAAGTGCGCTGCGATACTACGCAGGCAGCCCCAGTCGCTCCTGTAACAAGCGCAAACGGCGCTCCATCTCGCTGCTGCCAAACCCCAGCTCGCGGATGATTTGCAGGCGCTGCAGCGCCGAGGCGCCAGTGTAGAAAGAAGAAAAAGAGCCGATCCGCTCCAGTTCTTCCAGAGCGGCTGCCAGTACCCAGTTGCCGATGGCCTCACCAGGGACGACGGAATCGAAGTGTTCGCCCGGTGCGAGAAATGGTTCGCTGGTGTCCACCTGCTGCTGCTGAAGGATCGTCGTGCACAGTTGTGTCAGTGCGTTTACGGCAATGGATCTGGCGCCGTACTCCCTGGCTGCTCGCGCCAGGCTGGCCAGTCGCAAGTGCGAAGACTGATGCTCGCAGAGCTTCTCGAAGCAGCGAAAACAGGCTTCGAGCGCAAGGAAACGCGTCGTCGCCGACAAGGACGGATCCCGGCTGAGGGCATGGAGGGACAAGGCATGCGCCACCTCTGCACTGCCCCCGGAATTCATCGTCACTTCCCATTCATCCGCGAGTTGTGCGCCATAAGGTAATCCGACAATGGCTTGCTGCCAGCCATGGACATGTCGACCGTCATCCGTATCGAGAAGACGTCTGATCTCCTCCTCCGCGCTTCCCAGTTCGGCTGAATCCAGCAGAACACCGCGTGCAGCAAGTCGTGCGGCGCGATCAGGCTTGCAGCAGAACAAATTGAGCAGGAACCCATCCACCTGTGCCTCAGGGTTGAAGGGTACCAGCAGGTCGAGTCCGGGAACCAGCCGATAGGATGCGTAGCCAAGTGCTGCGAAGGCTTCTACCAGGTGCATGTGCAGCTCGGCGCCCGCCTTGATTTCGTACTGGACCAGCGGTGACAGCCGCGAGAAAAAGTGTTCGCCGCCCTTCAGGATATTGGCCTCTTCACCCTCGGCGGCGATCTTGACAAACTCGATATCCTGCCAGCCATAGGTCTCCAGGCATTCGTCAAGCGTCACCAGAGAGACTGTCTCGGTCGCGCTCGTTGCAGCGGCGGGGCCATGCACCAGTGCGTTCAACTCCGAGTGTTCGCTCAGCGATAGTTGGGCAGTGCCACTTGCGGACGAAAGCGCGCATTGTGCAAGGGTGATCTGCGCGAAACCGTTGGCGGCAATCCCTTCCGCAAGAAGATGTGCCGTGTCGGATGCTGGCTCGAAGGCCCAGACGTGCCCTGTCGGCTCCACCGTGTTTGCCATGCACAGGGCGTAAACACCGTAGTTGGCGCCGATGTCGATGACCTGCTGGCCCGCTTGCAGCAAACGGCGAAGAAACTTGATTTCGTCCTCGAACCAGTCCTGCTGCTCGCGCAAGACATACGGGGTAATCAGTTCCAACGAGTCAGGCGTGACGATTCTGACCCCGTCAAACAAAGTGAGCGTAGTGGTGTAAGTCATCGATATTTGACCATTCAAGAAAAGTTAACCGCTTCGCACCGACAGAAGCGAAGTGGCGAATCAGTCATGCGCCCTGCGCGCGCAGCGTCACAAGGATCAATAGCTGGCGCGACGGCGCGGGTCGGGATAGAGATAGCTTCGAAACCCCGATCGATCGAATGGGCGCCACCCGCCTTCAGCCTGCGCGAGGCGATCGGCAATTGCATACAGTGTGGTTGGATTGAGGCCCATGCCGAGGTGACTGGCCTGCACCTCGATGTTGTCGGTATGCGGACTCTCGCGTTCGAGGCTGCACTGCCAGGCGACGACGCCGTCACTGCGGCTGAAGATCGAGGTCGTCGGCACCGGTGGCGGCGTGCGCAGCGGTTCGTGGAGGTCGGGAGCGCCGATCTTGTGGCCGGTTGCCCACTCGTAGATGCGCCAGGCGTTGGTCGCTTTCGGATGACCGGTAAACGGAGTTCCCATGGTGATCACCTGGCGAACGACATCGGGCCGCATCTTGGCCAGTTCGCGCGCATAGATGCCGCCCAAACTCCAGCCGATCAGACTGAGCGAGCGGCCGTGCTCGCGGGAGAGCCGGTCAAGGAGATCGAGGCATGCATTGATGACGCCCTCGCGTGGCCCGCGATTGATTCCCTGCCCCCAGGGGTAGACTGCGTAGCCGCGACTCTCCAGGTAATTGCGCAGCGGCAGTGTCGACAGGTCGCCGGTGATCAGACCGGGAAAAACCAGTACCGGATGCCCGTCGCCGCGCGGCGCCAGGCTCAGCAACGGCGTCGCTGCGATGCTTGCACCATATTCCCAGCCAACGCGCATCTCCAGCGCCAGCCGCACCCAGCCGGGCGAGCGCAGGAGGCCGAGGTCATACCACTGGTGGGGTTCGTACATACTTGTCCTCCTCCATTCCTGCCAGGCCTTGGCGGACAGTTGATCGGTTTGGCAATAACGGCTGTCGAGCAGGAACAGCCACGTCTCCTCAGGAAGATCCTGGACGGAAGTCAAGAGGTCGGCGCATTCCGATGGGACCGGTTGCCAGCATGCTCGCAGGTCACGACGACGTCTCGTACGGCACACAAACGCTCTTGCTCGCATTTTCCGGTCATCTTGCATGATTCCTTCGCTACAGGTCAAATAGGATTCGAACTGTTCGGCTGCCGCATCCCTAAAGGCATCCGTGCTTCTTGCCGCCCACTGCCCTGCACCACGCGTACGCTGTCCACGATTGACCACGGTTGATGGAGGAACATATACTGCCCTGTGGTGTCGGATTTTGTATCCTTCCAGGCATTCAGGAAAGGACGAGAGAATCGGTCAACTGCCGATACGATGCGCGCGAGTATGTGCTTACATACGCAGACGCAAACCTGTAAATCCATTAAAGAGGCCCGACCATGACCCAAACCGCAGAACTGGCGCTTCCAAACGATGTGCAGCCTGAGACCGTACCCACCGAGCCACTGGACGCGTCGACGACCGAGATTCCTGGCATTGAACCCAGGATGGCCCAGTTGCTGGAACTTACGCAGGCCAGCGGTTCCAGCCTGATGCCGAAGGAAATCAATGCGCAACTTGACCGTCTGCTGCGCGACTACGACGAACTGACCGCGCTCTACGCCGAAAACAATCGCCGTATCGACAGCGAGTTGGCCGAAATCCGCCAGTCCGGCGGTGCAGTATCAAGCCTGGTGCATCAGCTCGGCGCCGATTTGCAGCAACAGAGCCGGTCCTTGGCCGGACATGCCGCAGCCACGGGACAACGCATCGATACGGTACGCGAAGAAGCTCGCGCCTGGCTGGCCGACTCGGAGCAGCGCTGGGACACCCGGCTTGCGGGTAACAACGCGCGCATCAGTTCGGATCTGGCGCAACTCGATGCCGGGCTGGGTTCGCTGCAAGCGCTGTTCACGGCGCAGGAGCAAATCATCGCCGAGCAACGCGTGCGCCTGGATCAGTTTGATCTCACCTATCAATTGCTGGATACCGCGACGCGCGGCAACAAGAGTCGCATCGAAGCGGTGCGGGAACAAGCCGAAAAGCAGCACGCGATCGTCGAAGCGCGGATCGAGGGTTTGAGCGCCTTGCAGCGCGAGCACCATGCCGAGTTTCAGACCTTGCAGGGGCTGGTCGGCGTCCTGCAGTCGGAGACTCGGCGCCTGGACGAGGAAATCGGCAAGGTCGCTACCGTACTGGCAGACCATCAGGGTGACACTCGCGACCAGTTCAAGTGGACCCATCTGGCGATCGCCGGCCTGCTGTTGCTGACCGTAGCGGGCTTCGCCCTGGTCAAGTGGGTGCCAGCCTTCGCCCCCGCAAGCTCCGAGTTGGCGATGGCGCAAAACCGGGCCCAGATCAGCGAAGTCAGCGGCCAGGTGGCTATCCTCTCCGCGCGAGAAACGGCCCGCCAGGAGACCGATGCGCGCCAGCAGGCGAGCATTGACCAGGTCTCGGGACAGGTTTCGGGTCTCGAGAAAAGCCTCAGCGATCTCCGTGCCGTGGTGCGGAATCTACAAGTGCAAAGTGCGGGCGCCGGGGTGGTGCATGACAGTCAGTGGATACTCCAGCAATACCCCAAGGCCTACACCGTGCAGTTGGTGACATCTCCCAGCCAGGCCGACATGGCGCGCTTCATCGACCGCAACGTGAAGCAGCTTGCCCTGGATTCACTGGCCTTTTCCATTACCGAGCGCGACCAGCGCACGAACTACAACCTGTTCTTCGGTGTATTCAGAACAGTCACGCAGGCGCGCGCCGCCATCGCAGCTCTGCCGCCTGAATTGCGTGCCAACGGACCCTGGGTGCGCCAGTTCCAGTCAGTGCAGGATTCCTTGCGCTGACCAAACGGTCATGACTTTGCAAGACACCCCCGATGATGAAAGTCATGACCGTTTCCCCTCTCCCCCAACCCCTCCCCCGCGAGGGGGGAGGGGAGATTCGAGAGTCGCTCGCGACTTTCATAGTAGCAAGGTGCGGGCCGATTCCGCACGCGCGCTGAACATGGCCAGCGTCCAGGAGGTTCGCAGGATCCGCTGACCGGATCGGTCAGCGGTAGCCGGCGCGGTCGAAAATCATTTGTGCCTTGGCGCGATACATCGCCAGCGATCCGACCGGCAAGGTATCGGCCTTGAACTTTCCGAGGGCTTCCAGTGCCGGGTTGCTCACCTTGACGCCTGCTACCACCGGCCATTCATTGTTGCCGTCGGCAAAATAGCGTTGTGCTCCGTCACTGGCCAGGTACTCCAGGAACTTGACCGCTGCCTCCCGGTGTGGGGCGTTCTTCAGGACGCCACCACCGGAAACGTTGATATGGGCACCGCTGTCCTTCTGGTTAGGCCAGACGACAACGATCCTCTCCATCGTCTGGCGATCCTCGGGCTTGTCCGAACGCATCAGGCGCGCCAGATAGTAGGTGTTGGAGAGGGCTACAGCGCACTCGCCGGCAGCCACCGCCCGGATTTGATCGGTATCGCCACCTTTGGGCGGGCGGGCGAAGTTGGCAACCACCCCTCTTGCCCACTCCTCGGCTTTCGCCTCCCCCTGATGGGCAATGATCGAGGCCATCAGCGACAGGTTGTAGGGGTGGGAACCCGAGCGGGAGCAGACCTTGCCCTTCAGTCGCGGATTGGCAAGATCGCTGTAAGTCTGCAACTCCTCGGGCTTCACGGCACCTTTGGCGTAGATGATGACGCGCGCACGGATGGAAAACGAGAACCAGTCACCCGTGCGCAAATGCGCGGGAATGCGGGCCTCCAGCAGCGGCGACCGCAACGGTGCAAACAATCCCATCTCGTGTGCTGCCGCCAGACGCGCGGCATCGACCGTCAACAGGACATCCGCTGGACTGTTGGCCCCCTCGTTGCGGATCCGTTCGAGCAACTCGTCTTCCTTGCCCTCGATGCGCTTGATGGTGATTCCGGTCTGCTGTGTGAAGCCGTTGTACAGGGCTTCATCGGTCTGGTAATGGCGGGCCGAGTACAGGTTCAGCACCTTCTCCTGAGCCTGCGCACTCACAAGGGGTGCAGCGGCGAGCAGCAGGCTGATCAGCGTACGGGAAAGGGAAAAGTTCATGGCTATGGCTCCAGGCAGATCAATGCGGTTTGGTTTCGTCGGCCGCATGATAGCCGCTGTCTTGCTGTTTGTAAATGCGAATCGTTGTCGATAATAGGCAACAATCACTGGCCATTGGCTGGGATTGCGCTCGCCCGCCCGTGTGCGCCGCCCGCCTCCACGCCGCCCGGAACGAGGTGGTACAGGCTGAAATCGCGCCGGATGCGTTGCACACTGATACCATAGCCATTTGCGCCGGAGTGTCCGAACGGCTTGCGGCTTGGAAGGGGAGAGCATCATGAGAAGCAGTGTCACTGACCGGGCGATGGTCTGGTCGATCCTCGGGTCACTGACTCTGGGCATCGGGGCGGCGTTCGGGCAGAACGTTCCGCCGCCACAGAGCACCGCCGCCGCTGCGCTGGCGCCTGCAGCCAGCCGCCAGTCTTTCCGGAGAGTCACCGAGGATGCCGCCACACTTGCCGGCGGCCTGTCGGTGCAACTGAACAAGACCTTTCATCGCGAGGGCGAACCGCTGGTGGTTACCGTCGATATTCCGCGCGAGGGTTACCTCAATGTGCTCAGCGTCGGCCCCGATGACCTGCCGACCGTGCTCTTTCCCAACCAGCATCACCCCGACAACCGCGTTGCCGCCGGGCCATTCACGATTCCGACCGCGCAGATGAAGTTCGATCTGAAGGCCACCCCGCCTTACGGCGTAACGCTGGTGACGGCTTTCCTCAGCAAGGAGCCACTGGACTTCTACCAGAACGGGACCGGCGAACGTGACGAGCAGGGCGCGATGCAGGAACCGTTCGCGCGCCTTTCCGCTGCCAGCCGCAGCCAGCTCAGGCAACTGGCGGCGAAGAGTTTCGCAGCGCTACCGCGTGCCGCGCCGCTGCTCGGCGGCATGGCGTACGGAATGGTGTGCGCGAGCAGTGGTCCCTGCGACGCGGCGAGCACACCTGGCGCACCCACTGAGTTCGAAGACAAGCTCACGCCGGGGATCCTGCTGGAAGACGAAGTGAGCCTGCCCAAGGGCATTCGGCCGCGCGCGGTTTACGACAAGGGCATCCGCCTGACCAAGGTGTCGGAGGGCTTCGTGCCGCGCCTGTATAACGATGCCGCACGCTACTGCAGCATCGCTTACGGCCACCTGGTCAAGAAGGCCCCCTGCGATGGCAAAGAACCTCCCGAGTTCCGGCGTGGCCTCGGCGAGCCGCGAGGTGAATCGCTGCTGGTCCAGGATCTGCGGCGGGCACAACTGGCGGTGATGGGCATGGTTACGACGGCGCTCAGCGACGGGCAGTACGCAGCGCTTTGTGATTTCACCTACAACGTCGGCGCGAGCAAGTTGCAGAAATCGACCTTGCTGAAAGCGGTCAATGCTGGCGAGCATGAGCGTGTGCCGTTCCAGTTGCGGCGCTGGATCAAAGCCAACGGCATGGAGCATGCTGGTCTGAAGACGCGCCGCGAACGCGAGATTCAGTTGTACTTCGAAGGCCTGCCGATTCCCAGGGTCCAGCCTGCCGACGAGGATTTGAGCGTCATCGACATCCGTACCGGGGAATAGCTGGTCCGGATCGATCTGCCAGCTCCTGGAGAGCATCCCGCCGAGTGGAGGCAGGAACACAGGAAACGCCGCAGGGCTTGAATAGCCGTGTGTCGCTGCCGAAAGTCAGCCCGCCATCAAGCCGCCGAGTCGCCGCACGGCGTCCTCGACCTCGGGCGTGTGCGGGTTGCCGCAGTTGAGCCGCAGACAGTTTCGGTACATGCCGCTGGCCGAAAAGAGTTCGCCCGGGACATAAGCAACGCCGGCTGCGATGGCGCGGTCGTAGAGCGCTGTGGTGTCCACCCCTTCGGGCAGTTCGACCCATAATACGAAGCCGCCCTGTGGTTCGGTGATGCGCGTGGCGGCGGGGAAGTGCCGGGCCACCGACGCGCGCATGGCGTCGACCTGGCGCTCGTAGGTGCGCCGCAGCCCGCGCATGTGGCGCGCGTAGGCACCCGATTCGAGGTACTCCGCGAGGACCTGCTGGGTGACCGGATTGGTGCCGCCGCTGGTGATCGTCTTGTGCAGGGCGACTTGCGCCCGGTAGCGGCCGGCGGCCACGAAACCGATCCGCAAGGCGGGCGACAGGCACTTGGAAAAAGACGAACAGAGCATCACATTGCCGGCCTTGTCGAAAGCCTTGAGCGGCCACGGGCGCTCGCTGCTGAAATGCAGATCGCCGTAGATGTCGTCTTCAATCACCGCCACGCCGCGTTCGGCCGTCAGCTTGGCCAGCCGGCGCTTGTGCTCGTCGGGCATGATGCTGCCGAGCGGGTTGCTGGCATTGGGCACCAGCAGGCAGGCTGCCACCCGGCTTTCGCGGGTGGCCAGATCAAGCGCTTCGATCGACAGGCCGGTGCGCGGATCGGTGGGAATTTCCAGCGCCTTGAGTCCCAGAATTTCGAGTAGTTGCAACATCAGGTGATAAGCCGGTGATTCGACCGCCACCGTGTCGCCGGGCCGGGTCACCGCGCGCAGGCAGAGTCCCAGGGCCTCGGTGCAGGAATTGGTGATCACGAATTCGCTGGCTGCCAGTGGTCCGGCCCAGCCCACCGAACACAGTACCAGTTGGCGAACCAGCGCCGGTTCGTCCATATTGATGTGGCTGCCGCCCTCGAGCAGCCGCGGATGGCGCCGCAAGACGCCGCCGTAGAGTCGCTGCAGCGCTGCCAGTGGCAGCAGCGTGCACGCCGGCAGTGCGGCCCCGAGCGGCACGACGCCTGGCTGCATGCCGGTTTGCAGCACGCGCATCAGACGCTGACTGACATCGACCGGCACCGGCGCCTCAGGGGTCGAGCGGGCGTTTGGTTGGGCGCGCGGCGCTGCCGCATGGCGCACGAAGTACCCGGACTGCGGCCTGGCTTCGACGAGCCCACGGTCCTCCAGCTGGTGCAGCGCCTGCAGTACCGTTGAAACCGAAAGCCGCCGCTCGCGCGACAGGCGCCGCACCGATGGCAGGCGTTCGCCCGGCCGCAAGTTGCCAGCGACGATGATTCCCCCCAGATCCTCCGCCAGCCGTTCGTAACGCAAAAGCTCGTTTTCCATTGGCATTACCAGTACAGTTGTCCCACACAATGACCAGCACAATTCGACAAGTTGCCAATTGTGCTGGTTACAATTTTGCTTCCTTGTAACTGTATCATGAATGCCGAACGTTCTACACTGCTCTTCGTCAACACAAGGAGAGACTGCCATGGACATCGACCTCTACAACAGCGAGCTTTGCCTTACCCACAACGCACCGATCCGGTTGCTGTCTGCCCGGGGTGTGCGCATCCACTGCACGGCTGGCGTGGTCTGGCTGACGGTCGCTGGCGAAGCCGGCGACATTCTGCTGCGGCCAGGGGAAAGTCACCTCGTTAGCGGCCACGGCCTGGCCTTGCTGGAAGCCATCGGCAGTGGTCAGGTCCGCTTCGAGAAAGCCGCCCAGCCCTTGCCGGCCTTCCTGCGCGCTCAGGTGCAGCGGCTGCTAGGGCGCGTTCCGGTCTGGCCGCTGCCTGCCCGGCGGTCGCCGCTCCCCTTGCCCGTGGCTGCCCGTCAGGTCAGTGCGTAGCCCTGTCTGCATGCGCGCCCCCGTCTTCTGCTCGCCACTTCCCTTTGCGGTCAGTTCGACTGAAAGCGGAAGATGCCTTGCTGGATCTGACCCGTTGCTTCAGCCTGATACTGGCCTGAGAAACCAGTGGGCGAACAGGCTCCGGCCATTTTCAGGATGAAACCTTCGTTCATCCGCCCCTGCAGCAGGCATTGTCCGCCCCGATATTGGCCCTGCAGGACACCGGTGGCGAACAAGGGCGGAAAGACGCGGATCGCTGCAGTCAGGCCTTCGCCGTTACGCCGCAACTGGAATTGCGCCTGCGCGCTGGTGCCGACGGTGAGGTTGGTGGCGGTGCCCTGCATCATCACCTCGAACGCCGCGAGTTGCTCGGGGGGCGGCCTCGTGATTGCCGGCGGTGCGGTCAGCGGCGCCGCCTTGCCCGGCGGCCGCTCACTCTCCGGCGCCGGCGTGGCGACCGGCTCGCGTTCCTTGAGTGATGCTGTTTTCAGCGCTGCCAGACGACGCCGGGCGATGGCGGCGAATTTACCGTCGGGGTACTGTTTGAGGTAGTCCTCGAAATCTGCCGGGTCCTGGCTGGTGCGCACCGATTCCCAGAGAGAAAGCTGCACCGCCATCGGGTCGACAGCGGCCGCTTTCGGTTCGGTCGCCGGCGCCGCCTGCGGCTGCACGATCACCGTCGTCGGCCCCATGAAAAAGTAGTCCTGTGTCAGCGAGGAATGGTCCCAGGGAATCTGCTTGCCATTGGTCTTTTCCTTCACCTGCAGGCGCACGCGGGTCAGCATCTGCCGCACTTCGAGTCCAGGCGCTTCGAGGTTCTTGAGCAGCGCTTCGGTGAAGGGACTATGGCCGGTCTGTCCGTCTTCGGCGACATTGCCCGGCTGTGTGGCAAAAACGATCAGCGAGCCCTCGCCAGCGGCGATTTGCGCCAGGCCACGTCCGACCGCGGCCGAACGGGTACCCATGCTGCGCGCCAGCGAACGTGAAAAAGGGTTGTCACGGCAAGCGTCAAGAAAGATCAGACTGACCGGAGTCGAGGTCTCCATCTGCGTCAGCACCAGATCAGCGTCGACGGCAGCAAAAGGCAAGGAACGTTCATTGTCGATCTTGGCATCCGCCGGCACCAGGTAGTTGCGGCCGCTGACCTGCAGGCCATGCCCGGCGTAGAAGAACAGACCGGCCCTGGCGCCCTGCAATTGATCGCCGAAGCGCTTGATCGCCTGTTCGAGACGCGTCTTGTCGGGATCGACGGCGAGTTCGACCTGGAAACCGAGCTTTTTCAGTGAATCGGCCACCGCGCGGGCGTCGTTGGGCGGATTCGGTAATGGTGGCGCATTCTGATACGCGCCGATGCCGACCACCAGAGCGACCTGCGCCTTGCTCGGCGCTGCGGCCGCAAGACTACAGACGAGCAGACCCAGCACGGCCGTCAGCAGACGCAGAAATGGCAGGACGGCAGGCATGACGGACTCCCCGGCAGCAATCAAGAGGCAAAATCATACACCGCGCAGGGCTGGATACGCAGGACGGTCTCGATTCTTCACCGCCAGAAAGATCCACACCCGGATTGATGGACATCGTAAGATCCGGGCTACAGGCGGAACCTCAGCCCAATCCGAATTGGGAGACCAGTGCTGCAGCAGCGTCTTCCACGATTAAACTCTCCTGTTCACAGCATCGCTTTGCTTCGTTGCGGACTCCTTTCGCAGTACCTGATTTCCTGATCTTCACATGTTCTTCTCACTCCTGACCTTTGCCTCGGCTTTTTTGATCGAGGGACTCGGAACCTGGATTTCGATCATTGGCCTCTCCAGCCTCTTCAGTTCCAATCCGGTGATCATTGCCCTGGCCGCAGCTCTCGACGTCGGCAAGGTGGTCACCGTTTCCTTCCTGTACAAGCAGTGGACCACGGCACCCGTGATGCTCCGGATCTACATGATCCTGGCGACCGCGGTATTGATGCTGATCACCTCGGCTGGCGCGTTTGGGTACCTCTCTGCGGCGTTTCAGGGGGCCATCAAGGATACGAAGCAACAACAGATCCTGGTGGCCGCAGCCAAGGAGGAGAAGGCAAATCTGGAAGCGCGCAAGAAGGAGATCGATGCCCAGATCGGCAATCTTCCGGCGAACAACGTCCGCGGGCGTCAGAAGCTGATCAGCGCATTCCGGGCAGAATCCGACCGGGTCAACAGGCGCCTGGAGCAACTCAACGCGCAGTTGCCGAAAATGCAGGTGGAGCAGATCACGATCAACACGCACGCCGGGCCCATCGTATTCGTTTCGCAGGCGTTCCATGTTTCCATGGAGCAGGCCGTCAAGTACGTGATCCTGACCATCATCTTCGTGTTTGACCCGCTCGCGATCGCGCTTCTCATTGCCGGCAATTTCCTCTGGGGAGTGCATCTGCAATCGCTGCGTGCGTCGTCGCCGGCGACGCCACCCTCCGAGAAGGTACGGCGCCAGGAAAGCGTGGATAAGGGTGTCGAGGCATTGCCAGCGGCTCCGTCCACTGCCTGGGCAGACGCCGTCAGCGAGCCGATACCCCGTGCGGAAGCCCGCGAGGACAGTGGTGCACTCCAGGCTGCTGGCGTGGTTCAGTCGCCGGCGCAGACGAGCGAATCCGAGCCACCAGACCGGCAGGCCAGGGCTCACCCCGTAGAGCCAGCAGGTCCGGCCCAAGAGGTCGAAGGCTTGGCAGACGTCAAGATGGCTGAGATCGCAGCCACGGTGGATCAGCCCAGGCCGCAGACCCCGCCTGAGCAAGCCATTCGTGAGGCGGCCTATTATTTTGCCGAGAAGCGTCAATTCAAGGACGGCACCCCTGCCGACGATTGGGTTCTGGCAGAGCAGGCGCTCAAATCAGGTGCGCCGCTCCAAGCGGCGGATCGCGCCCCAGCCTGACCCCGCTGCTCTGTCCGAAGTGCGGCGATTCCCTGCTATGCTCACGCCGAAAAGGCATACCAGCGGTCGTTCGTGGAGAATCCGTCGATGGACAGCAAGATATTCATCAGTTACAGCAGCCAGGACAAGCCGTACTGCGACGAGCTGCTGCCGGCGCTGAAAGCGGTCACCGGCATCCGCGAGCGAGTCTGGCGCGACCGCGAAGAAATCGACGTTGGCGACCCGTTCCATCCGACGATACAGCAGGCGCTGGCGGATTCACGACTGGCGATCCTGCTCGTCAGCGCAAATGTCCTGACCTCCGATTACGTCATTCGCCACGAGCTGCCGTTCCTGCTGCGCCAGTACGAAGGCGGGGCCCTGAAGCTGGGAATCATTTACGTCAGCTCCGTCGCCAAGGCCGCTTTGTCGGTCGCGGTCGACGGCAGCACGCACCCGGTCGATCTGACCGCAATACACAACTTCAACAGCCCGCAGCAGCCGCTGGACCGGATCAGCGAGCGGGGTGAGCGCAACCTGCTGTATGCCCGCGTCGCCGACTGGGCCGCCCGCCACATGACCCCGCTGTCGCCGCCGGCTCGTCAGCCAAGCGCCGCGCGCCACGACCTGGCGATTTTCATCGAGGACCGGCGGGACCACTGGCAACACCAGTTTTTCCCGGGTCCGCAAGCCGGCGCGATCAAACCCCGCATCGACTGCCCTGCCCCCGCGCTGACCGTCGACTACGGTCTCGACGGCGAGATGCTCTTCCAGTTGCTCTTCGGCAGCGAGCCGGCGACCTTCACCAACCTGTTCGCGCTGGCCTTCGGCAGCGACCGGCCGGTCGATCCGACCTACGCGCCGCTGCGCGTCCGGCTGCTCACCCGCGCCGGGCAACTGCACCGGCTGCCCTGGAGCACGATCGCTTACCAGGGCCGTCGGCTCAGCCAGGCCGGCTGGACGGTTGAATTCCAGAACAGCGGCGAACCGGGTTTCCCCGAGTATCCCCGCCATCTCTGCTACTTTCCCGGCCGGGTGCTGCTCGCCGCTTCGGCGCAGAGCGGCCAGGCGGCGCATTTCGACGACTTGCGGCGCTTCTTTCAGCGCTACTGGCCGGACAACCCCGGGCCCGCACGGGCAGCGCCCGCCGCGGATTCGTTGCGCCACGAGCTGCAAGCCGGTTCGACGCGCCTGCTGTATTACTACGGGCCGGCCTCGCGAGACGGCTTGCTGCTGCAGGATCGCGCCGACGGCGAAATCCTGCCGTGGCCGGACCTGGCCAGCAGCCTGCGGCAGTCGCGCTCGGTCTCGCTGCTGTTTCTCAACCTGGTGGGTGACGGGGGCGAAGAAGTGTTGCCGCAGGGATCGCTCCTGGTCGAAAGCGTCAAGGGAGCGGTGCTCTTTCAGTGCAACCCGCGCAGTACCGCGCACGCCGCCGCCAGGGCCGGCCTCGCCTGGCTCGAAGCGGTCCTCGTGCGCAAGATCGACCCGGTCGTCGCCTTGCACCAGCACGCCAGCGGACAGATCGGCGCCTGGACGCGCTACTCGACCTGGCAGATCGACGCGCCGAAGCGGCTACAGAACCCCGACCTGGTCAACCTGCTGCTCGATCGTACCCATCAGCGCCACGCCTTGTCGGGCGCGCGCGACGAGTTTTACTCGTATCCCCGGCGCAGGATCCATCACGTCGTCGCGCTCGGCAAACCCGGCTGCCGCACCAGCGAGTTCCCGGCAATGATCCGCCAGCACCTGGTCGGCAATGCGCGCGAGCGCGAAGTCTATTACTACCAGCCGCTCGAACTGCCCCCAGGCACCCGGCACGCGCAGGACGTCGACGAACTCGCGCGCCGTCGTTACCGCCGCACGCCGCACCAGCCGCTGCTCGACGCACTGCTCGACCCGGCCGCGCTCGCCGGGACGACGTTCTGCTTCCTGATCCTTGGCTGGCAGGCCAGCGCAGCACAAGGCGACGCGGCCGACGTTCTGAATGCCGTGGCCGACTGGTGCCGCACGCGCCTGGCAGCGGAACTCGGCGCCGACGGATGGCAGGCCAAGGTCCGCGTCGTCTCGATCGTCGCGCTGGAAAGCGAACACACCGACGAACTGGCCGGCACGGTCGAACGGCTGATCGAAGAATGCGACTCCGACGTGGGCTTTCACTTCGCCGAACTCGAAGCCCTGGCCGCCGTTCGCCGCCAGGACCTGCGCGCTTACTTCCGCAACGAGACGATCTGCGGCTGCGACGACCGCTACCGGGAGACCTTTCCCGATCTCCTGCTCGGCAGCCGCAAGGAGATGCCTTTCGACGAAGCGGTCAGCACCATCCGCCGCGGAGAACCCGACAATTGGGGTACCCTGTTCGAGGAACTGCGCGAACTCACCCGCAGCGGCGCCTGGCCACCGCCGCATTACGACCCGAGTTTCTGGAGGCTGCGCGATGCCCGCTGACGATTTGCCGTTCCCGCCGTTCGAACTGATTGCCCAGCCGCCGGCGACCCCGGCGGCACACGACCCCGCGGGCAGGAAGAAACT
>RRZU011988237.1_pt1 | contig 22828 bp, 17 predicted proteins | sample 2165561 | NCBI WGS metagenome assembly RRZU01 (sample SAMN10456909, study PRJNA506462) | wastewater metagenome | isolation source: wastewater sludge | place: USA: Moscow, Idaho | reverse complement strand
TTCTGCGGCTGCTCGACGGAGTTCGGCGCCGAGCCGAACACCCAGACCTGCCCGGTCTGTCTGGGTCTGCCGGGCTCGCTGCCGGTGGTGAACGCCAAGGCGATCGAGTCGGCGATCCGGATCGGCCTCGCACTCAACTGCGAGATCGCCGAGTGGTGCCGGTTCGCGCGCAAGAACTACTTCTACCCGGACATGCCGAAGAACTTCCAGACCAGCCAGTATGACGAGCCGATCGCGAGCAACGGCTGGCTCGACGTCGAGCTCGACGACGGGTCCATCTTCCGGGTGCCCATCGAGCGCGCCCACATGGAGGAGGACACCGGCAAGTCGACCCATGTCGGCGGCGCGACCGGACGGATTCACGGCGCGGACTACTCCCTCGTCGACTACAACCGGGCCGGCATCCCCCTGATCGAGATCGTCACCAAGCCGGTGGTCGGCGCGGGGGAGCGGGCCCCGGAAGTCGCCAGGGCTTATGTCACCGCGCTGCGGGACCTTCTTCGGGCGCTCGGGGTCTCCGATGTGAAGATGGAGCAGGGGTCGCTGCGGTGCGACGCCAACGTCTCGCTGCGGCCGCGAGTCGGCGTCGACGCCGACCAGTCGGCCGTTCCCTTCGGGACGCGGACCGAGACGAAGAATGTCAACTCGCTGCGCTCGGTGGAGCGAGCGGTGCGGTACGAGATGACCCGTCAGGCGGCGCTGCTGCGCGCCGGTGGGTCGGTGGTCCAGGAGACGCGCCACTGGCACGAGGACACCGGTATGACGACCGGCGGACGGGTCAAGTCGGACGCCGAGGACTACCGGTACTTCCCCGAGCCGGACCTCGTGCCGATCGCCCCGACCCGGGAACGCGTCGAGGAGCTCCGGGCGACCCTGCCCGAGGCGCCCGCTGCGCGGCGTCGGCGGCTGCAGGCGGACTGGGGCTTCGCCGACCTCGAGATGCGCGATGTCGTCAACGCCGGGGCGCTAGAGATCATCGAGGCGACGGTCGCTGCCGGGGCCACGCCCGCCGGTGCACGCAAGTGGTGGACGGGGGACCTGGCCCGTCGGGCCAACGCCGAGGGTGTCGAGCTTGACGCCTGCGGGGTCTCACCGGCGCAGGTCGCGGCGCTCGACGCCCTGGTGGTCGAGGGGCGGCTCAACGACGCGATGGCTCGGCAGGTGCTCGAGGGCGTTATCGCGGGCGAGGGTGAGCCATTGGCGGTCGCCGACGCGCGCGGGCTGCGACTGGTCAGTGACGACTTGGCCCTGGAGGCCGCCGTCGACGCCGCGTTGGCGGCCAACCCGGACGTCGTGGCAAAGATTCGGGACGGGAAGGTCCAGGCCGCCGGGGCTGTCATCGGACACGTCATGAAGGCGATGCGCGGACAGGCCGACGCGGCCCGGGTGCGTGAGCTGGTCCTCGCCCGCGCTGCGACCGACTGACCGCGGGCCCCCGGCTCGAAGCGTCGAGGACACAGCAAGCTGTGCGTCGAATGCTGGTCGGCGAGCCATCGGGCGGCCGGGTGGGATCTCTGGCGTGACCTGCCACGCGCCCGTCGGGAGCCCGAGTGCCGTGACCCGGCGGGGAAGGCGCCGCGGGTCGGCGCGAGATGGGGCCTCAGCAGGGTTTCCGGGACACGGCCCAAGGACCCCTTTGCGGCCCCTATGCCGTGCTCCACATCTCGGAGCAGTGCAATTCTCCCCCCACGGAGCCGCAAGGCATCTGCTTCCCCTGCCCTGATGAGCGTCCGCTCTCGCCATCCCGAGGCAGAAGCCCTTTGCTTCGAACGGGGTAGCACGGGGCTCTGCTTCGCATGGGCGATCAGGAGCCGCGTCCTTGGCATGGGGGATGAGGCGGGTCGTTGCTTCCTATGCCGGTGCAGCGGGTCTGCACCGCATCTCGGGGCAGCATGTCCCTCTTTCAAGTTCGGGGGCAGGGAGGTCGTCGCTTCACCTCCCGGTGCAGAGGGTCGTTGCTTCGCTTGCCGGTGCAGAGGGGCTCTGCACCGCATCGTGCGGCAGCAGGTCCCTGCTTCCAATCCGGAGGCGTGAGGAGGTCGTCGCTTCACCTGCCCGGGCAGCGGGTCCTTGCTCCAAGTCCGGGGGCAGGGAGGTCGTCGCTTCACCTGCCGGTGCAGAGGGTCGTTGCTTCGCCTGCCGGTGCAGAGGGTCGTTGCTTCGCCTGCCGGTGCAGAGGGTCGTTGCTTCACCTGCCGGTGCAGTGGGTCGTTGCTTCGTATGCCGGGGCAAAGGGAGTCCCGCTGCGGAGGGGAAGCGGTCTATTGCACTGCGTCGAGATGTGGAGCACGGCATTGGGCCCGAATGAGCACCTCCTTTTCTGGGATGTCTGGCCGACTTCTCTGAGTAGGTCTGGCCGAGGGCCCCCGTTGCCCAACACATGGGTGGGTCGATGACCGCGAGCCCCACGTCCGGCGCACGGCGGGAGGCCGTTGAGCGGGCCAGAGACGGTGCTGCGGACGCTGAGCGGGCCACAGACGGTGCTGCGGACGGCGAATGGGCCAGGACGCGGGTGCGGACGGCGCGCAGCACAAACGCAGGCCCGAGCGCGGCCGGACGAGGCGCCGAGAGGGGAGGTGCCAACGGTGGCGGCACGGAGACAACGACGGATTGTGCCGGGCGGGCGACCTGTGCCGGGCGGGCGACCGGTGCCGGGCGGGCGACCGGTGCCGGGCGGGCGTTCTGTGCCGGGCGGGCGTTCTGTGCCGGCGGGCGTTCTGTGCCGGGCGTGCCTCCTGTGCCGGCGGGGCGTCCTGTGCGGGCGGGCGACCTCTGAGGCCGGACCAGAGCTGGCGAATGCGCCAGACACGTGACGAGCTCCCGGAGCTCCAGCGCCGGGAGCCCGTCACGTCACGTCACGAATCAGCGCTTTCCACCGCCGAGGAGGCCGCCGAGGATCTGGCCGAGGATGTCACCACCGGCACCGCCCGCGCCCGAGGACGACGAGCTGCCGCCGGCGCCACCGAGCACCCCACCGAGGATCTGGCCGAGAATGTCACCGCCACCGCCGAGACCCTGGTCCGAGGCGCCCGCGTCGCTCTGAGCGGCCTGGTCCTGCTGCGCCGGGCTCGCGCCCTGGCCGGACCCGAGCACACCACCCTGGTCCTGCGACTGTGCGCCGGACGCGCTGGTCGACCCGCCGCCGAGCCCGCCCTGGACCTTCTTGGCGAGCCACGCCATGACGATCGGCGCCAACAGGGGGAGCAGCTTGCTGATGAGGCTGGACCCGCCGCCGCGGCTCATCGCGCCATACCCGCCGAGCTGGTTCATCACCGCGTCGGTGTTCGAGCCGAAGATATTGCCGAGGATGGCTTGGCCGTCCGAGGTGTCGACCCGCGACAGGTCAAGGCCACCATCGAGCAGGCCGCCGTGCCCGCCCAGCGCGGACGCCAGAGACGCGGCGCCGTCCGGGTCCGCTGCATTGGCCTGCAGCCCGCCGAGAAGAGCCGGAAGGGCCTCCTGGGTCGCGGCGCTCGCGGTCTGCTCGTCGACACCCAGCATCGAGGCCAGCTGGTCCATCGGGATCTGCTGGAGGATCTCGTCGTAGTCCGACATCTTGGGTGGTCTCCCCCCACTCGTGGGGCGCATCGTCGCGCCGACTCCGCACCAACCCTATCTCCCACCCCCGCGTGCACCGCATCACGGGGGAGCCGAGCCAGGGGGACTGGCGTCACCACGGAAAGCGCGGCAGGCTCGGTGTATGAGCACCGCTGCTGAGGACCGGACTCTCATCCTTGTGCGCCACTCCAAGGCCGAGCAGGTGTTCGGCAAGCCGGACCATGACCGCGAGCTCACCGACCGGGGTCATCGCGACGCAAAGGCGCTCGGCGAGTGGCTCCACGGTCACGGGCTCATCTGCGATGTCGTTGTCTGCTCGACCTCGATGCGGACCCGGCAGACGTGGGAGGGCATCGAGGCCGGCGGCGGTGGCACCGAGGTCATCGAGTATGCGCGGGCCATCTACTCCGGCGGCACCCACGGCCTGCTCCAGGTCATCCGCGACAGCGGTGGCGAGGCGGACACCTTGATGCTCGTGGGCCACAACCCCGGCATCGCCGCGTTGACCAGCATGCTCGCCGACGGCAAAGGGTCCCGAGAAGCGCACCAGGCACTAGCGCAGGGGTTCCCGACCTCAGGCACCGCTGTGCTGCGCTACAGCGGACACTGGGGAGATATCACCGACGGCTCCGCGGTGCTCGACCGCTTCCACATCAGTCGCGGCTGACCCGGCGGCCACCCGGGATACCGACCGGCAGACCCACCGGCAGACCGGGGGCGGCATACCGGCGCTGGACGGGACCCGACCCGCGCAGTGGAAGTGCCTACGATGGGAAGCCGTCACGCACCCTGGTCCAGGAGGGGTGCGCCGTCCCAGGTGAGGTCGGTATGCCGCAGCTGCGTTCCCGCACAACCACCCACGGCCGCGCGATGGCCGGCGCACGGGCGCTGTGGCGCGCCACGGGGATGACCGAGGAGGACTTCGGCAAGCCGATCGTCGCCGTGGCGAACTCGTTCACCCAGTTCGTCCCGGGTCACGTCCACCTCAAGGACATGGGCGGGCTGGTCTCCGAGGCGATCGCGGCCGCCGGGGGAGTGGGCCGCGAGTTCAACACCATCGCCGTCGACGACGGCATCGCCATGGGCCACGACGGGATGCTCTACAGCCTGCCCAGCCGCGAGATCATCGCCGACTCGGTCGAGTACATGGTCAACGCCCACGCCGCCGACGCCCTGGTCTGCATCAGCAACTGCGACAAGATCACCCCCGGGATGCTGCTGGCGGCGCTGCGGCTCAATATCCCCACCGTCTTCGTCAGCGGCGGCCCGATGGAGGCCGGCAACGCCGTCGTCGGCGCCGACGGCACGGTCAACACCCGGCTCGACCTCATCGACGCGATGATCAAGGCCGTCGACCAGAACGTCTCGGACGCCGACATCGAGACCATCGAGCGCTCCGCCGGCCCGACCTGTGGCTCCGGCTCCGGGATGTTCACCGCCAACTCGATGAACTGCCTGCTCGAGGTCGTCGGGCTTGCCCTCCCCGGCAATGGCTCCACCCTCGCCACCGCGCACGCCCGCAAGGGTCTGTTCGAACGTGCCGGTCAGCTCGTGGTCGAGCTCGCCAAGCGCTGGTATGACGGCGACGACGCCTCGGTCCTCCCGCGCTCGATCGTCACCCGCCCGGCGCTGGCCAACGCGATGCGGGTCGATATCGCCATGGGCGGGTCGACGAACACGATCCTGCACCTCCTCGCCGCCGCACAGGAGGCCGAGGTCGACTTCGACCAGGACGATATCGACGCGCTGTCTCGGGTCACCCCCTGCCTGTGCAAGGTCGCCCCGAACACCAACCGGTACTACATGGAGGACGTCCACCGGGCCGGCGGCATCGTCGCCATCATGGGCGAGCTCGACCGGGCGGGCATGCTCGACGACTCCGTCCACGCCGTCCACGCCGGCTCGTTGCGGGAGTGGCTGGACACCTGGGACATCCGTGGTGGCACGGCGTCCGAGGCGGCATACGAGCTCTTCCATGCCGCGCCGGGAGGGGTGCGGACGACGCAGGCCTTCTCGACGACCAACCGCTGGGCGAGCCTGGACACCGACCCGGCGGACGGCTGCATCCGCTCGGTCGAGCACGCGTACACCCGCGACGGCGGTCTTGCGGTGCTGACCGGCAACCTTGCCCCGGACGGGTGCATCGTCAAGACGGCGGGCGTGCCGGAGCACCAGTGGGAGTTCCGCGGCCCGGCGAAGGTCGCGGAGAGCCAGGACCAGGCCGTCGAGATGATCCTCGGCGGGCGGATCGTCGCGGGCGATGTGGTCGTCGTGCGCTACGAGGGACCCAAGGGCGGTCCGGGGATGCAGGAGATGCTCTACCCGACGTCGTACCTCAAGGGGGTCGGGCTCGGGCCGAAGTGCGCGCTCATCACCGATGGGCGCTTCTCCGGTGGCTCCTCCGGCCTGTCGGTCGGGCATGTCTCGCCGGAGGCCGCCTCGGGCGGGCCGATCGGGCTGGTCCGCGACGGTGACCTCATCTCCTTCTCGATCCCCCAGCGATCGGTCCACCTGGAGGTCTCCGACGCCGAGCTGGCCCGGCGCCGGGCCGAGCAGGACGCAGCGGGCTGGCTGCCGGTCGGCCGCGAGCGCACCGTCTCGGCGGCGCTGCGGATCTTCGCGATGTTCGCCCAGTCGGCCGACAAGGGTGCCGCCCGCAAGGTCCCGTAGGGCTCACCCCGCCGTTGCTCGGCGGCCGTCTGGGTCATGTTGGCGTCGGCTCACGGTGCGTGAGATCGGGCCGAGCCCACTCGACGCCGGCGAGGCACTCAAGCGTGCAGTAGTCCGAATCTGAGGCGGCATACCACCGCAAAACGGACACAAATGAGGACTACTGCACGTTTGAATGCGCGCCGTGACCCTCAGCGGAGGCGCAGCCGCCCGTGACCCGCACGTCGCGCGTCCGCCGCGGGACCTCCTCGCCGACCCAGGGCGGGGAGCAAGGGCGCCGCCCGGGGGATTCCTTGGGCCCGCGGCCCGGAGGGGTATCGTCAGGCCATGGAACGCCTGGTCACCTACGACCTCGCCCTCTTGCTCGTCGACCCGGCGAAGGAACGCTTCATCGTCGACTCGGCCACACTCGATCACGCCCTGGCGGCCGCCGCCCTCATGGACGCGGTCCACGCCGGGGTGGTCAGCGTCGACCTCTTGGCGAAGGAGACCAAGCGGCGGCTCGTCCCGGCGTTGCCGAAGGCTCCGGAGAACCCCGTCCTTGCGCTCATCCACGGCAAGGCGGACCAGGTCAAGCCCAAGCGGCTGGTCTTCGACCTCGGCGGCAGCACGAGCATGCGCCGCAAGGAACGCAGCGTCCGCGACCTCGCCCTGCACCACCTCGAGGGGATCGGCATCGTCACGACCCGCAAGGCCCAGCAGTTCGGCGCCCCGCGGGCGCCCCGGGTCAAGGTCGTCGACAAGGCACGCCGGGAGTCGGTTCTCTCCGCGGTCCGGGAGGCCCTCGTCGGCGCTGATGCCCCCGACCCCCACATAGCCGCCCTGGCCGTCCTGCTGCGCAGCGTGGACGCCGACCGCAAGCTGTTCAAGGACCTCGACCGCAAGCTGCTGCGCCGCCGGGTCGCGGAGATCGTCGAGGGCGACTGGATGCGCGAGACCCTCTCAGAGGCGGTCGAGAACGCCGCCGCGGCCGCCACGGCAGCGGCGCTGGAGCAACCCACGCCGGTCGCGGCCGCGGCCGTCGAGCGGCATACCGACGCGACACCGTCGCGCTGGTAGCGACCCAGTCACACCCTGCGGGCCAGGTGGCGCCAGGTCGACGTGACAACCATCCCCACCGACTCGTAGAGGCCGAGCGCACCGGTCCTGGAGTCGGTGGAGAGCTCGAAACGCTCCGCACCGTGGGCGCGCGCGGTCGCGAAGGCCTCGCTGAGCAGGGCCACCCCGAGCCCGCGACCGCGCTGGTCGGCCCGTACTGCGAGCTTCTCGACATACCCAAAGCCCTCCCCGACCGGGACCAGCGCGACTCCGACGATGGTCCCCTCCGGGTCCGTTGCCACGCGGAACTGCCACGGCTCGTACCCGGGGCGCTCGAGAATCGGAACCGACCAGTCGGCATACGAGGACTTTGGCCGGTCCGACCACTCGAGGAAGGCGTCCTCGACGACGTGGTAGGCGGCTTCGACATCGGCCGGTCCCTCGACGGCCCGGATCCGGTACCCGTCAGGCAGCTGCGGCACCGCCAGCTCGACCTCCGGAGGCAGCCGAAGCACCCACGAGTCCCACAGCGGCTCGAAACCATGCGCGCCGAGCAGCCGTTCGCGGTACGACCCTGACGGGACCGGCATACCGACGAGCGTGCCGCCCTGACGCCGCGACTCCGCGAGCAGCCACCCGACCAAGGCCCGGCCGAGCCCGCGCCCTCGGTGGTCCGGGTGCACGCCGAGGTCGGCCCAGCGGCCCTGGTAGACCTCGGCGTAGGCCACCAGGGTCGAGCCGTCGAGCACACCGATGCTCTGCGTCGAGATATCGAACGAGGGCCGCTTCCAGTCCGAGACCAGGTCGGCCTCCTCGATAGCGACCTCTCCGATGTCGACCAGCTCGGCAGCGGCGATGAGCTCGAAGACTCCGGTCGAGTCAGACGGGGTCAACGGCCGGGTGGCTAGGCCGGGCGGCACGGAGAGCGGCACGGAGAGCGGGCCGGAGAGCGGAGTGACCATGGCCACAGGGTGCCAGCGGCACCGGGGCCGATGCATCCGGATATTGAGATCGGTCCGTCCGCCGGTTGACACCACGGCCTCGAACGGGGAGCGTGGGCGACGTGGCACGAGTCCTCGTACGTGAAGCGCGCGTATGACGCTGACGTCATACGCGCCGACCCCTTGCCGTCCGACACCCGGACCGAGGGGTTTTTTGTTGCAGACAGACCGTCTGCGACAACACGGACCCGACCACACCGCAGCTGCACCGACCGAACGAGGATGAGATGACCGACACTTTGCCGGCCCGGCCCACTCCGGCCCAGCTGGCGCAGCGCAAGCCAGCCGCCCAGCCCGCCCCCGCGACGAAGACCGCCCCGGTCGAGGTCACCGGCGCGCAGTCCCTCGTCCTGTCCCTCGAGGCGGTCGGCGTCGACACCGTCTTCGGCATCCCCGGCGGCGCGATCCTCCCGGCCTACGACCCGCTCATGGACTCCAAGAGCGTGCGGCACATCCTCGTCCGGCACGAGCAGGGCGCGGGGCACGCGGCCGAGGGGTACGCCGCGGCGACCGGCAAGGTCGGGGTCTGTATGGCGACCAGCGGTCCGGGCGCGACCAACCTCGTCACCCCCATCGCCGACGCCAACATGGACTCGGTGCCGATCGTCGCGATCACCGGGCAGGTGACGAGCACCTCGATCGGGACCGACGCCTTCCAGGAGGCCGACATCCGCGGCATCACCATGCCGGTCAGCAAGCACAACTACCTCGTCACCAAGGCCGAGGACATCCCGCGGGCGATCGCCGAGGCCTTCCACCTGGCCAGCACCGGCCGCCCCGGCCCGGTCCTCGTCGACGTCTCCAAGGACGCGCTGACTTCGCGGACGACCTTCTCCTGGCCGCCCACCCTCGACCTGCCCGGCTACCACCCGGTGACCCGGCCGCACGGCAAGCAGATCCGCGAGGCGGCCCGGCTCATCGCGGCGGCGCAGCGACCGATCTTCTACATCGGTGGCGGGGTGATCCGGGCCCGGGCCAGCGAGGAGCTGCGCCGCCTGGTCGACCTCACCCAGATCCCGCTGGTCACCACCTTGATGGCCCGCGGCGCGGTGCCGGACGACCACCCGCTCCACCTCGGCATGCCCGGGATGCACGGGACGGTCTCGGCGGTGACCGGCCTGCAGAAGTCCGACCTCATCATCGCCCTGGGCGCCCGCTTCGACGACCGGGTCACCGGTCAGCTGTCGACCTTCGCGCCGGAGGCCACGATCATCCACGCCGATATCGACCCGGCCGAGATCAGCAAGAACCGGTATGCCGACGTCCCGATCGTCGGTGACTGCAAGGAGGTCATCGTCGACCTCATCGACGCCATCGCCGCAGACCAGGCCGCCGGCCGGGTCGGCGACTACGCGGCGTGGCGCACCCGGGTGGCCGGCTGGATGGAGACCTACCCCCTCGGCTACACCGACGTCCAGGACGGGCTGCTCGCCCCGCAGCACGTCATCGAGCGGATCGGTGCGCTGTCCGGTCCGGAGGCGACCTATGTCGCCGGCGTCGGCCAGCACCAGATGTGGGCCGCACAGTTCATCCGGTACTCCCGGCCGAACTCGTGGATCAACTCCGGTGGTCTCGGCACGATGGGCTTCGCCATCCCCGCGGCCATGGGCGCCAAGGTCGCCGAGCCGCACCGGGTGGTCTGGGCGATCGATGGTGACGGCTGCTTCCAGATGACCAACCAGGAGCTGGCGACCTGTGTCATCAACGACATCCCGATCAAGATCGCGGTGATCAACAACTCCAGCCTCGGCATGGTCCGGCAGTGGCAGACGCTCTTCTACAACCAGCGCTACTCCAACACCGACCTGCACACCAGCCACAACAGCCGGATCCCGGACTTCGTCAAGCTCGCCGAGGCCTACGGAGTTCTCGGTCTGCGCGCCGAAAAGCCTGAGGACGTCGATGCGACGATCCAGGAGGCCCTCGCGGTCAACGACCGGCCGGTGCTCATCGACTTCGTCGTCCACCGCGACGCGATGGTGTGGCCGATGGTCCCCGCGGGCGTGAGCAATGACAAGATCCTGGACGCGCGCGACGCGGCCCCCGTGTGGGAACGAGAGGACTGAGCGGTATGCCGAAGCACACCCTGTCGGTGCTGGTCGAGAACAAGCCCGGCGTTCTCGCGCGGATCGCCGGCCTGTTCTCCCGGCGCTCGTTCAATATCGACTCCCTCGCCGTGGGACCGACCGAGCACCCGGACATCTCCCGGATGACCGTCGTCGTCGACGTCGACGAGGCGCCCCTGGAGCAGGTGACCAAGCAGCTCAACAAGCTCGTCGAGGTGCTCAAGGTGGTCGAGCTCGACCAGAGCGCGTCGGTCCAGCGGCAGATCCTCCTCATCAAGGTCCGCTCCGATGCGGCCGCCCGCTCGCACATCATCGAGACGGTCGACCTCTTCCGGGGCAAGATCATCGACGTCGGCCCGGACACCCTCACCATCGAGGCGACCGGCAAGTCCGAGAAGCTCGACGCCCTGCTCACCCTGCTCGAGCCGTACGGCATCCGTGAGCTGGTCCAGTCCGGTGTCGTCGCCATCGGGCGCGGCCCGCGCTCGATCACGGACCGGACCTTGCGCAGCGCCTGAGCGCGGGTTCGGCATACTCGACCTCGACCGCACCACCGACGCACCCCTCACCAACCGGTACCCAAAGGAGCTGGCCACCATGGCCGAGATGTACTACGACGACGCCGCCGACCTGTCGATCATCCAGGGCCGCAAGGTTGCGGTGATCGGCTACGGCAGCCAGGGCCACGCCCACGCGCTCAACCTGCGTGACTCCGGCGTCGACGTCCGGGTCGGCCTGGCCGAGGGCAGCAAGTCCATCGCCAAGGCGACCGACCAGGGCCTGCGGGTGCTCCCGGTCGCGGACGCCGTCGCCGAGGCGGACCTCGTCGTCATCCTCACCCCCGACCAGGTGCAGCGGCACGTCTACCGCGACCACATCGCCCCGAACCTCGCCGCCGGGGCCACCCTGCTCTTCGGGCACGGCTTCAACATCCGCTTCGGGTACATCAAGCCGCCGGCCGACAGCGACGTCATCATGGTCGCCCCCAAGGGCCCGGGCCACATCGTCCGGCGCGAGTTCGTCGACGGCCGCGGCGTGCCCGTGCTGCTGGCCGTCGAGCAGGACGCCAGCGGCTCGGCCTGGGCGCTGGTCACGTCATACGCGAAGGCGCTCGGTGGCCTGCGGGCCGGCGGGATCAAGACGACCTTCACCGAGGAATGCGAGACCGACCTCTTCGGCGAGCAGTCGGTGCTTTGCGGAGGTCTCTCGCAGCTGATCATGTACGGCTTCGAGACACTCACCGAGGCCGGCTACCAGCCCGAGGTCGCCTACTTCGAGTGCCTCCACGAGGTCAAGCTCATCGTCGACCTCATGGTCGAAGGTGGCATCGCCAAGCAGCGCTGGTCGGTCTCCGACACGGCCGAGTATGGCGACTACGTCTCCGGTCCCCGGGTCATCGACCCCTCGGTCAAGGCGAACATGAAGCAGGTTCTCGCCGAGATCCAGGACGGTACCTTCGCGGCCCGGTTCATCGCCGACCAGGACGCCGGCGCCCCGGAGTTCACCCGGCTGCGCGCCGCCGGGGAGACGCACCCGATCGAGAAGACCGGCCGCGAGCTGCGCAAGCTGATGAGCTGGATCAAGGACGCCGACGCCGACTACACCGAGGGCACGGCCGCCCGCTGACCAGCAGTTCCGCACGCTGCGGAGCCGACCTCGACCACCGTCGAGGTCGGCTCCGCCATTTCTCGTCGTAGGCTCTGAGGACCGCGCTGGCGCCGCCACCGGGTGCTCGCACGGACAGGACAGGAGATCGCGTGTTCGACGGCTGGCCGTACTGGCTGACCTTCGCCGTCTTCTGGGCCGGGGCGATGGTCCGCGGGGGAGCGACCTACTGGGTCGGCCGGGGGCTGCGCGCCGGGGCGACCCGGACCCGCTGGGCGTCCCGTCTGGACGGTGTGGCGGTGCAGCGGGCCGAGTCGGTGGTCTCCCGGTATGGCGCCCCCGTGGTTGCTGCGTCCTTCCTCACTGTCGGGGTGCAGACTGCGATCAATGCGGCGGCGGGCGCGATGCGGATGCCTGCTCGGCGGTATGTGCCTGGCCTGCTGGTGGGGGCGGTGCTCTGGGCGCTGCTCTACACGACCGCCGGTGCCGCCGTCTGGGAGGCGGTGGGCGGGCGGCTCTCGTGGTGGTGGGCCGTGGTCGCGGTGGCCGTCATCGCACTGGTCGTTGTGGTCTCGCGCCGCATCACCGCCCGCTGGCACCGGGCCTAGCTCCAGGGCAAGCTCGGTGCCGGGCACCCGGCCGACGCGGTGTGAGGGGAATGTCACGGGGGTCGGACCGCAGGGGGTGGCCCCGCCCATGACGGGCCCTTCATAGACTGCATTCGGCACATCGTGGTGCTGCGCTCAGCCACCCTGCCGACCCCTACGAAGGACCCGACGTGACCAAGCCCGTCGTTCTCATCGCCGAAGAGCTCTCCCCAGCCACGCTCGAGGCCCTCGGGCCGGACTTCGAGGTCCGGCACTGCGACGGAGCCGACCGCGCCGCCCTGCTGCCGGCCCTCGCCGACGCCGACGCCGTCCTCATCCGCTCGGCCACCATGATGGACGCCGAGGCGATCGCCGCCGGGCCGAGGCTGCGGGTCATCGCCCGGGCCGGCGTCGGGCTCGACAATGTCGACGTCCCGGCGGCCACCAAGGCCGGCGTCATGGTCGTCAACGCCCCGACCTCGAATATCACCTCCGCCGCAGAGCTCGCCGTCGGCCTGCTGCTGGCCTGCGCGCGCAATATCGCCCCCGCCAACGAGGCGCTCAAGGGTGGGGCGTGGAAGCGCAGCAGGTATGGCGGCGTCGAGCTGCTCGACAAGACCGTCGGGGTCGTCGGCCTCGGGCGGATCGGCCAGCTGACCGCGCAGCGGCTGAAGGGCTTCGACATGAATGTCATCGCCTACGACCCGTACGTCTCGGCCGCCAAGGCCGGGCAGCTCGGGGTCACCCTCGTCACCCTCGACGAGCTGCTCGCCCAGTCCGACTTCATCACCGTCCACCTGCCCAAGAACAAGGAGACGGTCGGCCTCATCGGCGAGGACGCCCTGCGCAAGGTCAAGCCGAGCGTGCGGATCGTCAACGCGGCCCGTGGCGGCATCGTCGACGAGGCCGCACTGGCCACCGCCCTGGCCGAGGGCCGGGTCGCCGGCGCCGGCCTCGACGTCTACGCCAAGGAACCATGCACCGACTCCCCGCTGTTCGCCTTCGAGAATGTCGTCGTCACCCCGCACCTCGGCGCGTCGACCGACGAGGCCCAGGAGAAGGCCGGCATCTCGGTGGCCCGCTCGGTGCGTCAGGCGCTCGCCGGCGACCTCGTCCCCGACGCGGTCAATGTCGACGGTGGCCTCATCGCCGAGGAGGTCCGCCCCGGGATCCCCCTGGTCGAGAAGCTCGGCCGGATCTTCACCGCCGTCGCCGGCTCGGTGCCGCTGCAGCTCGACGTCGAGTGCCACGGCGAGATCACGGCGTATGGCGTCGACATCTGGCGGCTCGCGGCGATGAAGGGCCTCTTCCAGGACGTCGTCGAGGACACCGTGTCCTATGTCAACGCCCCGCTCATCGCCGAGCAGCGCGGCCTCGAGGTCCGCCTGCTCGCCGACCTCAGCACCCAAGAGTTCCGCAACACCACGACCCTGCGCGGCGCGGTCCAGGATGGCCGGATCCGGTCGGTCTCCGGCACCCTCACCGGGCCGAAGATGGTCGAGAAGCTCATCGGCATCGACGGCTATGACCTCGAGATCCCGCTCGCGGACCACCTGGCGATCTTCACGTATGACGACCGCCCCGGCATCATCGGCACCTTCGGCCGGATCCTCGGCGAGCGCGGCATCAATATCGGTGCCATGCAGGTGGCCCGCTCCGAGTCCGGCGACAAGGCCCTCGTCGTCCTCACGGCCGACTCCGAGATCCCGCACGAGATCGGTGCCGAGATCGCCGAGGCCATCGGGTCGGAGTCGTTCACGGTGGTCAACCTCTGAGCCGCTCGCCGACGGCGCGCGACCCCGGCTACAGTCCGAACCGACGGTCAGACCTTCGCTGACCAGCGTCCGTGGGAGGGGCAGGCGATGGACGAGCTGGACCACCTGGCGAGGACGGTCCTGTCCGTGCGGGCCGCGATCCGGGACCTCGACGCGCCGGTGCCCACCTGCCCCGGCTGGACCCGTCGCGACCTCGTCCTCCATCTCGGAGCGGCCCACCACTGGTCCCGCGGGGCGATCCTCGACGGCCACCCCCGCACCCCGGCGCCCGCCCCGCCGGAGGACGGCTCCACCGACACCTTGGACCGGTGGTATGCCGGCCACGCGGCTGAGCTGCTCGCGACCCTGCGGGACACCCCGCCCGACACCCCCTGCTGGGCCTTCGGACCCAAGCCGACGACGGCCGGCTTCTGGCGCCGCCGCCAGCTCCACGAGACGGTCGTCCACGCCGTCGATCTCGACCCAGGGCTGACCATCGACCCCGAGGTCGCCCGGGACGGGATCGACGAGGTGGTGTCGATGTTCTTCCCCCGCCAGGTGCGGCTCGAGCGCATCCCCCCGCTGCGCCGCTCCCTCGCCGTCACTATCGACACGACCGGCGACCGCACCGCCCCCGGCAGCGGCACGACGACCTGGGTGATCGCCGGGTCCGGCACCCCGGAGGAGCTCGCCGCGGGGGGTGAGCCCGACGCCACGATCCACGGTCCCGCCGATGCCCTGTACGTCCTGCTTTGGGGCCGGATCGGCCTGGACGACCCGCGAGTGGCCGTCACCGGCGAGGCCAGCGCCGCGGCCGCGGTGCTCGACGCGGGGATCGTCCCGTAACCCGACATCGGGTACTCACCAGACGAGACAGCCGGGAGCGCGGGCCTGGCCCGGCATACCCTCGACGCCATGTCTGACCGCCGCGCCGACGCGACCGCGACCACCCTCACCCTGGCCGTCATCGGAGGTGACGGGATCGGTCCCGAGGTCGTCGCCGAGGGCCTGAAGGTGCTCCGCGCCGCGGCCGCGACCAAGGGCATCGACATCGCGACGACCGAGTACGACCTCGGCGCCCGCCGCTGGCATGCCACCGGCGAGACCCTGCCGGCCAGCGTGCTGGAGGAGGTCCGCGGCGTCGACGCCATCTACCTCGGCGCCATCGGCGACCCGACCGTGCCCAGCGGCGTGCTCGAACGAGGGGTCCTGCTCCCGCTGCGTTTCGCCCTCGACCACTTCGTCAACCTCCGCCCGGCCAAGCTCTATCCCGGGGTCGCCAGCCCGCTCGACGTCGCCCGGGTCGCCCCGAACGGGATCGACTTCGTCGTCGTGCGCGAAGGCACCGAGGGCCCGTATGTCGGCAACGGCGGTGCGCTGCGGGTCGGCACCGCGAACGAGATCGCGACCGAGGTGAGCGTCAACACCGCCTTCGGCGTCGAACGGGTCGTCCGCGACGCCTTCGCCCGAGCCCAGGCCCGGCCCCGCAAGCACCTCACCCTCGTGCACAAGCACAATGTCCTCACCTACGCCGGGCACCTGTGGCGTCGGACCGTCGAGCGGGTCGCGGCCGAGTTTCCGGATGTCGCTACGGCATACCAGCATGTCGACGCGGCGACGATCTTCCTCGCCACCGACCCTGGGCGTTTCGACGTCATCGTCACCGACAACCTCTTCGGCGACATCATCACCGACCTCGCGGCCGCGGTGGCCGGCGGCATCGGGCTGGCCGCGAGCGGCAATATCAACCCGGCCCGGAGCACCCCGAGCATGTTCGAGCCCGTCCACGGCTCGGCACCGGATATCGCCGGGCAGGCCAGGGCTGACCCCACCGCGGCAATCCTCTCGGTGGCGATGATGCTCGACCACCTCGGCCACACCGATCTCGCCGGACGCGTCGAGCAGGCCGTCGCCGCCGACCTCGCCACCCGCGGCGCCACTGCCCGCAGCACCCCAGCGGTCGGGGACGCGATCGCCGCCGCGGTCGTCTGACCGGGCAGTTCCGCGACCCGATAACCTGCGAGGTATGACGATGACGTCCCTGTCGTTCCCCATCCACCGCCGCCCCGACCCGACGCCGCTGGACCGGATCGCTGCGGTCCACGCCAGCCCCGGGTTCGGCACTCACTTCACCGACCACATGGCGGTCGCGGACTGGACGACCGAGGGCGGCTGGAGCGGCGACGAGGTCCGCGCATACGGGCCGTTCTCCCTTGACCCGGCCTCGGCGGTCCTCCACTACGCCCAGGAGATCTTCGAGGGCCTCAAGGCGTTCCGCCGCGAGGACGGCTCCATCTGGTCCTTCCGACCGCAGGCCAACGGGGAGCGGCTGGGGCGCAGTGCCGTCCGGCTCGCCCTGCCGCCGCTGCCGGTCGACGCCTTCATGGCCTCGATCCGGTCCCTCGTCGAGGTCGACCAGGCCTGGGTGCCCTCGGCCGACGGCGAGGAGAAGAGCCTCTACCTGCGGCCGTTCATGATCGCCAACGAGGCCTTCCTCGGGGTCCGCCCGGCCCGCAAGGTCCTCTACTGCGTCATCGCCTCGCCGGTCGGCTCGTACTTCGCCTCCGGCGTCAAGCCGGTGTCGATCTGGGTCTCCACCGACTTCAACCGGGCCGGCCCCGGCGGCACCGGCGCGGCCAAGTGCGGCGGCAACTACGCGGCGAGCCTGGCCGCGCAGACCCAGGCCGCCGCGTCGGGTTGCGACCAGGCCGTCTTCCTCGACACCGTCGAACGCAAATGGGTCGAGGAGCTCGGCGGCATGAACGTCTTCTTCGTCATGCGCGACGGCCAGATCGTCACCCCGGAGCTGACCGGCACGATCCTCGAGGGGGTGACCCGCTCGGCGCTGCTCCAGGTCGCCGCCGACCGCGGCTACACCCCGGTCGAGCGCCGCGTGTCGATCGACGAGTGGCGCGACGGGATCGCCTCGGGGGAGATCACCGAGGTCTTCGCCTGCGGCACGGCTGCGGTCATCACCCCGATCGGCCGGCTGGCCTGGGACGGCGGGGAGGCGATCATCAACTCCAACGAGACCGGCCCGGTCGCGGCAGAGCTGCGCGCGGCCCTCCTCGATGTCCAGTTCGGTCGCGCCGACGACCCGCACGGGTGGATGACCAGGCTGGTATGACGCCCTCGCCGTCGACGGTGCGTCCCCTTCTGGTGGCCACCGACCTCGACGGCACGCTGCTGAGGTCCGATGGCTCGGTCTCGGCGCGCACCCGGGCGGCGCTGGCCGCGACCGAGGCCGCCGGCATCCCGGTCGTCTTCGTCACCGCCCGGCCGCCGCGGTGGCTCGACGAGCTCGCCGATGTCGTCGGCGGGCACGGGGTGGCGCTGTGCGGCAATGGCGCGTTCACGTATGACGTCCACGCCCGGGTGGTCTCCGACGTCCGGCCGATCGGCGTCGCCGACCTCCACGCCATCATCGCCGGAGTGCGGGCGGCATATCCGTCGGCCTTCTTCGCGGCCGAGCGGCTGGCGGGTTTCGCGCACGAGCCGGCCTTCCAGTCGATCCACGACGTCCCACCCGGCACCCCGGTCGGACCGATCGAGTCGCTGCTGGACTCCCCGGTCGGCAAGCTCCTCGCCCGCTGTCCCGAACTGCCCGATGACGACTTCCTCGCCGGGGTGGTCGACGTTGTGGGGAGGCACGGCATCGTCGCGTACTCCGGGGCCGGCGGGCTCGCCGAGATCAGCGCTCCCGGGGTGACCAAGGCGGCCGTCCTCGAGGGCTTCGCCGCTGCCCACGGGGTGCCCCGCGAGCGGGTCTGGGCCTTCGGTGACATGCCCAACGACCTGCCCATGCTGCGTTGGGCGGGGGAGTCCTATGCCGTGGCCAATGGCCACCCCGAGGTTCTGGCGGCGGCCCGGCATACCTGTCGCACCAACGACGAGGACGGCGTCGCCGGCGTCCTCGAGGCGATGCTCGCGGGGCGCGGCTGACCAGCGGAGGTGACTGCTCGGTGGTCCGGTCCGCCCCGGATGCCGCGATTGGCCTGCGCACGTACCATTGACCGCACCAGAGCGGGCACGGTTGGATCGGGACGCTGATCTCGCTCATCGTCGTCGGGAGGTGGCCGTGGCACCGGAGCGCCTGAACCCACCGGAGCAGCTCGCGGTCGCGCGGCTCTCCGACGCCGTCCTTCGCCCCACGACGGGCAATGCCTTCGAGACGACCTTCCAGCAGCTGGCCACCTCGATTCGGCTCGGCGTCTTCGCCGACGGTGAGCAGCTGCCCCCGGAGCGCGAGCTCGCCGAACGGCTCGGCGTCAGCAGGGTGACCCTGCGCGAGGCCATTGCCGCGTTGCGCGAGTCGGGCATGGTCGTCACCCGGCGGGGCCGCACCGGTGGCACCGCGGTGACCTACGGCGGTCCGTCCTTCCCCGACAAGCAGCCGAACGTGCGTCGGGGCGCCGACCTCGAGGACGCCCTGTCCTTCCGCCGGGTCGTCGAGGCCGGAGCGGCCTTCCTCGCCGCCTCCCGCAGCCTCTCCGCCGACCAGCGCGCCTGGCTGCGCGACGCGGAGGCGGAGGCGCGCCGCAGCGCCCACGACGCCGCCGCCCACCGGGTTGCCGACTCCCGGCTGCACCTGGCCATCGCGAGCACCTGCGGCAGCCCGATGCTCGTCGAGGCGGTCACCCGTGCGCAGGCGGCACTGCACGAGCTGCTCACCGCCATACCGGTCCTGAGCCGGAATATCGACCACAGCACCGACGACCACGGCCGGCTGGTGCGCGCGATCCTCGCCGGCAAGCCCGAGCAGGCCCGCCGGATCATGGAGGACCACTGCGATGCGACCTCCGCGGTCCTGCGGGGACTGCTCGGCTGACCAAGGACGCCTCCGATGAGCCCTGAGCGTCCACTGGACCTTGACACCCTGCGGACCGAGATCGACTCCGGTCACCTCGACACTGTCATCGTCGCCTTCCCCGACATGCAGGGCCGGCTCCAGGGCAAGCGGGTCCACGGCCGGTTCTTCCTCGACCACGTCCTCGAACACGGCACGGAGGGCTGCGCCTACCTGCTCGCGGTCGACGTCGAGATGGCCACCGTCGGCGGCTACGCCATCTCCTCGTGGGAGCGGGGGTATGGCGACATGCGCTTCGTCCTCGACCTCTCGACCCTGCACCGCACCCCCGGCCAGGACTACTCCGCGACGGTGCTCGCCGATGTCGAGTGGCTCGACGGGTCCGGGCCGGTCGCGCCGGCACCGCGGTCGGTGCTCCGTGCCCAGGTCGATGCGGCCGCCGCGCTGGGGTTCACCGCCTTCGTCGGCACCGAGCTGGAGTTCCTCGTCTTCGAGACGCCCTACGACCAGGCCTGGGACCGCCGCTACACCGACCTCACCCCGGCCAGCCGATACAACGTCGACTACTCGATCCTCGGCGGGACCTGGGTGGAGCCACTGCTACGGGACATCCGCAATGCCATGTATGCCGCCGGCATGTCGGTCGAGAGCGCCAAGGGGGAGTGCAACCTCGGCCAGCACGAGATCGCCTTCCGGTACGACCAGGCCCTCGCCACGTGCGACAAGCACACGGTCTACAAGACCGCCGCCAAGGAGATCGCCGCGGCGCACGGGCGCTCGGTGACCTTCATGGCCAAGTACGACCAGCGCGAGGGCAACTCCTGCCATATCCACCTCTCGCTGCGCCGCGCGGACGGAACCGCGGCCTTCGCGGACGCCGCCGACCCGCTCGGCTTCTCGCCGGTCTTCCGGTCCTTCCTCGCCGGGCTGCTCGTCTCGATGCCCGAGCTGGCGGTCTTCTACGCCCCGAATATCAACTCCTACAAGCGCTTCCAGCCCGACACCTTCGCCCCGACCGCGGTCGCCTGGGGCCGGGACAACCGCACCTGCGCGCTGCGGGTCGTCGGCGACGGGCTGGGCCTGCGGGTCGAGAACCGGGTGCCCGGTGGGGACGTCAACCCCTACCTCGCGGTCGCGGCGATGCTCGCCGGAGGGCTGCACGGCATACGGGAAGGGCTCGAGCTGGAGGACGAGCTCGTCGGCAATGCGTACACGGCCGACAAGGTGCACGTCCCAGCCACCCTGCGCGAGGCGCGCGACCTCCTGGCCGGGTCCGCGCTGGCCCGGACGGCCTTCGGCGACCTCGTCGTCGACCATTACGTCAACCTCGCCGACGTCGAGCTCGCCGCGTTCAACGCCGCGGTGACCGACTGGGAACGCGTCCGCGGGTTCGAGCGGATGTGAGCGCCATGTCTGGGTCACCTCCCGTCGTCGGTGTCACGACGTATGTCGAGCCCGCGTCCTACGGGGTGTGGACCCAGGTGACGGCCGCCTTCGTCCCCGCGGGGTACGTCCGGCAGCTCGAGGCCTGCGGAGCGGTCGCGATGCTCCTGCCGCCGCGGCGCGACCCCGACCCGGCCGTCGTCGAGGCCCTCCTGAGCCGCCTCGATGCGCTCGTCGTCGCCGGGGGAGCCGATATCGACCCGGCCCGGTACGGTGCCTCGCCGCACCCGCGCACCCAGGGTCCGCAACCGGATCGGGACTCCTTCGAGCTGGCCCTGGTCCGCCGGGCGACCGAGCTCGACCTGCCACTGCTCGGAGTGTGTCGAGGCATGCAGGTCATGGCCGTCGCCGCCGGGGGCACCCTGTCGCAGCACGTCCCGGACCTCACCGGCACCTCGGCTCACGCACCCGCGCCCGGGCACTACGGGCAGACCCAGGTCACCAGCACGCACGGGTCCAGGGTGGCGCGGATCATCGGGGGTGCGGCGGCCGTCCGGTGCTCGCACCACCAGTCCGTCGCCACCGCGCCGGGGTATGTCGGCACGGCATACTCCGCGGACGGGGTGCTCGAGGCGATGGAGGCACCCTCGGCCCGGTTCCGCCTGGGCGTGCAGTGGCACCCCGAGGCCTCCGACGACACCTGCGTCTTCGCCGCCCTGGTCACCGCTGCGGCCCACGCGCCGTCCAGAAGGTGAGACGCCATGACCATCGCGGGGCAAGGCGAGGCAGGCTGGCCATCGTGATGACCTCGCTCGTGGCAGCTAGCGCTGCCCTCATCATTACCTAGGCGCGACAGGGCCCACACCCGCTCCTGTCGCGCAGACCTCCCGTCCCCGGGGGGTCTTTTTCATTGCCGGGCCACCCCTCCGGCAGACCGCTCCAATGCCGGGCCACCCCTCCGGCATACCGCACCAGTGCCGGGCCACCCCTCCGGCATACCGCACCAACCGCCTGGGAACAGTCCCGGGCAGCACTCCTGAGGAAGCCGACGATGACGCTCCACGTCTACGACACGACCTTGCGCGATGGTGCGCAGCAAGAGGGACTCAACCTCACGGTGGCCGACAAGCTGGCCATCGCGGGGCACCTCGACGAGCTCGGCGTCGGCTACATCGAGGGGGGCTGGCCCGGGGCGAACCCCAAGGACACCGAGTTCTTCGCCCGGGCGCAGACCGACCTGCGGCTACGCAATGCGACCCTGGCGGCCTTCGGCGCGACCCGGAGGGCCGGGGGCCGGGCCGACAGCGACCCGCTGGTGCGGGCGCTGCTCGACTCGGGCGCCTCGGTGGTGACTCTCGTCGCGAAGTCGCATCTGCGCCATGTCACCGACGCGCTGCGGACCACTCCCGAGGAGAACCTCGAGATGATCCGCGACACCGTGACCTTCCTGCGCGGTGAGGGGCGCCGGGTCTTCCTCGATGCCGAGCACTTCTTCGACGGCTACCGCCTCGACCGGGCGTACGCGCTCGAGGCGGTCCGGGCCGCCGTGGAGTCGGGCGCCGAGGTGGTGGCCCTCTGCGACACCAACGGCGGCATGCTGCCCGACCAGGTGGCCGATGTCGTCGCCGACGTCCTCGCCACAACCGGCGCCCCGCTGGGCATCCACTGCCACAACGACACCGGCTGCGCGGTCGCGAACTCCCTCGCGGCGGTCGACGCGGGGGTCATCCAGGTCCAGGGCACGATCAACGGGTACGGCGAGCGCACCGGCAACGCGAATATCGTCACCTTGCTGAGCAACCTCCAGATCAAACGGGGCCTCGAGCTCGTCGAGCCGCGCCAGCTCGGCGACGCGACCCGGATCTCGCACGCGATCTCGGAGGTGACCAATGTGCCGCCTTACTCCCGGCAGCCGTATGTCGGGTCCTCCGCCTTCGCGCACAAGGCCGGCCTGCACGCCAGCGCCCTCAAGGTCGACCCCGACCTGTACCAGCACATCGACCCGGGCACCGTCGGCAACTCGATGCGGACCCTGGTCTCCGACATGGCCGGACGGGCCTCGGTCGAGCTCAAGGCCGCCGAGATGGGTGTCGACCTCAGCTCGCGCCCCGAGCTCGTCGTCTCTGTCCTGGCGACGGTCAAGGACATGGAGCTGCGCGGCTACACCTTCGACGCCGCCGATGCCTCCTTCGAGCTGCTCCTGCGGCGCGCCATCGGCGAGCCGGCACCGGCATACTTCGAGGTCGAGTCGTGGCGGGTCATCACCGACGCCCGGCCGGGGGAGGAGGCGACCTCGGAGGCGACCGTCAAGCTGCACGCGGGGGAGCGCCGCGCGGTGGCGACCGGCGAGGGCAACGGA
>RRZU010783578.1_pt1 | contig 22828 bp, 19 predicted proteins | sample 2165561 | NCBI WGS metagenome assembly RRZU01 (sample SAMN10456909, study PRJNA506462) | wastewater metagenome | isolation source: wastewater sludge | place: USA: Moscow, Idaho | reverse complement strand
GATTTGGTTACAAAACACCAAACCAAGTATATTTACATAAATTAACAAATCAGGAAAAAGTTGCATTTATAACTTGAATCCGCCTTATTAAATTTTAATATTATGAAAAATAGCAATTTATATACAAAATGGAGTTTGTTGCTTCTCTCTCTATTTGTTTTTAATTCGTGTTCGGATTATTTAGTAGAAGAGCCTACGTCTGGCTTCACAGCTGACTTTGTGTACAATACTCCCGAAGGGTTAGAAGCTGGAGTAGTATCTTTATACAACATTCAAAGATCATTTTGGGAAAGCGGTGCCAATAACGGTTCTGATCCAATTATTATCGATGGGAAAGACGACTTAACCATTCCTCGTGGCGGTGAAATATCAAACTACGGAAAACTTAATTTTGGTAGGTTCCCAACAAATAGTAGTGTTCATGGAGTGTATTGGAATTTATATTATCGAATTACTGACCGCTCCAATGCTTTGATAAAAGCGGCCGAATCTGTTGATATGCCAGAGGCAAGAAGGAATAAAATAATTGCAGAGGCCAAGTTTTTTAGAGCAAACTCTGTATTTACCTTATTTAGATTGTTTAATAATATTTATGTTACTACTGAGCCAACTACGCCCCAAAACGCATTAAACATTATTAATGATAAAACACCGGAAGCTGATATTTACGCCTTGGTAAATGCAGATTTAACCTTTGCAATTGCTAATTTAGACTGGAATGTAACCGCTGGAAGAGTAGGTCAAGGGGTGGCAAGACATCTAAAAGCCGAAGTAGCCTTATGGCAAAATAATTGGTTGGAAGCAAAAACGCAATCAGAAGCAGTTATTGCTCAAACAGCTAGTCATGCACTCAATACAGGAACCGATTTAGTTTTCAAAGGAGATATGAATACTAAAGAAGCCTTATGGGTAATCCAATTCAAAAAAGCAGTTAATGGGACTGCAAATAAAATCAATTTCAATATAATGCCTAATTATGCGGAACAAACACCGGGTTCAAAATATACTATTGAACAAGCGGGACGTGGTTTTGGATGGTTGACAATGAACAATTATATTCGTGATTTATTAGCTCAAAGTCCTAATGATACTCGTATCAAAGGAACGTATTACATCAAAGATTATGTGTATAACGATCCAGCAACTTTGCCAGCTGGGCAAACTCTGGGTTCAATTATTAGAAACAACCCAGCTGCACCTTGGAAAGAATTTGGAACTTTAGCGGATAGAAACGGGTTTTTTATTCGTCAAAATGCGGGTTGCAGAAAATACTTTCCGGATGATGGTATTCCTACCGAAGATACTCAGGTCAAAAACATAATGATGGCTCGTTTAGCTGAAACATACCTTTATGCTGCCGAAGCCAATATGAAATTAGGAAATAATCCCGCAGCTTTACTTAATTTGAATAAAGTAAGAACAAGAGCAAATACTCCAGCATTGACAGGAACGGTAACAATCGAAAATATTCTTGACGAACAAGCTCGTGAATTTGCTTTTGAAGGACGTCGCTGGTATATGTTAAAAAGAACAGGAAAACTGTATGCTTACATCGTTGATCACGCAGGATATGGCAAAGCAGGCGATTTGAGTTTGCAAAATACAGGGTCAAAAGCCAACACACCCGCTGATCCATTTACATTTGCAAACGATGCCAGACGTAATATGCAACCTTGGATGGTCAATTGGGTAATTCCTCAAAGTCAAATGGATTTATTTGGACCCAATTATCCTCAAAACACAGGATATTAAGTAATAAAATTATTTTAATTTTTTTTAAATACCAAGATGTTGTTTTTCAAATAACATCTTGGTTACTATCCTATTTATTAACTAATTAACTGGCTAAAATGATTTATACAAAAAAATCAAATTGTACGATTATAATTGCTGTTTTTTTACTTTTTATAGCTTGTGCTCCTACTAAGACAGTAATTAATAATAAAATTGCATTTGCAAATAACAACGTTATTGCTCACCGAGGAGCTTGGAAAGAGAATAACCTTCCTCAAAATTCTATCGCATCACTAAAACAAGCAATTGCTTTAAATTGTGCGGGGTCTGAGTTTGATGTTAGGATGACTTTAGATAATATTCTTATAGTAACCCACGATGCAGATTATAATAACTTAGTCATTGAAGAAACTACTTATGCAGATTTAGCAAAACACAAACTTTCTAACGGTGAAATTTTACCCACTTTTAAACAGTATTTGCTTGCTGGTATGCAAAACAATCCTAATACAGGTTTAGTATGTGAAATTAAACCTTCAAAAATTAAGGAGCGCAATATTCTAATTGCTGGGAAGGTTATAGAGGTGGTGAAAGAAGTGAATGCCGAGCCATTTATATTAACTTATATCAGTTTTAGTTATGAAATTTTAAAAAAAATCAAAGAATTAGACTTCAGTGCTAAAACGCAATACTTAGATGGCTCGAAAACACCAACGGCTTTAAAAAATGACGGCATTACCGGCTTAGATTATGCCGTATTTAAACTTAAAAAAAACCCAGAATGGATTGAAAGTGCTAAAAATCTTAATTTAGTATTAAATGCGTGGACCGCAAATTCAAACGAAGATATAGATTGGCTATTGGCAAATGATTTCGATTTTATAACCACTGATGAACCTGAATTAGTTTTTAAAAAATTAAAAAATACTGCAACAACGCAAGGCTATAAGCTAGTTTGGAGTGATGAGTTTAATTACAAAGGCATACCAGATAGTACTAAGTGGACTTATGATTATGGTTTTATAGCCAATCAAGAAAAGCAATATTACGTAGATAGTTTAAAAAATGCTAGAGTAGAAGACGGCTATTTGATTATCGAAGCAATAAAGGAAAAAGTAGCCAATAAGGACTTTAATAATCCAGCAATCAAAGACTGGGCGCGATACAAACGAGAAATTGATACAGCCCAATACACATCAGCAAGAATAAAAACCGAAGGACTTGCAGAATGGAAATATGGGCGGATTGAAGTAAGTGCTAAATTGCCAAAAGGACGAGGAATGTGGCCTGCAATATGGATGTTAAGTGAAAACAGAAAACTTGTAGGTTGGCCTGAAAGTGGCGAAATAGATATTATGGAGCATGTAGGTTATGATAACGATACTATTCATGGCACTATTCATACCAAAGCATTCAATCACATCAAAGGAACCCAAAAAGGAAAAAAAATATTTATTGATAAGCCAAACGATATATTTCATGTTTTTGCATTGGAATGGACTCCCGAAAAAATGGATTTTTTATTGGACGGAGTGGTTTACAACCAAATTATCAACAACCATACGAATACAGATGAATGGCCCTTTGACCAAAAATTTCATCTCATACTAAATGTTGCTGTTGGAGGTATGTGGGGTGGAAAAAAAGGCATTGATGACTCCATTTTTCCTCAACAAATGGTGGTTGATTATGTACGAGTTTTTCAAAAAAAATAAACAAATTTTTCTAAGGATGAAAAAATATACTTTAGTATTAGTTGCGCTATCAATCTTTACCAATTGTGTAAGTCAAACGTATAAAGTAATGACCTATAACATACGATTAGACCTTGCTTCAGATGGCGAAAATGCCTGGAAAAACCGTAAAGAATTTTTGAGTTCACAAATACTCTTTTTTGCTCCTGATATTTTAGGAGTTCAAGAAGCTAGACCGAATCAAATGGCTGATTTAAAAGAGGTTTTAAAAGAGTATAACACTATTGGTTTAGGAAGAGATGGTGAGCAAAAAGGAGAGCATTCGTCAATTTTTTACAATGCCAAAAAATTTAAAGTAGAAAAGGTAAATACCTTTTGGCTTTCTGAAACACCAGAAAAAGTGTCAAAAGGTTGGGATGCAGCCTATCCTAGAATTTGTACCTATGGTTTGTTCACCGATATAAAAACCTCCAAAAAAATCTGGATTTTTAACACCCATTTAGATCATATAGGTGAACAAGCGCAATTAAACGGTATAAAACAAATTCAGCAAAAAATGTTGGAAGTAAATACCAAAAATTACCCGGTGATTTTAATGGGCGATTTCAATGTGGAGCCAAATAGCATGCTCATTACAGATCTATCTGAAGCGATGTTGAATACTGAAGCAATAGCTAAATTAACTTTTGGTCCTAAAGGAACGTTTAATGGTTTTAAATTTAATGAAGCCGTAACCAGAAAGATAGATTACATTTTCATATCTAAATCAAATTCTATCAAAGTCAATAAATATGGGGTTTTGAGTGAATCTAATGACTTGAAATATCCTTCTGACCATTTCCCGGTTTATGTTGAATTTAAATGGGAATAGAAGTGATTTAAAAGTAAGTAAAAATATAGCTCGTTGCGTATTCTTAATGAAAGCTAATAAAATGCTCTTTTAGTAAAACAACTCCAGATAAAAAATAGAATACTAAATAAAAATTGGTGTATTGCCAATAAAAAAACTATAAAATTTAATTAGATGAGAAAGCAAACATTATTTATCACTTCAATAGTACTACTTGCTATTATATTATACAGTTTTAAGACCCCCCTAATTGATGGGGCCAATAAAAATTTGAACACTAATTTAGATGAAAAAATAGAACGCAAAGTAGATTCTGTGTTAGCATTGATGCGACTCAATGAAAAAATTGGACAATTAGTGCAATACAGTGGAAAATGGAATGCTACAGGCCCATCAGCCTCCAATGCGGATAAACACAAACTCAATAAATTAAAAAATGGAGAAGTAGGTTCTATGTTGAACATTACTTCCGTAGCATCTATTCGAGAAACGCAGAAAATGGTTATGGATCATTCCAGACTTAAAATCCCATTAATATTTGGATATGACGTGATTCATGGGTACAAAACTATTTTTCCAATTCCATTGGGTGAAAGTGCAAGTTGGGATTTAGAAATTATTAAAAAAACAGCAGCCATAGCAGCAAAAGAAACTGCCGCATCAGGAATACAATGGACATTTGCGCCCATGATTGATATATCTAGAGACGCTCGATGGGGTCGTGTTATGGAAGGAGCAGGAGAAGATGTTTACTTAAATACTGTTATTGGGGTAGCTCGGGTACAAGGTTTTCAAGGAGATGATTTGTCGCTTCCTACTACTATTGCAGCATGTGCGAAACATTTTGCAGGCTATGGCATGGCCGAAGCAGGCAGGGACTATAATACCGTAAACATAGGCGAATACGAATTGCACAATACAGTTTTGCCTCCTTTTAAAGCAGCTGCTGCGGCTGGTGTGGCTACATTTATGAATTCATTTAATGAAATTGATGGTATACCTTCAACAGCTAATAAAATGTTGCAACGGGATATGCTTAAAGGAGAATGGGGATGGGATGGTTTTATGGTTTCTGATTGGGGTTCAATAGGAGAAATGATGGCGCACGGTTATGCCAAAAATAAAAAACACGCTGCTGAAATAGCTCTAAATGCAGGTAGCGATATGGACATGGAATCCTACGCTTATGAAGAACATTTAGAAAATTTGCTAAAAGAAAATAAAATTTCGATAGCACAAATTGATGATGCAGTAAAACGAGTTTTGAGAGTGAAATTTAGACTCGGGCTTTTTGACGACCCTTATAAATATTGTGATGAAGATAGAGAAAAAAACGATGTGTATACTAAGGAGCATCTAGCCTTAGCTCGTGATGTAGCAAAGAAATCGATTGTTTTATTGAAAAATCAAAACAAATTACTACCACTTTCAAAAACCATAAAGAGCATTGCTGTTATAGGACCATTAGCTGATGATAAGGACTCACCACTGGGAAATTGGAGGGGTATGGGCGAATACAATTCGGCGGTGTCATTATTAGAAGGTGTTAAAAATGCTGTGGGGAAAAACACTAAAATTTACTATGAAGAAGGTGGAGCTATAACCATACCAACCATAAAACCTGGTGATAATCAATTTTTATTCCCTTTGAAGTTTAACGATACCGATGTCTCAGGTATTCCAGCGGCGGTTGAGGCTGCAAAAAAAGCAGAGGTTGTTTTACTCGCTATCGGCGAAAATGCGTATCAATCTGGTGAAGGCAGAAGCCAAACTAATATTGGCTTTTTTGGTGTGCAACAACAATTATTAGAGGCAGTTTATAAAGTAAATAAAAATGTAGTGATTGTTTTAATGAACGGACGACCTATGGATATTTCATGGGCTGCAAACCATGTGCCTACTATTTTAGAATGCTGGTTTTTAGGTTCGGAGTCGGGTAATGCTATAGCTGATGTATTGTTTGGCGATTACAACCCTTCTGGTAAATTGCCAGTTTCTTTCCCGCATAATGTGGGTCAAGAACCATTATACTACAGTCAAAAAAACACAGGAAGACCGAGTAGCCCAATACATGTTACCTATTCAGGATATACTGATGCGCCAAAAACAGCGCTGTATCCTTTTGGTTTTGGATTGAGTTATACCAGTTTTGAATATAAAAATTTAAAATTAAACAAAAACAGCATTCCATATAACGGGGAAATACAAGCAACAGTCGAAGTTTCAAACACTGGATCTAGGGATGGTGAAGAAGTAATACAACTGTATATTAGGGATTTGATAGGTAGTCTAACCCGTCCTATTAAAGAACTAAAAGGGTTCCAAAAAATAATGATTAAAGCTGGCGAAACCAAAACAGTACAATTTACTATTAATGCCGAGATGCTTCAGTTTTACACAGTCAATAAAAAATGGGAAGTAGAACCAGGTGATTTTAATGTGTGGATAGGTGGCGATTCTAGAACATCTTTAAAACAATTATTCACAGTTAGTGAATAAAGATTGTTTAAGTTTATGCAATACAAATCACATCAATAAAGGATAATTGAAAGAAAACAATATTTTTAAAAGAGCAACATTACTAAAGCAAATAGAACAAAACTCTAATTGGGATGTTATAATAATTGGTGGAGGTGCTACAGGATTAGGTATTGCTTTAGATAGTGTAACCCGTGGATTTAAAACACTTTTATTAGAACAAGTTGATTTTGCAAAAGGAACATCCAGCCGAAGTACTAAACTGCTTCACGGAGGCGTACGTTATTTAGCTCAAGGGAACATCGATTTAGTGAAGGAAGCATTATATGAAAGAGGTTTGTTACTGAAAAATGCAGCTCATTTGGTAAACAATCAGACTTTTATAATTCCAAATTATACTTGGTGGGATATGTTTAAGTATACAATTGGACTTAAAATTTATGATGTCCTTGCAGGTAAATTAAGTTTTGGAGAATCAATTCGGATTACCAAAGACGAAACTATTTCAAGATTAAGTATCCTTAAAAATGAAAATCTAAAAGGAGGTGTAGTGTATCATGACGGACAATTTGATGATGCTAGATTAGCAATAAATATTGCACAGACTGCCATAGAAAATGGCGCCACAGTCTTGAACCATTTTAAAGTAGATCAATTAAAAAAAAATACTGTGGGTATTGTAAATGGAGTAGTAGCCAAAGACATGGAGACGAATACGACCTATACCGTAAACGCCAAAGTGGTTATTAACGCAACAGGCGTTTTTACTGATGCAATTTTAAAAATGGATAATGCACAATCAAAAGACATTGTGCGCCCAAGCCAAGGAATTCATTTGGTTTTAGATAAATCTTTTTTACCAGGTAAGGATGCTATTATGATTCCAAAAACTAATGACGGTAGGGTTTTGTTTTTAGTGCCATGGCATAATAGAGTGGTTGTAGGCACAACTGATTCGCTCCTTGATAGCCAAAGTTTAGAGCCTAAAGCTTTAGATAAAGAAGTAGATTTTATCATTGCTACGACTAACAATTATTTAACCAAAAAAGTGAGTAAAGCTGATGTGTTAAGCATTTTTGCTGGACTAAGGCCGTTGGCAGCACCAAAAGATAAGTCGAAAAAAACAAAGGAAATTTCACGAAGTCATAAAATTATAATTTCAAAGTCAGAGTTGATAACTATTACTGGTGGCAAATGGACTACGTATAGGAGAATGGCTCAGGATACCATAAATAAAGCGATTTCAATAGGGAAACTACAAGAGGTATCCTGTAAAACAAAAAATATAAAAATTCATGGTGCTGTAGAAACGAATGATATATCACACCATTTGTATATTTACGGAACCGACCAAGGAAAGATTGAAGATTTAATTGCAGCCACTCCAGAATTGGGCGAAAAGATTCATACACGATTGCCTTATACCAAAGCCGAAATTGTGTGGGCAATTCGTTACGAAATGGCGCGTACTATTGAAGATATTTTGGCCAGGAGAGTTCGTACGCTGTTTTTAGATGCTAGAGCAACTATAGAAATAATCCCTATGGTTATAAAAATAGCGGCTAAAGAATTAGATAAAGATGCTTTTTGGGAGCAACAACAAATTACTGATTTTACAAAAATTGCGAATCAATATGTTTTGTAAACAATTTTAAAATAGAGGATTCGTATTCAGGTATTTATGTCATTAAATCGCGAATTAAAATCATGTAATATTCGTTTTTTACTAAAATTCTTGCAGATCATAAAAAAATTTGAATTGGGACTAACTTTTATACAAACCAATGATAAAAACACCATTTGAAGTTCATCTAATTATTTTATTATGGAAAAATATATACTTGCTCTAGACCAAGGAACAACAAGTTCTAGAGCGATTGTTTTCGACAAAAAAGGAAGTATTGTATCAGTTGCTCAAAAAGAGTTTACACAATATTTTCCAAATCCAGGATGGGTTGAACATGATCCGAATGAAATTTGGTCAACTCAAGCTGGCGTTGCCGCCGAAGCGATTGCTAAGAAAGGTTTAAATGTAGAAAATGTTGCCGCCATCGGAATCACTAATCAGCGAGAAACAGTTGTGGTATGGGACAGAAAAACGGGTAAGCCGGTTTATAACGCCATTGTGTGGCAGGATAAAAGAACAGCCCAATACTGTGATGAGCTTAAAGACCTTGGTAAAAGTGATTTGATTAGAGAAAAAACAGGATTAGTGATTGATTCCTATTTTTCTGCAACAAAAGTAAAATGGATTCTGGATAATGTAGAAGGAGCTCGTAAAAAAGCCGAAGCAGGCGATTTAATTTTAGGAACTATTGATACTTGGCTAATATGGAATTTTACAAAAGGAGATCAACATGTAACTGATGTGTCTAATGCGTCTAGAACCTTATTGTTTAATATAAATAGCATGGATTGGGACAATGAGTTATTAGAACTATTTACCATTCCTAAAAGTATGTTACCTGAAGTTAGACAGTCTAGTGAAGTCTATGGCTATACTAAATCAACCTTTTATGATGCCAATATACCTATTTCTGGAATTGCTGGAGATCAACAAGCGGCATTATTTGGGCAAATGTGTACCAAGCCAGGAATGGTAAAAAACACCTATGGAACAGGATGTTTTATGTTAATGAATATTGGTGATAAACCTATTGTTTCAAAAAATAATTTATTGACAACCGTTGCTTGGAAAATTAATGGAAAGACACAATATGCCTTAGAAGGAAGTATTTTTATTGCTGTTGCAGTTGTACAGTGGTTGCGCGATAGTTTGAAAATTATAAGGACCTCATCTGAGGTTGAAGCGTTGGCTAGTTCTGTTAAAAGTGCTGAAGGAGTTTATTTTGTGCCTGCTTTTGCTGGTCTGGGCGCACCACACTGGAATCAACATGCCCAGGGAACAATTTTTGGATTAACTCGTGGTAGTACAGATGCCCATATAGCACGCGCAGCGATAGAATCTATTGCGTATCAAACCATGGATGTATTAAAAGCCATGGAAGCTGATTCTGGTATTTCTATAAAAGAATTAAGGGTTGATGGTGGTGCTACTGTAAACAATGCGCTCATGCAATTTCAGGCGGATGTTTTAAATACGGTAACAGTGAGGCCAAAAGTGGTAGAAACTACCGCCATGGGTGCTGCATTTTTGGCTGGACTAGCAGTTGGATATTGGAAAAACGCTGAAGAAATTCAAGAAATGTGGCAAACGGATTTGTATTTCACTCCTGCTAAAGAAAGAGAAAGCATCGAACAAGAAATACAAGGTTGGTACAAAGCCATTGATGCTTTAGACTATTGGACTAAAATAAAAGTATAATCATAAAAACGAACGAATATGACTCCATTTATTGCAGAAATTATCGGCACAACTTTACTTATTTTATTAGGAGGTGGTGTAGTTGCCAATGTTGTCTTGAATAAAACGATCGGAAACAATAGTGGCTGGATAGTTATAACTGCTGGCTGGGCATTAGCAGTATATGTTGCGGTGGTAGTAGCGGGACCATATAGCGGTGCACATATTAATCCTGCTGTTAGTATCGGTCTGGCTATTGCTGGTAAATTTCGATGGGAATCAGTGCCTTCTTATATTTTTGCGCAAATGATTGGTGCTATGTTAGGGGCTTTTATTGTTTGGCTCGTTTATAAAAGTCATTTTGATGCTACAGAAGATAGTGCTTCTAAAAAGGCTGTTTTCTGTACCGCACCAGCTATTAGAAATGTTTTTTCAAATTTAATTAGCGAGATAGTAGGCACTTTTGTGTTGATTTTTGTAATTCTGTATTTTACAAATGCTACAATGAATGATTCACAAACGATAATTGGTTTAGGATCATTAGGAGCTGTACCGGTTGCCTTTTTGGTTTGGGCCATTGGATTATCATTAGGAGGAACAACTGGATATGCCATTAATCCTGCCAGGGATTTAGGTCCTAGAATTATGCATGCACTTTTGCCAATCAAAAATAAAGCAGCAAGTGATTGGAGCTATTCTTGGATTCCAATAGTTGGCCCTATACTAGGAGCAAGTATGGCAGCTTTGTTAATGTTAGCATTGTCATAGGTAAAATTAGGAGTATTCAAATTAATTTAAGAAAAGGTTTGGAGTTTTATTTCAAGCTTTTTTTTCTTTTTAAATATATTTGTGCTTAAATAATGAATCGAAAAAATGAAATACACTACTTTGCCCAATACTGATGTAAAAGTTAGCAAAATTTGCCTTGGAACCATGACTTTTGGACAACAAAACACGGAAGCTGAGAGTCATGCCCAAATGGATTATGCCTTGGAAAAAGGTATTAATTTCTTTGATACTGCTGAGATGTACTCGATTCCGTCACGAATGGAAACCTACGGAAGTACAGAGAAAATCATTGGAACCTGGTTCAAAAAATCAGGCAAAAGGGAAGAAATAGTTTTGGCGTCCAAAATTGCCGGACCCAATCCTAATTTTGGCTATATGAGAGAAAACTTAGATTTCTCACCCGCCAGTATCAAGTTGGCATTAGACCAAAGTTTACAACGCCTACAAACGGATTATATAGATGTGTACCAATTGCATTGGCCAGAACGCAAAACCAATTATTTTGGGCAACGCGGCTTCAAAGTTCAGGAAGATGGATGGGAAGATAATATTCATAATGTTCTTGAAACATTAGATGGCTTTGTCAAAGAAGGAAAAATAAACCACATTGGACTATCTAATGAAAACCCTTGGGGAATCATGCGTTTTCTAGAAGAAAGTAAATACAACAACCTGCCACGAGTGAAAACAGTTCAAAACCCATATTCGTTATTGAATCGACTTTTTGAGAACGGTTCTGCTGAAATTTGTCTCAGAGAAAACATAGGTTTATTGGCGTATTCGCCAATGGCTTTTGGGATCTTGTCCGGTAAATTCCTGACCGGTGAAGCGCATCCAAATGCCAGAATCAAGTTGTTCCCGCAATATACTAGATACAGCAGCGCACAAAGCACAGAAGCTACTCGCTTGTATCAGGAAATTGCTGCTAAAAACAAATTGACCTTGACGGAATTGTCTTTGGCATTTATAGACCAGCAGCCATTTGTAACTAGCACAATTATTGGTGCCACCTCATTGGAACAATTAAAAGAAAATATTAATACAATTCAAGTGTCACTTTCAGATGAAATCCTGAAGGCGATTGATGAGGTTCAAACTATAATTCCAGATCCGGCACCGTAAATATAACGATCCGTTTTTAGTAGTCCATTATGTTGGTAAGGGACTACTAAGAGCAGCTCGTTGACTTCTTTTTTACAAATTAACAAACACTTTATCTTTAGGATATTTTAGTTTGTAACTGATTCTGATTTTTTTAGTTTCGTTGGGTTTTAAATTCAATTCCCAGCTAAGGATGCCAGTTTCAGTATTCACTTTTGCTTTGTCACTTTCTATTAATTCAATTTCAATTTCTTTGTCTGTGCTCAATGGATATTGGTCTTTTAAAAGTAATGCCACACTTTCTTTTTTATTATTTCGAACCGTAATGTCATACGTGAAAGTTTGTTCTTTTTTTGAAGATAAAAATTTTGTCCCTGATTTATCAGCTACTTTTTCTCGATTTATACTGATTTTCTTGTCTCTGCCCATACTTAAACTTAAGGTATCAGTAGTTTGACTGGTATTTATTTGTGTTTTGCCCACATACATTCCTTCAAAAATAATATTAGCTTCCCCTGTAAGCAAATTATACTTTGAATAATCGACAATATCAGCTAGCAAAAAAGCCTCTTTTTCTGTTTTTGGAACCGCATAATACCTAAAACTTGCTGGTATCTTTAACTCTTTTAAGGCTACGCTATGCGATTTTCCATTGGATAAAATATCATACGGAATAGCAATATCGAAAGTAATATTGAGTTGATTTTCATTTATAGAGGTGTAATTAGAAACAGAGGAAGCTAATGCTTTCTTACTTCTGGCTGCTCCATAAGATTCAACTACAACTGCTTCTAATTTATCTTCATTTGCTTCTGGAATAGGTGCGGGACTGAATAACGTGTTTTGGGTTTGCAAAAACCAAGGGTTCACTGATGGAGCTTGGTTATTTTGGTTTGGATTTCCAGAGGACAATGTTAGTTTTACTTTTTTCCAATCGATTCCTGTGTTTTGGGTAACTTTTGCTTTATACATCAACTGCATTGGGTCAGTAATACTAGTGGCACGTAACTCATAAAAAGGTTGCCAAGTAGCACCATAGCTTAAATAACTAAGCTCAAAATCAGTATTTCCTGCAACCTCATTCATTACCTGAAGGATTAACTTTCCGTTGGATGTTTTATCTTCATTTTTAGTGTTTATTTGTAGTTTATCGTTTAGCGAAGTCAATTGTTTGCTGAGTTTTTTTTCTTTTTCGTCTAATGCAATTATTGTATTGCTGATTTCTGTTCTTTTAAGTCCGTAATAATCAACCATTTTCATTAGATCAACCATATTTAAACCGGAGTTTACTCCTGATACCTGCTGGTTTTTGTCTAATAACTCTATGGTTTTAGTATTCGAAACTTTTTGAATTCCTATTTTTTGGATTTCCTTTTGTATCCAAACAATACTGTCTCTTACTTTTTTTATGGCTGGATTGCTTTCATCAATGTCGTATTCGGCAATATAATCAGTAGTAAACTGTACTGATAGCACAGTAACATTTGCAGGAGCTCCTATTTGCATAGAACTTTCGTTCAAATAGCTAGAGACATTTTTAATCACGATTTCGCTATTCCCTTTTGGCAGCATTATCGCGACATTTTGTGATATTTCAGTTGAATTAGAATATACAGTTGCTGCATTTATTTTGGCCGTACCAAAAATTGGTTTTTGAGCAAAGCCGATGGCCGAAACCAAAAAGACAAGTAGAATTGTTTTTTTCATTTTAAATTTTTTGTGAATAAAATAACAGGCTTAAACTTTAAGTTAGCCAGTTGGGTGCAATTAGTTTTTGACAATTGCACCCAACAGGCTAAGTTAGTAAAATTAAGTTTTTTTTTAAATTACCAACTCAAAGAAGTGATAAAATGGTCGAATTCTTCTTTTCGAAAACATATATTTATCGCCCTCTTTTTCCATTCAAGATTACTATTCAAGATTTTTTGCAAAAAAAGCGATTGTAAAAATTTGAAAGGTCAGGAATCTAGAGGGGTTTTTTATGAAAAATCAGTTCGTAATGCGCTTGCCATTCTTTTTCGTTTTTATCTTTTACTAAATTACGCTTGATTTTCTGTATGCACCATTATATAATGGCTAAATTAGCTTTATGGCTTTGGCTCTTTGTATTCAGATGGATTATAGAATCTTCTTACTTTCTCTACAATCTGATTTAACGTCATTTTGTCGGCGGTTTCTACTGATTTTAGTTTTCCAGGTTCAATTAAATGTCCCGACATTAATTTTTGTTCCAGTTTTGTTTTGGTTTGTGCTGGTCCAAAAATAATTAGTTCATCTGATTTTTTGACATACGAAAGAACTGATTTTATGAAGTAATCTAGTTCCTGTTTTTTACGATCGTCAAATTTTTTGTCGCTATTACCATGATGAACTCCTGAGAATGTTCCTTTATTACCTTCTTTATTGTGATAAACGCTGTTTTCGACCTCAGAATCAATTTCGGTAATTTTTTCTGTATTTCCATCAAGAGCAACAATTATTGCTTTTGAGGAGTCTATCCAAATGCCAGTTTGTCTTTTCATGTCGTTGAAGTTTTAAAATTAAAGTGTATTTTTTGTGCCATTTTTATTGAAATAGTATCGAATTTAGTTGGTTTATTAAAACGTGTTCTGATTTATTTTTTCCTGAAAATGCATAAGCTATAGCGTTTGCCGTTTGTAGAATTAAGGCATTAATTGCAGGTGTAAATAAGTGTTTGTGTTCATTTCTGAAAAATTTAAAGTCAGGAATCACCTGTTCAAAATCCCATCCATTGGCGACAAGCCAGTCAAAAACAATTTCAATTTCATAAGCGCTGTCATCGTTAAAATCATTAAAACTAGTTTCAAGCGGCAGCCATTCCGTCTTTATAATTTGTTTCAGTTTCTCGATTTCTTCTTTACGAATAGTTTTGTCTATAGCTGCAATAGTATAGAACACTTTGCCCAAGTGTTCGTATAAATGAGTTATCGTTTGGTTTGAAGGTTTCATATAGGGTTGTAATTATTTGACATACATAAAGTTACGACAAATTATAAGTCCTTGTCGTGATTTATTGTTTTATTTAAAAGTTGAAATAGGTAAAGGCAATAAGTGAGATAAAAATGCTATTTCATTTTTGTATCTAGAAGAGACAGCAGATTATCTATTTCCTGTTTTTGTAGCGCATATTTTAATCGAATTTGTGAACCTTCAGCCATCCGATTATAGTATTCCAACGCTTTATTTGCGAAAAAGCGTTTGTGAAAATCCGGAAGTTCTGGAATTTGAGGGAATTTTGGGTGAAAAAGCATTTCGTAATACGCTTGCCATTCTCTTTCATTTTTATCTTCTACTACATTACCCTTCATTTTCTGTGACACATGAACCATTTCATGTGCCAAAAGGTTTAGCATTAATTCTAAAGGGAAGTCAAAGGTGTTTTCAGGAATTTTGATGATTTGAGGTTCACCCAAGATGCCTTCGGTGGTCATTAGTATAAATTCTGGTTTTGCTTTTTCCCTTAGTTCGAAGCCTTTAAAATTGGAGTGGTCTAACCCATATTCTTGAATCAAAAATTGTGCAGCAGCAATCGTTTCTCCAAGTTCATGGTAGGAGTTTACTATTTCTAAAACGGATTGAAATGATTTCATTTTTTAATTTAAAATTACCCAAACAACTCACTCGCCACATCTTCAATCTTAGCTACAAGTCGGATTTTGATTCCTGTGTTTTTCAAGGCAATTTTGTTGTATTTGGACACAAAAATGGTTGAAAATCCCAGTTTCTCGGCTTCCTGAATGCGTTGGTCCACACGATTTACGGGGCGAATTTCGCCCGAAAGGCCTACTTCACCTGCAAAGCAGAAATCTTTATTGACTGCAATATCTTCATTCGAGGACAAAATGGCAGCAACAACAGCTAAATCTATAGCAGGATCATCTACTGAAATTCCTCCCGTCACGTTTAGAAACACATCTTTGGCGCCAAGCCTAAAACCGGCTCTTTTTTCTAAAACGGCTAAAATCATATTCAGTCTTTTGGCATTATAACCGGTAGTACTGCGTTGTGGCGTTCCGTAAACTGCGGTACTTACTAGGGCTTGAATTTCAATCATCAACGGGCGCATGCCTTCTAGTGTTGAGGCAATAGCAGTGCCGGATAACTCCTCGTCTTTATGTGAAATTAATATTTCGGATGGGTTCGAAACTTCTCGTAGTCCGTTACCCAGCATTTCATAAATGCCAATTTCAGCTGTAGAACCGAACCGATTTTTTAACGAACGTAAAATTCGGTACACGTGATTCCTGTCACCTTCAAATTGCAAAACCGTGTCGACCATGTGCTCCAATATTTTTGGTCCTGCAATGTTTCCGTCTTTGGTGATATGACCAATAAGTATGACAGGAATATTCGTTTCTTTAGCAAATTTAATCAGTTCGGCAGTAGTTTCCCGTATTTGAGAAATACTTCCCGGTGTTGATTCTATATAATCCGTATGTAAGGTTTGAATGGAATCGATAATCACGATTTCTGGCTCAATGGCTTCAATTTGTTTGAAGATATTTTGGGTTTTGGTTTCCGTAAGAATATAACAATTATCACCGCTAGGTGTGATTCTTTCGGCACGCATTTTTATTTGTTTCTGACTTTCTTCTCCGGAAACGTACAAGGTTTTATAGGGTAATTTTAAAGAAATTTGAAGTAAAAGTGTGCTTTTTCCAATGCCGGGTTCGCCGCCTAAAAGGATCAAAGAGCCAGGAACTATCCCGCCACCCAAGACGCGATTGAGTTCTGCATCAGTAGTGTCCATTCGGATCTCTTGAGCCGAATCAATTTCATTAATTCGTAACGGTTTTGGTGCTTTACTACTAGTGGAAGCGTCGCTTTTCCAAGCTGTTTTTTCTTGTTTTTGTATAATTTCCTCTGCAATAGTGTTCCATTCTTTGCAGGAATTGCATTGTCCTTGCCATTTGGCATATTGCGCACCACAGTTTTGGCAAAAAAAAGTTGTTTTTACTTTTGACATTGTCTTATTTTTTTTCTTCTACAGCTTCTATTGTTTCAGTTTGCTTTGTTTCTTTCCCCTTTTTTGCGAAGGATTTCTTCAAAGAATCTGATTTTTCAAACATCATATCTTTTGTAAGTTGGCCAACTTCATCTTTCAAAAAAGCATCTTGATAATACTTTGCCGCTCTTTTTAAGTCCCCTTTTTGTTCAAACATGACCGCCAATTCATAATCAGCTAGCATTGTTTTTGGATAGTTTTTTCGGGCCACAATAGATAGTTCTTCAAGCTCATTGTACATTTTGTTCTTCAAAATCGCAGATTCGATAGCATTAAAATCAGACATTCTAACAGGTATTTTTACGCCATAATATTTTTCCATGTTGTCGTATTTTTTTGTCAAATAGGAGACATAGTTACTTGGTAGAACTACAATTTTTTCATTGTATTCTAATGGAGTGATTGCTTGGTAGGATTCAAATATATGGTATAAGGCGTTTGGAATAGAATGCAACACTAAAGAGTAATGTGAAGCGTCTTTGAATTCGTCTTGTTTGTAATGTAAGTTCTCGTTTTTTATGGTTAAAATATTAGAATGAAGCACTTTAATGCCTTCTTGGTATTCTTTTAAATCTTTGTCAGAGTAGGATTGATAATAAAAAACAGGAGTTCTGGTTTTTGATAATTGTTTTGGAATTTGCGCTTCCATTCCGTTTGCTAGCTCTGGGCTTAATGATATATAAGCGCTAAAGGGAGAGCTTTCTTTGTATAAAAAAAGATTTAAATAGCTCGCAGTAAGGTCGTGTCCAGCTATAGTTTTGAATGGTGTGATTCTGTATTTTTTTTCTAAATTAGGCAACAGTTCTGTAGCAATAAAGTCGAAGAATTTAAGGCCTTTTTCTATGGGATGTCCTGTTGCGTCGTCAATTTCGCAATCGGATTCCCGTTCATTGTTTTTATTTTGATGAATTCCCACTATGATAGTTTCGGGCATTTCATCCCAATAGTTTCCATAAGATAGTGCCCCGTAAAAGGCATTAAAAAGATAATCACCATCGAGCAAAACTAGTAGAGGGTATTTTTTCTCTTTGTTTTTGTGGTAAGAGGCCGGTAATGAAACTGTGATGATTCTGTTTTCATTTAAATGTCGTGATACCATGGTGTCAGTGCTTATTTGAGAAAAGGCAGGGAAACAAAATGATAATGATATAATGAGTAGAAATTTTTTCATAAGTAATGAATTTTATTAATAATTGGTGTCTAATAGATGACTAATATAGTAAATAATTTTTTCTATAGATAAATCTCTTTTTTATATAAACGGTTGGATTTAGAGTATTCGGTGAAAAAGAGGTGAAAAGCTAATTTATTGGTCTCAGATATAATTTAAAACGATGTGCTTTAGATTCTAAAAATATTTTAACTACAAGTTACACGAATTTTCACCTATTAATTAGTGCTGATTAGGTGATTTGTGGTTAATAAATAAGTGTTGTAATCGTGCAAATTTTCAATCTGTCAACCAAATCTATGGGCTTTAATCTAAAGTAGTTTAGTTTCTAAAGATAGCTTTGTTATGTATACAAAAGAGCATAAGCTTTTAGGATAAGCTCATGCTCTTTGGAAGAATATAAAATATAGTCTTGAAATGACTCTAAAGTAATTTTTGAAACTACGTCAAAGAATTGTCGTTTTCATTTGGGAAAATAATCCAAGGTTTAAATGTTTTAGCCTCTTCAAATTCTAGTGTGGCGTACGAAATGATAATGATGATATCATCTTTTTGTACTTTTCGTGCTGCGGGTCCGTTGAGGGTTATAGTGCCTGAATTTCTCTCGCCTTTAATAGCGTAGGTTTCAAAACGCTCGCCATTATTGATGTTTACAATAGATACTTTTTCGCCTTCAATAATGTTAGACGCATCTAGTAAGGATTCGTCAATGGTAATGCTTCCGATATAATTTAAATCAGCGCCTGTTACTTTTACTCGGTGAATTTTTGATTTTAATACTTGAATTTGCATAGTACAAAAGTATATTAATTTAATGAAATTGTGTCTATCAAACGAATATTGTTGACCAATACGGCAATAAAAGCACGGTATTTTTTATTTTTATTTTTTTGTTTACATTCTGAAAGAGTTTCCTCATCAGCAATTACAAAATATTCCAATGTAAATAAGGGGTTGTTCTTAAATTCATTTTGGACCCATTCTGAAATTACCGAAGGACTATCAGACGTAAATTTTTGTTTTACTTGGACAAGAGTTTCATAAATGAAAGCTGCTTTATCTCTTTCTAACGGTGATAAACGTTCGTTTCTAGAACTCATTGCAAGATGATTGGTTTCTCTAAAAATGGGACAGCCAATTATCTTTACTTTCAAATTATTCTTAGCCACCATTTTTTTGACAATTTGTAATTGTTGAAAATCTTTTTCGCCAAAATAGGCTTTTGTAGGGGCAACAATCTCAAAAAGGCGTTTTACAATGGTTCCCACACCATCAAAATGACCAGGTCTGAATTTCCCTTCCATTTGGTTCTCAAGTCCATCAAAATTGAAAGATTGAGATACTGGTTTTCCATCATAAATATCTTCAACAGTTGGCGCGTATAAAATAATTTTTGGGTCTAAGGCGGTTAGTTTTTTTACATCTTCCTCTAATGTTCTTGGGTATTTTGCCAAATCTTCAGGATTGTTGAATTGAGTTGGATTCACAAAAATACTGACAACAGTATGCTCGTTTTCCGACAGGGATTTTTGTATTAAGGCTAAATGACCTTGATGTAATGCACCCATAGTTGGAACAAATCCAATGTTGGAGTTTGAAGTTGTGATCGATTTCAAATAGTCTCTCAAAGCCACTTTTCCATAGAAAATATTCATGGTGGTATTGTTTAAATTAGGTGCAAACTTAATATTTTAGTTAATAACTGCATAAATTTTTGTAATTTTGCTTGGTTTTTATTGCCAATAAATTAAGTAAATTACAATATGAAAGATAAGAGGGTATTATATGTATCATCTGAAGTGGTGCCTTATCTCGCTGAAAATGAGGTTTCTTTAATGTCTTATGACGTGCCAAAAATGGTTAATGATCAAGGTGGACAGATAAGAATTTTTATGCCAAGGTATGGAAATATTAACGAAAGAAGACACCAATTACACGAGGTAATTAGGCTTTCTGGGATGAATTTGGTGGTAAATGATTTAGATATGCCTTTGATAATAAAAGTAGCATCGATTCCTAAAGAAAGGATTCAGGTTTATTTTATTGATAATGAAGAGTATTTTAAAAGAAAAGCTACATTTACGAATGAAGAAGGTGTAATGTATGCAGATAATGATGAACGCGCTATCTTCTTTGCAAAAGGAGTTGTAGAAACGGTCAAAAAATTGAATTGGCTTCCTGATATTATTCATGTGCATGGTTGGATGGCGGCTATGCTGCCTATTTACTTGAAACATTTTTATAAAAACGAAGCCCTGTTTTCTGAGACGAAAATTGTCACCTCTGTTTACAGTCAGTCTTTTGAAGGTACTTTGGATGTTGGAATGATTAATAAAGTAAAATTTGACGGCGTACCAGTTGACGAAATTGTAGACTTAACTATTCCGAATTACGAAAATATTATCAGAACAACAGTAAAGCATTCAGATGCAGTTATTATAGCATCCGAAAACCTGTCTTCAAGTTTAACAAAATTTATAGAATCTTCGGGTAAACCTTTTTTACCTTTCGCATCAAAAGATGGTTTCGCTGAGGCGTATACTGATTTCTATAAAAACGTGGTTCTGTAAATTAAACTTCTATTATAAAAATGCACAAAAATTTTTTTTTAAAAAACACACTGGTTTTGGCATGTATTGTTCTTCTTAGTTCGTGTGACAAAGAGTATAACGCCATTGGAGACGGATTAATTGGAGAAAATCATTTTGATTTTAATAAGTATACTTCAAATGTAATTGCCTATAATCAGAAAATTGGACCTGTCCAATCGAATGGTCTTGAAGTGAATGCGTTGGGCATTTTGGATGATGCCGCTTTTGGAACGACAACTGCGAATTTTGCAACGCAAGTAGTGTCGCTAACTGCAAATCCAGTAATTGGAGATAATCCAGTAATTGAAAGTGTAGTATTGACAGTTCCTTATTTTAGTACTTTAAAATCAACAGATAAAGACGGCAATAATGTGTATGAATTAGATTCTATATATGGTCCAAGTGACGCTAAAATTAAACTTAGTGTGTATGAGTCAGGCTATTTTATGAGAGATTCTGATCCCGTAGGCGGATTTCAACAAGCTCAAAAATATTTTACAGATCAGAATAGTGATTTTAACGCACTTAAAGTTGGAAATCGTTTAAATGACGCTGTCGATGGAGCTCAAAACGATGCTTTCTTCTTTGATAATACGGAATATGTTGAATCCGTAACCGATGCGGATGGCAAGGTCACCAAGACAAAAACAGCACCAGGAATGCGTTTGAATCTGAATAAAACTTTTTTCAAAACAAAAATTATTGATGCCGTTGCTTCAGGTAAATTAGCGAGTAATGATGTTTTTAAAAACTATTTTAGAGGGTTGTATTTTAAAGTAGAAAAGTCAGGGAGCAGTCCCAGTAGTCTTGCAGTATTGAATTTTGCAAAGGGAGAAATTACTATAAAGTATAAAGAGGATCTCTCTACAACAACCGCAGGAGTTACCACTATTAGCAGAGTAGAGAAATCAATACTTCTTAAAATGTCAGGAAATACAGTGAGTTTGCTAAATGAAAGCAACGTAAATACTGCGTATGCAAATGCTACAAATAATCCAAACGTAACTTTAGGAGATGAAAAATTATATCTAAAAGGGGGACAAGGCTCAATGGTGATACTCGATCTTTTTAGCACCGCGGGGGAATTAGAAACAATAAGAAGCAATGGTTGGTTGATTAATGAAGCTAATTTGGTTTTTCATGTTGATGCTAGTGCAATGGCAAGCAGTAATGAACCCAATAGGATTTATTTGTATGATTTAAATAATAATCGACCTGTTGTAGACTATTTTAATGACCAAAGCACAGGGCTAGATGTTAAAAAATACAAATTAGTATTTGGTGGGGTTTTAAACAAATCGGCTGCTGCTAATGGAAGAGGTACAGATTATAAAATTAGAATTACGAATCAAATAAGAAATCTTATAAAAAATGCTGATTCAACTAATGTTAAATTAGGAGTTGTTGTAACCGAAGATATAAACAACACTGTTTTTTATACATTAAAAACACCAACCACTTTCGTTTCTAAAGTGCCAAAACCTTCCGTTATGAATCCATTAGGGACAGTTTTATTTGGTACCAATATTCCTTTAGGAAGTGCTGACTATGATAAAAGATTGAAATTAGAAATTTTTTATACAAAACCTAATTAAAAAAAAACTATGTGTGGAATCGTTGGATATATAGGTTATAGAGAAGCTTATCCTATTGTAATTAAGGGCTTAAAAAGACTGGAATATAGAGGCTACGACAGTGCCGGTGTGATGCTATACGATGGTGAAACGATGAAAATTGCGAAAGCAAAAGGGAAAGTTGTAGACCTGGAAGAGAAAACCTCGAAAGAAATTACAACAAACGGAACAATTGGGATTGGTCATACACGATGGGCAACACATGGTGTTCCTAATGATGTGAATTCTCATCCACATCTTTCAAATTCAGGAGATTTAGCAATAATTCACAATGGAATAATTGAAAATTATGCCCCTTTGAAAGCGGAGCTGGTAAAAAGAGGATATGTCTTTCATTCGGATACTGATACTGAGGTATTAGTAAATCTTATTGAAGAGGTACAAAAAAAAGATAATTTAAAATTAGGAAAAGCAGTTCAAGTAGCTTTGAACCAAGTGACCGGAGCTTATGCAATT